>MDTG01324931.1_pt1 | contig 21147 bp, 18 predicted proteins | sample 811421 | NCBI WGS metagenome assembly MDTG01 (sample SAMN05326645, study PRJNA326480) | marine metagenome | isolation source: seawater | place: Pacific Ocean: South East | collected 2011 | reverse complement strand
GGCGGCGGCACCGGCAGCATCACCGAGGGCCTGCTGGTGGCGGGCATTCCGGCCGCCGGCCTGGTGGTGGTCGAACGCGACCCGCTGCTGGCGCGCCGCCTGCGCCAGCGCTTTCCCGACGTTCAGGTGGTGTGCGGCGACGCCTGCCGGCTGCCCGAGCTGCTGGCCGCCCAGGGCATTGCCGGGCCGGTCAAGGCGGTGGTTTCCAGCCTGCCGATGCTGGCGATGACGCCGGCCCAGCGGGCGCGGCTGATGCGCGGCGTCGGCCGGGTGCTCGAGCCCGGCGGCACCATGGTTCAGTACACCTACGGCATCCGCTGCCCGGTGCCGGCACGAACCCTGGCGCGCGCCCGGGTGCATGCTCAGCGGGCGGCCCGGGTGTGGCGCAACGTGCCGCCGGCCTTCGTCTGGCGGTTCGAATCCGGCACGGCCTTCGCTCCGCGGCTGGAGGGAACGGCCGCTCCGTGATCCTCACCCTGCTGTCCCTGGTGGTCGGGCTGGTGCTGCTGATCGCCTCGGCGGAGCGGTTCATTTACGGGGCGGCGGCGCTGGCCCGCAACCTGCGGGTGTCGGCCCTGGTGGTGGGCGTGGTGATCGTCGGCTTCGGCACGTCCGCCCCGGAGATGCTGGTCTCCTCCCTGGCGGCATGGCAGGGCAATCCCGGTCTCGCCATCGGCAACGCCATCGGCTCCAACATCACCAACATTGCACTCATTCTCGGCATCGCGGCGATCATCCGGCCGCTGACGGTGAACTCCACGGTGCTGCACCGGGAGCTGCCGATCCTGCTCGCGGCCGTGGTGATCGGCTGGCTGCTGCTGTCCAACGGCCGCATCGACCGGGTCGACGGGCTGCTGCTGCTGCTGGCCTTCGCCGCCATCATCTACTGGATGCTGTCCGTGGTGCGTCAGGGCCGGGCGGCCGGCATCGACCCGCTGGCCGCGGCGCCGGAACAGCGTGGCGGCGTGTCCAACCTGCGGGCCATCGCGTGGCTGGCGGTGGGTCTCGTGGTGCTGCTCGCCAGCTCGCGCCTGCTGGTCTGGGCGGCGGTGGACCTCGCGGAGCTGTTCGGCGTCAGCGACCTGGTGATCGGCCTGACCGTGGTGGCCGTCGGCACCAGCCTCCCGGAACTGGCCGCCTCCATCACCGCGGCCATCAAGCGCGAGGACGATCTCGCGGTCGGCAACGTGGTCGGTTCCAACACCTTCAACACCCTGGCGGTGCTGGGCATTCCCGGCGTGATCGCGCCGGGGCCGTTCGATCCGGTGGTGCTGTCCCGGGACGTGCCGGTCATGGTGGTCCTCACTCTGGCGCTGTTCGCCATGTGCTACGGATTCGGCAGCAACGGACGGGTCAACCGCTGGGAGGGCAGCCTGCTGGTGGCGGCGTTCTGCGGCTATCAGTGGCTGCTGTTCGGCGGCGGCTGAGCGGGAGCGATTCGGGGGTGGACGCCGGGCTATATTTCGATAATACTCGAAATATTGAATTATCAGGTTTCCGCCGATGTCCGCACCTGCCGCCGCCAGCTCGCCCGGAAATACCGATCTGATGGACCAGGCGGCCGCCGTGGCCGCGCTCTCTGCCCTGGCCCAGGACACCCGCCTGTCCGTGTTCCGGCTGCTGGTCCAGGCGGGTGAGGGCGGTGTTTCCGCAGGCGGCATCGCCGAGCGGCTGGACGTCAGGCAGAACACCCTGTCCACCCATCTCGGCATCCTGGTCGCGGCGGGCCTGGTCACCAAGCGCCGGGACGGCCGGACCATCTATTACGCCGCGGCCTATCCGGGCATGCGCGCGCTGCTCACCTATCTGCTCGAGGACTGCTGCGGCGGCCGGCCGGAGCTGTGCTCGACGCCGCTGTCATCCTGTTGAATGCCGAGGAGCAATGATCATGAACCGACTGCATGTGAACCTGGGCGTGACCGATCTGGACGCGTCGATCCACTTCTACTCCGGGCTGTTCGGCGCGCCGCCGACGCTGCGCAAGCCCGACTACGCGCGCTGGGTGCTGGAGGACCCGCGGGTGAACTTCGCCGTCAGCCTGCGCAGCGCCCCGGGTGTCGACCATCTGGGCATCCAGGCGGACAGCGAGGAGGCACTGGCCCGACTGCGTGAGCGCGTCGCCGCCCTGGAGGCCGGTGTGCTCGACGAGACCGGCGTCACCTGCTGCTATGCGCGATCGGACAAGACCTGGGCCCGGGATCCGGGCGGACTCGCCTGGGAGACGTTCCTGACCCACGGCGACGCGGAAACGTACGGCGGGCCGGCCGGACAGCCAGATCCGGCCGCGCCCACGGCGGATCCGGAAGCGTCGCCCTGCTGCGCCGGGTCCGGCGACATCCGCCAGCGGTGCTGCTGAGCCCGTGGCCGGCCCCTGTCACCTGCTGTTCCTGTGCACGGGCAATTCCGCCCGCAGCATTCTCGCCGAAGCCATCGCCAATCATCTGAGCGGCGGCAGGCTGCGCGGTTTCAGCGCCGGCTCCCGGCCCCGCGGCGCGGTCGCCCCGGAAGCCGTCGAGGTGCTGACTCGGGCCGGCGTGCCGACCGACGGGCTGCGGTCGAAGGGGTTCGACGCCTTCGCGGGCGTGGACGCCCCGCGGATCGACCTGGTGGTCACCGTCTGCGACGCCGCCGGCCGTGAGCCCTGCCCGGTGTGGCCGGGCGCGCCGGCGACCGTGGCCTGGAGTCTCCCGGACCCGGCGGCGGCGTTGGCGGCGGACCGCCGAGGGGCCTTCGAAGCGACCTTCGACGCGCTGCGCCGGCGCATCGAGGCGCTGGCAGCCGAGGCGCCGGCGGTGGGAGTCGCCGGCCTCGCCGACGCCGCAGCGCGCATTCACGCCCGGTGCGGGCTGGTGCGCACGGGGGCGGAACCGTGAGCCCCCCGGCCCAGCCCGGCATGGCCCTGTTCGAGCGGTGGCTGTCCCTGTGGATCGCCCTCGCCATCGCCGCCGGCGTCGCGCTGGGGTCCCTGCTTCCCGCCGGCGTCGCGCTGCTGGCCGGCTTCGAGGTGGCCTCGGTCAATCTGCTGGTCGCGCTGCTCGTCTGGGCCATGGTCTACCCGATGATGGTCAACGTGGACCCGCGCAGCCTCGGCCACGTCGGCGACCGGCCCAAGGGCATGGCGATCACGCTGGTCGTGAACTGGCTGATCAAGCCGTTCTCCATGGCAGCGCTCGGGGTGCTGTTCTTCGAGGTGGTGTTCGCGGACTGGCTGGCGCCGGCGGACGCCCAGCAGTATCTGGCGGGGCTGATCCTGCTCGGCGCGGCGCCGTGCACCGCCATGGTGTTCGTCTGGTCCCACCTGACCCGTGGCGACGCGACCTACACCCTGGTCCAGGTGACCGTGAACGATCTCGTCATGGTGGTGGCGTTCGCCCCCATCGTCGCGCTGCTGCTCGGCGTGACGGACATCGAGGTGCCCTGGTCGACGCTGGTGCTGTCGGTGGTGCTCTACGTCGTGGTTCCGCTGTCTGCGGGCCTGGCGACCCGCGCCGCGCTGATGCGCCGCGCCCGGCGTGCCGGCCGCGCGCCCGCCGCGGAGGTGGAGCGATTCACCGCCGCCGTGAAGCCCGCGTCCATCGTCGGGCTGCTGGCGACGGTGGTGCTGCTGTTCGCCTTCCAGGGCGAGGTGATCCTCGAGCAGCCCGAGGTCATCGCGCTGATCAGCGTGCCGCTGCTGATTCAGTCCTACGGCATCTTTCTGCTGGCCTTCGGGGCGGCGTGGCTGTGGCGGGTGCCGTATCCGGTGGCGGCGCCGTGCGCGCTGATCGGCACGTCCAACTTCTTCGAGCTGGCCGTGGCGGTGGCCATCAGCCTGTTCGGCCTCGACTCCGGGGCCGCCCTCGCCACGGTGGTGGGGGTGCTGGTGGAAGTGCCGGTGATGCTGTCGCTGGTGGCCCTGGCGAACCGCTGGCGGGGCGCCTTTCCCCCGGCCTGAGCCGTCCCGCCGCGCTAGCCGCCGGCCAGGGCGGCGTCGAGCACGCCCGACCGTCCTCCCAGCGCCCGCTCGACCAGGGTCCGCAGCCGCTGGCGGCTGACCCGGCCGCCGAGCAGATCGGCCGCCACGGCGTCGAGGCTGCTGCCGGCGGCGGCGAGCTCGTTGTCCAGGTCGCGGAACAGCAGCACCGCCCGGGCCGTGTCGGCGCCGGTGGAGGGGTCCGCGAGCCGGCCACTGTCCCGCTCGGCCCAGTCCCGCAGCATGCCGAAGGCGCGCTCGAAGCGGGGGCCGGAAATCGCCCCGGAGCGCAGCAGCACCACCAGGCTGTAGTACTCGGCGATGCCCTCGACGATCCAGTCGTCGCCCCGGGCCGGCGGCTCCTCCGTGGCCACGTGCATCAGCTCGTGCAGAAACGTGCTGGTGGCGTTGCCGCTGATCAGCGGCCGGTCGGGATGCACGTACAGGGAGCCGGGCCCGGACAGTCCGCCGCGCCACATGTCCCGGGAACCGCCGACCACCAGCAGCCGGTCGGGAAAGCTCGGCGCGATCCGCACCAGCTCGGGCAGGGTCCAGCGCAGGAAGGCCAGGGCGTCCATGCGGCGGAAGTCCTGATCCTTCGGGCCGGCGATGGCGATGCGCCGGTCGCCGACGCGGGTGCGACGGATGCCGAGGTCGCCGGCGGCGAGCCAGCCGAGCGGCCGGTCGAGCCGCCGGCCGCGGGTCTCGACGGACACGCCGTCGCCGTCCACCGGCCCGTAGCGGGTCTCGAAGCTCCAGCCCGGTGGCCCGTGCAGCACCAGCCGGGTGCGGGCATGGGCGCCGCGTCTCGCCCGGGAGCGGGCGGGCGGAAACAGGTCGTCGAGGCGCACGATGGCCCAGTCCGGCGTCAGCCGGGCGTCCCACGCGCCGCCGCGCTTGTGGTCCACCACCACGCGATAGCGCAGGGTGCCGCCTTCCCGCGGCACCTTCCAGACGACCCGATCGCCCTGCCGGGTCACCGAGCCGTCGCCGTCGAAGGCCGAATACGTCTCCGGCGGGGCGTTGAGGTCCAGCAGGGTGAGCCCGGGGCCCTCCTGGGTCACGACGATCTCGGCGCGGGCGTGGCCCTGGTCGGGCAGGAACTCGGCCTGGTACAGCAGCGCGTAGTCCCGGGCCAGCGCCCCGGCGGAGCAGGTCGACAGGGCGAGCAGCAGCAGGCAGCGGATCGGACGCACGGCGTCTCCCGTTCGATGTTCCCAGGGCGCCAGTGTAACGGCGCCGGGGCTTCGTAGCCCGTGCGGCGCCCGTCAGCCCCCGAACCGCCGCTGCAGCCAGTAGTCGATGCTGGTGTGCCGGCCGCCGCCGGTGAACAGCAGCGACACCAGCATGACCAGGTAGGTCACGGCGAACTCGATGCCGTTGTTGAGAATCGTGATGCTGCCGCGGGCGGTGAGCCAGCCGTAGTTGCCGTGCTCCCGCAGGATGTCGATGGCCCGGGCCTTGCGCTCGCACGCCTCCAGCACCCGGTCGTTGGCCAGCCAGCTCGAGCAGTCGGCGATGGCCAGCCAGCCGTTCGGCCAGTGCACCGCGAAGATGGCCACCAGCATGGTGACGATCAGCGGAATGGCGAACCAGCGGGTGGCCAGGCCGAGCAGCAGCGCGGCGCCGCCGATCAGCTCGGTGCCCGCGGCCAGCGCCGTCATCAGGTAGGGCAGCGGCAGCCCCAGCCCCCAGTCCGGATTGCCCATCCAGGCGGCGGTGTCCTCGAAGGCGGCGAATTTGGTCCAGCCCGCCTGAATCATCACCGGCGCCAGATAGAGTCTCAGCAGCAGGGGGCCGAGCCCGTCCGCCGCCGTCAGCGCCGTGGTGAATCGTTCCTGCAGCCGCTGGAATCCGCTTATCGAGAACATGAAGAACCCCCGTTCGGTGCTGGCGGTGCGCCGTCGACCGACTTGTCTGTTGTTGATTGGCTTGTCAGTCCGGGTCGCGGACTCCAGCCATAGACCGCCCGGGAGGCGGAGGGGTTCGGCGGGCAGGAAGATTGTCCGACGCCAGTGGGCCGCTAGCGGCGGGTCAGCCGGCCTGGGGGAGCCTCAGCGCCAGATAGCCGGCGTCGACGTCGAGAAGGATCGAGCCGCCCATCAGGGCGACCAGCCGGTAGGCGTTGTCGAGGGTCACGGCCAGGTCTCCGGCCGGCTCGGCGGCCTGCGCCGCCGGCGCTTCGGCGTCGGCGCGCCGCACCTCCACCACCGCAGCGCGATCGCCGTCGCGGTGCGCCTCCACCACGAGATGTGGCCGGGCCGCCCGTGACGGAAGCCCGAGGGAGAGCTGCCGGCACAGCGCGGTGAGGACCACGCCGAGGTAGCCCGAGTCGCAGTGCGCGCGGACGTTGTCGCCGGTGCTCGGGTCGATGTCCACGTCCAGGCCGGCGCAGGCGGCCTCCAGGTGGTCACGGGCGAGTGGCGCGACCTCGACGGGCTCCGGTTCGAGGGTGATCAGGTCGCGCTGCAGCGCGGAGTACAGACGCAGCGCGTCCGCCTGGGCCAGCAGGTCCAGCGCGGCGTCGTGACCGAGCTCCACGAAGGGGGCTTCCGCCGGCGCGAGACCGGGCGAATTCTCCAGCAGCTCGAACACGCCGAGAATCACCGACAGCGGCGAGCGCATTTCGTGGTTGGCCCGCGTCAGCATCGCCAGGTCGCGGCTCCCTTCGTGGCGGGGAGCGCGGGCGGGCGGCCGGCCGGCGGTGGGTTCGTCCTGGATCATGGCGGCGTTCGGGTCTGCATCGAGGCCATTCTATGCCGGGTGACCGGCGCTCCCGCGGGGCGGCAGGTGGCCCGATGCCATTCCGTGACGGTGTTCACGTTTCCGTTGCCCCGCCGTCCGGACGGGCCTCAGAGCCTGGCCTGGCTCGGTGGCGCGTCCGCGGCCGCCACCGAGGCGCCGGGGATCGACACGGTGAAGGTGCTGCCGCTGCCGGGTTCGCTGTCCACGTGGATGCGTCCCCCGAGCTGCTCGCAGAAGCGCTTGCACAGGGCGAGCCCCAGCCCCGACCCGCCGAAGGCGCGCGACGTCGAGCTGTCGGCCTGCACGAACGGCTCGAACACGCGCTCCAGATCGGCGGCGGCGATGCCGGCGCCGGTGTCGCGGACGCTCAGCGTCACGCCGCCGGGCCCGGCGACGATCTGCAGGGTGACCTCGCCGTCCCGGGTGAATTTGGCCGAGTTGCCGAGCAGATTGAGCAGGATGGTCCGCACCATCGACGCGTCCGACACGCAGGGACCCTGCTGATCGGCGGTCACGCTCAACCGGTTGCCGTTGGCTGCGATCTTGGGGTCGATGACCGTCCGCACCTCGGCCACCAGGCGGTCGACGTCGATCGAGTCGTAGCTCGGCGCACGCTGGCCGCTCTCGCTGCGGGCCAGCTCGAGCACCTCGTTGATCAGGGTCAGCAGGCGCCGGCCGGCGCCGACGATGCGTCCCAGGTCCTCGGCTTCCTGGGCGCGGCCCGCCTCCCGGGCGAGATCCTCGAGCATCTCCGCGTAGCCGAGGATCACGTTCAGGGGCGTGCGCAGCTCGTGACCCATGTTCGACAGGAACTGGTCCTTGGCCTGGTTCGCCGCCTCGGCCCGGTGCTTCTCCTTGAGCACTGCGGTGAGGTCCTCGCCCACCGCCGTGACGATGTCGCCGCTGCCCGGGTCCTGACGGACGCCGACCCGCCAGCGGACCCAGGTGTCGCCATGTCGGCTGTCGAAGGACAGCGGCGTTTCGTTCTCGCCGGACAGCCAGGACTCGATGCGGGCCTGGATGTCCGGCGTGATCCACGGCCGGTCCGACAGGCTGACGTAGTGCCGTCCGATCAGGTCGTCCCGCTCCCGCTTCAGCAGCGTCAGGGCCGTGTCGTTGGCCAGGCACACGCACCCGTCCTGGTCGATCTCCAGGATCGCCGCGCCGGCCAGCTTGAGGTAGTGCTCGACCCGCGCCGTTTCGGCTTCGAGATCGCGGCGGGCGGCCGCCTCCTCGCTCAGGTCCTCCAGCACGCCGACGAGGTGCGAGACCGTGCCGCCTTCGTCGGACAGCGGCACGGTGGTGCCGCGCAGGGTGCGGGGGCCGCGGGTGGTGGGGATGTCGAAGCGGTTCACCAGCCGTGGCAGCTTGCCGGCGACCAGGTCCCGCTCCGCCGCCTCGAAGCGTGCGGCGGTGGCGTGATCGAGCACCGGCAGCTCGTGGTTGCCATGGCCGAGGAACAGCCGCTTGGGCAGGCCGGTCAGGCGTTCCATCGCCTGATTGACCTTGAGGAACTCCAGGGTCTCGGCGTCCTTGATGAACACGGCCACCGGCATCAGCTCGAGGGTCCGGTCGAGGAAGCGCCGGCTGTGCTCCAGCTCCTGCTCCATGCGGCGGCGCTGGGTCACGTCCCGGGCGGTGATGCAGAAGAAGCTGCGGCCGTCCTGCTCGATTCGTGTGACCGACAGCTCGATCGGAATCCGCCGCCCGTCCCGGCCGCGGACCTCGTGCAGCACCGGGTCCGCCCCGCCGGGGCTCTGCTGGTCCGCCAGGGCGGCGAGTCGGCCGAGCAGGTCGGCGCGGCGGTCGGCCTCTGGCAGCAGGTCCTCCAGGGGCGTTTCGCACAGGGCGCCGGGCTCGAACCCGAGGATGCGGTGGGCGGCGAGGTTGGCGCGCATGATGACGCCGCTGGTCTCGATGATCAGCACCCCTTCGATCATGTGGTCGACGATGGCGGACAGCCGCTGTTCCGTCTCCATGACGGACAGGTAGGCCTGGGTGAGGGCGGAGTTGCGATGCTCGACCCGTCCCTTGAGGTCGGAGATCGCCCGGCCGAGCTCGCCGAGCTCGTCGGCACGGCTGCGCAGATCGGCGGTGTCCCGGGGGTCGGCGTCCGTGGTCAGCGCCAGCCGGGCCAGCCGGTCGAGGGCCAGTCGCAGGGACCGGATCGGCGCCGCGGTGCCGGCCGCCGCGCCGGCCGCGGCCACCAGGCCGATCAGCCAGGCCGGCGCCGGCAGGCCGAGCAGCGCGGCCGCGGCACCGGCCACGGCGGCGCCGGCGAGGGCACCGGCGCCGGCGGCTGCGGCACCCTGAATGGCGACGCTCACCGGACCGTCCCGGCCGGCGTGGACCGGCGCAGGTAGTCGTCCAGCGGGCAGGGTCTGCCGAGGTGGTATCCCTGAAGGTAGTCGACGCCGATGTTGCGCAGTTCCACCACGGTCTGCTCGTTCTCGACGAATTCGGCGACGGTTTCCATGCCCATGACGTGGGCGATCTGGTTGATGGCGGTGACGATGCCGCGATCGAGGGCCGAGGCGTCGATGTGGCGCACGAACTGACCGTCGACCTTGAGGCAGTCCACCGGCAGGGAGCGCAGGTAGCCGAAGGAGCTGACCCCGGACCCGAAGTCGTCCAGCGCGAAGGACACGCCGAGATCCTTCAGCGCGTGGATGAACTCCATCGCGTGGTCGAGATGCACCACCGCCGCGGTCTCGGTGATCTCGAAGCAGACCATCGACGCGGCGACGCCGCCCTCCCGCACCCGGGCGATGGCGTAGTCGCGGAACTTGCGGCTGCCCAGGGAGTGGCCGGACAGATTGATGCTGATGCGCTCGGCGTTGGCGCGGACGCTGTCGGGCAGGCCCGCGAGATAGGACAGGGTGTGGTCCAGCACCCAGCGGTCGAGCTCCGTGGCCAGCCCGTGCTTCTCGATGGCCGGCAGGAACATGCCCGGGCTGACGATCTTGCCGTCGTCGAGCATGCGTACCAGCACCTCGAAACGGCTCGCCGGGCCGGGCTCGGCGGCGCACGCGACGATGGGCTGGGCGTACAGCACCAGCGCGTCCTCGCGCAGCGCCTGCTTGAGCTTCATCGCCCAGCGCATGTTGGCCCGTACGTCGTCGAGCTGCTCGTCGCCGGCGTGGAAGGTCCGGATGTGGTTGCTGCCCTCGGTGCGGGCCAGCTTGCAGGCGTGCTCGGCGCCGTGAATCAGCGACAGCACGCTGGTGTGCTCGGGCTTGACCGGCGACAGGCCGATGCTGATGGAGACCGTCAGCATCTCGCCGCCGACCTGTAGCGTGTGGTCGGTGACCCGGTGGAGCAGCCGTTCGGCCACGTTGCGGGCGTCGTCGAGCCCGGTGCTGTGGAACAGGATGGCGAACTTGTCCCCGCGCAGGCGGCCGATGGTGGCGCCGGTTCCGACCTCGTCGCGCAGCAGGTCGGCCACCGAGCGCAGCAGCGCGTCGCCGGTGGCCGGGCCGTAGGTGTGGTTGATGGCCTGCATCTCCTCGACGGCGCACACGCACAGCACGTGCTCGTCGGCGCTGGAGCGGGCCTGGGCGAGGGACCGCGACACCGCCGCCTCGAAGGCGCGGATGTTCTCCAGGCCGGTGAGCGGGTCGAGCCGCTGGCGGTCGCTCAGGCTCTGCAGGTGGGCTTCGAGCTCCGAGGTGCGCAGGCGCAGGTCGCCGGTGCTGCGGGCGCGCTTCAGGTGGGCGCGGATGCGGGCTTCGAGGACCCGGAAGTCGAACGGCTTGGTGACGTAGTCGCAGGCGCCGAGCTCGATGGCCCGGGCGATCTCCTCGGGCGCGTCCCGGGCGGTCAGCATGATCACCGGCGGCGTGGCGTCGCCGAGGCGCTGCTGCATGGCCGCCAGCACCTCGTAGCCGTTCATGACCGGCATCATCACGTCCAGCAGCACCAGCGACACCGGCTGCCGGGACAGCAGGGCCAGGGCCGCCTCGCCGCTGGTCGCGGACACCACCTCGAAGCCGCGCAGCTCCAGCCGGCGGCTGACGATGTGGCAGTTGTCGGCGACGTCGTCGACGACCAGGATCGGCTGGTCGACGTCGATGGCCTCGGCCGCCGCCGTGCTGGCGCCGACCCCGCTCATCGCCGATGGGCCCGGCCGAACCGGGATCGGCCGCGTTTGCCGCTTTGCTCGCTCATGGATCGCAGACTCGATTCCCCATGCCAGGACCGACCGCGGCCCCGGCGGGACTCCGCGAGTGGGGCAGGACGCCAGGCGTCGAACGGGATCGGCCGTTATCGTCTGAGTATAGGAAAGGCTGCGGAAAGGCACCGTCCGGCATGAGACACGGCGCACGTTCCGGCTGCGCGGCAGTGCGCGGCGGCGTCCTGGGCGTGTCCGCCAGGGCGGCGGGTCGACGCCGCGCCCGCCGGCGCATCGGTTGTATCTGCCGCAGGCTCGGTTAGCATGCCCGCAGCCCTCCCACGAGGGTCGGCAGACCGTCGCTCCAGCGGCGGGCCGGTCGGTACGGGTGGCGTCGGGATTTTCCCGCCGGGATCAGCGGGAAGTTGGTGCCGAGGAGAGGACTTGAACCTCCACGGGGTTTCCCCCACTAGCACCTGAAGCTAGCGTGTCTACCAATTTCACCACCTCGGCATGAAGCGGGGTCGCGCAATTTACTGACAGCCGTGGGTGTTGTCAATTCTGGATGGTGGCGATGGATAGCGGCAGAAAGCGGAACGAATCCCAGGGCGCCGGCGCGGGCCGCGTCGGCAGCGCCCGGGAGCTGCTCGACCTGCTGGCCAGGGAGGACGCGCCGGTGGGCTGGCGCGAGTTGATCGCCCTGACCGAGAGCTTTCAGGGGCACGCCCGGTCGCGGCTGCGCAAGCTGGTCAAGGGCATGCTGCGCAACGGTGACCTGGTGCAGGACCATCAGGGGCACTATCACCCGGCGGCCGCCGACGACAGCACCGGGGTGCTGGAGGGCCGGGGGCGCAATCTCACCTTCGCCGGCGTGCCGGTGGAGCGGGGCCGGGGGTTCCGGCTGCGGCCCGGCGACCGGGTGCAGGCGACGGTCAGCGGCGACACGGCCCGGGTGCTGGAGGTGGTCGAGTACTCGCCGCTGCCCGTGGTCGGCGAGCTGCGGCTGCGGGGGCGCCACCCCTACGTCGAGTCCGTGTCGCCGGAGTACCGGGGGCGGGTCGGGCTCGACGAGCCGCCGGCGGTCGGCGAGGACGGCAACACGGTGGCCGTGCAGATCACCGGCGAGGACCGCTACGGGCTCACCGGCGTCGTCACCCGGGTGATCTCGGCGCGTCACGGCGCCGCCCACGCGGCGGAGACGCTGCTGGAGAGCCACCGGGTGCCCAGGGAGTGGCCCGAGGGCGTCGAGCGCGCCGCGGAGAAGCTGCCTGGCCAGGTGCAGCCCGGCCGGCACCGGGACCGCGTGTCGCTGATCGACGTGCCGCTGGTCACCATCGACGGCGAGACGGCCAAGGACTTCGACGACGCGGTGTTCGCCGAGCGGGTGCGCGGCGGCTGGCGGCTGGTGGTGGCGATCGCCGACGTCGCCCACTACGTGAAACCGGACAGCCCGCTGGACCGCTGCGCCTGGGAGCGGGGCAACTCGGTGTACCTGCCCGACCGGGTGGTGCCGATGCTGCCGGAGGCCCTGTCCAACGGCCTGTGCTCGCTGCGCCCCCACGAGCCGCGGCTGACCCTGGTGTGCGACATGAAGGTCACCGAACGGGGCAACGTCACCCGGTTCGAGTTCTACGAGGCGGTGATCCGCTCCTGGCAGCGCCTCACCTACAACCGGGTTCAGGAGTTCCTGGACGCCGGCGCCCTGGACGTGGAGTCCGAGGTGCAGACCTCGCTGAAGCACCTCGAAGCCGTCTACCACGCCCTGCGGGAGGCCCGTGAGGCCCGGGGGGCGCTCGACTTCGACAGCCACGAGGCGGTGCTGGAGCTGCGTGACGGCCACGTCGCGGCCATCCACCCGGTCACCCGCAAGGACGCCCACCGGCTGATCGAGGAGGCCATGATCGCGGCCAACGTCTGTGCCGCGCGGTTTCTCGAGAGCGTGGAGCGGCCGGCGCTGTACCGGGTCCACGAGCCGCCCGATGCGGACAAGACCGAGCAGCTCCGTCAGGCCCTGGCGTTCGCCGGCGTGCGCCTGGCCCGGGGCGACATGACGCCGAAGTTGGTGCACGACGCGCTCACCCAGCTCGGCGACCGGCCGGACCGCTGGATCTTCGAGATGCTGGCGCTGCGGTCGATGAACCAGGCGGTCTACGCGCCGGAGAACAAGGGCCATTACGGCCTGGCCCTGGAGCGTTACATGCACTTCACCTCGCCGATCCGCCGCTACGCGGATCTGGTGGTGCACCGGGCCATCAAGGCGGCCCTCCACGACGGCGACCCCGGCTTCGGCATGGACTGGCTGGCGACCACCGGAGAGCACATCTCGGCCACCGAGCGGCGCGCCGAGGCGGTGGCCTGGGGCGTGGACGGCTGGCTCAAGTGCGAGTACGTCGGCGAGCGGATCGGCGACGAGTTCGACGGCGTGGTCATGGGCGTCACCGATTTCGGCCTGTTCGTCGAGCTGACCGGCTTCTACGTGCAGGGCCTGGTGCACATCTCGGAGCTGGGCCAGGACTACTTCCGCTACAACCAGAGCAGCATGACCCTGGTGGGCGAGAAGTCCGGCCGCCGCTTCGGCCTCGGTGACGCCCTGCGGGTCCGGCTGGTGGACGTCCAGCCCGCCGTCGGCAAGGTCGATCTGCTGCTGGTGCAGGGCGGCAAGCGCCGTGGCCGGCAGGCGCCCGAGGCGGCACCGGCGCCGGCGCCCTCCGGCGAACGCGTGCCCCGGCGCCGCAAGCGCCGGTGAGCCAGGTCTTCGGCATTCACGCGGTGGCCGCGCTGCTGGACGAGGACCCGGCGCGGGTGCGCTCCCTCCACGTGCAGCGCGGCCGCCGGGACGCCCGGGTGGCGGCGCTGGTGACCCGGGCCCGGGAGCAGGGCATCCGCGTCGAGACCGTCGAGCGGGCCTGGCTCGACCGGCGCAGCGAAGGCAGCCACCAGGGCATTCTGGCGGTCTGCCACGCACTGGCGCCGCTCACCGAGCAGGCGTTCGAGGCGCGCTTCGAAGACCTCACGCCGCCCTATCTGCTGCTGGTGCTGGATGGCGTCACCGATCCCCGCAACCTCGGAGCCTGCCTGCGCAGCGCCAGCGCCGCGGGCGTCCAGGCGGTGCTGCTGCCGCGGCGGCGCAGCGCCCCGCTCAGCGACGTGGCGCTGAAGACGGCCGCCGGCGGCGCCGAGGGGCTGCTGATCGTCGAGGTGGCCAACCTGGTCCGGCGTCTGGAGTGGCTCAAGGCCCGCGGAGTCTGGGTGGTGGGGGCCGCCGGCGACGCCGGCGTGCCGTGGCACGGCGCCGACCTCGAGTCGAGCTGCGCCATCGTGCTGGGCAGCGAGGGGGCCGGCATGCGGGACCTGACCCGCCGGTCCTGCGACGTGCTGGTGTCGATCCCCATGCAGGGCCGGGTGTCGAGCCTGAACGTGTCGGTGGCGGCCGGCGTGCTGCTGTTCGAGGCGGTGCGTCAGCGCGGCTTGGCCGGGGGCGCGCCGGGGTAGGCCCGCCGGCCGGGGAACCGCGGCCTTGCTTCCGGCGCCCGGCGGCCATAAAATCCGCGGCCCTCGATCGTCGTCCCCCCGCGGGACGCCGTCGGGCACACAACCCCCTTGCCTCACGTCCACGCATGGCGGAGGCGGCTACACCGAAAGGAGGCGTCCAATGCGACACTACGAGGTCGTGTTCCTCGTGCACCCTGATCAGAGCGATCAGGTTCCCGGCATGATCGAACGCTACGAGCAGCTCATCGAGCGCGGCAACGGCCGTGTCCACCGCAAGGAGGACTGGGGCCGGCGTCAGCTCAGCTTTCCGATCGCCAAGATCCACAAGGCCCACTACGTGATGATGAACATCGAAGTGGACGCCGAGACCCGGGCGGAGCTGGAGAGCGCGTTCCGTTTCAACGACGCGGTGATCCGCAATCTGATCATCTCCAAGAAGTCCGCGCCGGAGGGCCACTCGAAGATCTACGAGGAAGAGCTCAAGGATCAGGAGAAGGACCGCGAGCGCGAGCAGCGTCGTGAGCAGGAGCAGCGCCGCGACCAGGAGCGCAAGGACACCAAATCCGAGGAGGAGGCATCCGAATGAGCAGACGATTCGGCCGCAGAAAGTTCGCCCGCCTCGACGTGCCGGGCGCCGAGATCGATTACAAGAACCTGGATCTCCTGAAGCAGTACATCGGCGAGACCGGCAAGATCGTGCCGAGCCGCATCACCGGGACGACCGCGCGTCAGCAGCGGCGCCTGGCTCAGGAAATCAAGCGCGCGCGCTACCTGGCGCTGCTGCCGTACACCGACGCGCACCGCTGAGGTAAGGAGCCGCCATGAACGTCATTCTGCTGGAACGCATCGGCAATCTCGGCGATCTGGGCGACGAGGTGGTGGTGAAGCCCGGCTTCGCCCGTAACTTCCTCATCCCCCAGGGCAAGGCCGTGCGCGCCACCGACGCCAACCGCGCCGAGTTCGAACAGCGCCGCGCCGAGCTCGAGGCCCAGGCCGCCGAAGTGATGGCCGAAGCCAGCAAGCGGGGCGAGCAGCTCGAAGGCATGGCCATCACCATCGTGGTGAAGGCCGGCGACGAGGGCAAGCTGTACGGTTCCGTGGGCACCCAGGACATCGCCGACGCGGTCACCGCCAAGGGCGTGGAGATCGAGAAGAGCGAGGTCAAGCTGCCCGAGGGCACCATCCGCGAGCTGGGCGAGTACGAGATCGACATCCAGCTCCATTCGGACGTGATGATCACGATCCAACTCTCGGTGGTTCCCGAGTAAGGGACCATTCACACCGGGTTGGTGGCGGGCGACTAGCCTGCCGCCAACCCAGTGTTTTCATTGCTATTTCCCGGGCTGCGCCAATTTCCCCTTGATTTGCGGGGGCGATGCTCTCAGGCTTTTCGCAGTTCAGCGCCACCAGCGGTTCCACCATGTCCGAGCAGTTCTTCGAACCCGACGACGGCCTCGAACCGCCGCTGGCCGAGCCTGCGCCGGTGACCGTGCCCGAGGCCCGCGGCAGCAGCCGGTCCGGTGGCAGCTACGGCTCGCCCAAGGCGCCCCCGCACTCCCTGGAGGCCGAGCAGTCCGTGCTCGGCGGGCTGATGCTGGCCAACGACGCCTGGTTCAACGTCGCCGAGATCATCGGCGCCCAGGATTTCTACCGTCCGGGCCATCAGATCATCTACGAGGCGATGGCGGATCTGGCGGCGGACGATCAGCCGCTGGATGCGGTCACCGTGTCCGAGCGGCTGGTGTCCAAGGGGCTGCTGGAGAAGTGCGGCGGCCTGCCCTATCTCGGCGAGCTGGCCGAGAGCACGCCCGGCGCCAGCAATCTCATGGCCTACGCGCGCATCGTCCGCGAGCACTCCACCATGCGCGCGCTGATCGGCGCCGCCCAGCGCATCGCCGACTCGGCCTTCACCCCCGAAGGGCGTCGCAGCGACGAGCTGGTCGACATGGCCGAGCAGGAGGTGTTCCGCATCTCCGAGGGGCGGCTCAAGGAGGGCGGGCCCCAGAAGGTGCCGGGGCTGCTGTCCGCCGCCGTCAGCAAGATCGAGACGCTCTACGCATCGCGCAATCCCATCACCGGCGTGCCGACGGGGTTCAATGACCTCGACCGCAAGACCGCCGGGCTGCAACCGTCGGATCTGATCATCGTCGCCGGCCGTCCGTCGATGGGCAAGACGTCGTTCGCCCTGAACCTGGTGGAACACGCGGTGATGGAGAGCGAGGGCGCGGTGCTGTTCTTCAGCCTGGAAATGCCCGCCGAGCAGCTCGTCATCCGGCTGCTGTCCTCGCTGGGCCGCATCGACCAGTCGCGCATGCGCACCGGCGAGATGCACGAGGACGACTGGCCGCGCTTCACCAGCGCGGTCAGCCAGCTCAAGGACAAGGAGTTCTACATCGACGACACGCCGGCGATCACGCCCAACGAGCTGCGCAACCGGGCGCGGCGGGTGGCGCGGGAGTCGGGCAAGCTGGCCATGATCGTCGTCGACTACCTGCAGCTCATGCGCGGCTCCGGCAACCCCGAGAACCGCACCAACGAGATCTCGGAAATCTCCCGCTCGCTGAAGGCGATCGCCAAGGAGATGAAGTGCCCGCTGGTCGCCCTGTCGCAGCTCAACCGCAGCCTCGAGCAGCGCACCGACAAGCGACCGGTGATGGCGGACCTGCGGGAATCCGGCGCCATCGAGCAGGATGCGGACGTCATCCTGTTCGTCTACCGGGACGAGGTGTACCACCCGGAATCGGCGGACAAGGGCACCGCGGAGATCATCATCGGCAAGCAGCGCAACGGCCCCATCGGCTCCGTGCGGCTCGCCTTCATCGGCAATCTCACCAAGTTCGAGAACCTGGCCGAGGACCGCTTCGACCACATGCCGCCGTCGTTCGGCTGACGGCGTTGGCCAAGTCGCGCAACAAGACGGCCTACGTTTGCGGCGAGTGCGGCGCCGAGCACATGAAGTGGCAGGGCCAGTGCTCGGCCTGCGAGGCCTGGAATTCCCTGTCCCGCGTCACCATCGGTCCGGTCAAGGAACCCGGCCTCGGCTTCGCGGGCGCGCGCAGCGAGGTGAAGCGGCTCTCCGAGGTCGAGCCGGAGGAGGCGGCCCGGCTGCCCACCGGTTTCTCCGAGCTGGACCGGGTGCTCGGCGGCGGTCTGGTGGCCGGCTCCGTGGTGCTGATCGGCGGCGATCCCGGCGCGGGCAAGAGCACCCTGCTGCTGCAGGTGTGCACCCAGCTCGCGGCCGGCTCCGAGGTGCTCTACGTCACCGGCGAGGAGTCCCTGCACCAGCTCGCGCTGCGGGCCGAGCGGCTCGGCCTGCCGGCGGACCGGCTGGCGGTGGCCTCGGAGACCCGCGGCGAGGCGATCGCGCGGCTGCTCGAGGACATGAAGCCGGCGGTGCTGGTGCTCGACTCCATCCAGGTGATGCAGCTCGAGAGCATCGACTCCACCCCGGGCAGCGTCTCCCAGGTGCGCGAGACCGCCGCGTTCTTCACCCGCCTGGCCAAGCAGACCGGCACCGTGGTGATTCTGGTGGGCCACGTCACCAAGGAAGGCAGCCTCGCCGGCCCCAAGGTGCTGGAGCACATGATCGACTGCTTCATGATGCTCGACAGCCCGGCCGGCAGCCGCTACCGGACGCTGCGCGGCATCAAGAACCGCTTCGGCGAGGTCAACGAGCTCGGCGTGTTCGCCATGACCGAGCAGGGCATGCGCGAGGTGGCCAACCCCTCCGCCATCTTCCTGCAGCGTGGCGACGTCTCCTCCCCCGGCAGCGTGGTGACCGTCACCTGGGAAGGCACCCGCCCGCTGCTGGTGGAGCTGCAGGCGCTGGTGGACGGCGTGCAGGGCGGCTATCCGAAGCGGGTGGCCGTGGGGCTGGAGGCCCAGCGGCTGGCCATGCACCTGGCGGTGCTGCACCGCCATTGCGGCATCACCCTGGCCGACCAGGACGTGTTCGCCAACGTCGTCGGCGGCGTCCGCATCGCCGAGACCGGCGCGGATCTCGCGGCGCTGCTGGCGGTGCTGTCGTCGTTCCGCAACCGCGAGCTGCCCCGGGACCTGATCGCCTTCGGCGAGCTCGGCCTGACCGGCGAGGTACGCCCGGTGGCCAACGGCCAACAGCGCCTGTCCGAGGCCCGCAAGCACGGTTTCCGCCAGGCCATCGTGCCGTTCGCCAACCGCCCGAAGGATGCCGTGCCCGGCATGACGGTGCATGGCGTCAAGAGCCTGTCGGGGGCCCTGGAAGTCCTCGACACGCTCTGACGGGCGACACCAAAGCTTCACCGACTCATCACCGAAGCGTCATCCGCCTCTGGTGTCATCCCGCGCCTGTCGCCGGCGGCCTGCTGCCGCCGCGGCTGCACCATGAGCGTCAATTGATCGGGGGATACCAGAATGAACGATGCGCGCATCTGCCTGCGGCAGCCTGCGGCCATTGCCTTGCTGCTCGCGGCACCACACGTCACGGCCGGAGAGCCGGTCCAGAGCGACGGCGTGGTGGAGGAGGTCGTGGTCATCGGTGAGAGTCGCACCTATGCCAACAACATGGTGACGGATTCGATGCTGAACCAGCAGACGCCGGTCACCAGCGTGCTGTCCGTCATCGACAACCTGCCGGGCGTGTCGATCCAGGAGGGCGACACCTACGGCTTCGACGACTGGTCCACGACGGTGTCCATCCGCGGATTCCAGGTGAGCCTGGACGAACAGCAGATCGGCATGACCATCGACGGGCTGCCGAACGGCAACTCCAACTACGGCGGCGGCGCCAAGGCGAACCGCTACGTCGATTCCGAGAACCTGGCGGGCGTGGCGGTCTCCCAGGGCACGGCAGACATCGCGTCGCGCTCGAATGAAGCGCTGGGCGGCACGCTGGACTTCATGACCGACGCCCCGGAACGCGAGTCGGGCTTCCGGATCTCCGGCACGTTCGGTGAGTTCGACGCCGAGAAGTACTACGTGCGCTACGACACCGGTTCGCTGTTCGGATCGGAAACCTATGCCTGGGTATCCGCCTCGCATCAGACCGCCACGGACTGGGTGAACGGCGCCGCGGAGCAGGAGCGCGACCATCTGGCGCTGAAACTGACCTCCCGGCTCGGGCAGGCGGACCTCACCGGATATCTGTCCTACGACGACACCCACGAGGACAACTACCAGCGTCTGTTCTCGGCGGCGGAGTTCGAGGCGAACCCGGAGTGGGATCGCCTGACGGACGAGTGGTCGGGCATTCCCTACATCGATCAGCTCTACCGCCGCGGCTGGTCCACGCTGAGGGAAAACCTGTTCGGCTATCTCAAGCTCGACGTCGAGGCGACACCGGGACTCTCTCTGTCCGGCGCCGTCTATTTCCACGACAACACCGGGCGCGGGGACTGGGTGCCGCCCTATCTGGTGAACGTGACCGACGATGCCGGCGGCCCCGAGAGCGAGTTCACCGGCGCTCCCCGGGTCGATGGCGGCAGCCTGCTCGGCCTCATCACCTTCGTCGACGGCAGCGGGCGGGCGCTGGCGCCGCTCGACGGCTGCACGTCGTCCATCACGTTCCCGTACGGCGGTGCCGGCGCGGAGTTCGATCCCGCCTGTTTCGCCCCGGGCGCGATACCGGTGCAGTCGTACCGTCATACCCACTACGCCAAGGAGCGGACCGGGGTGACGGCGGACTTCGCCTGGGACGCCGAGGTCGGTGGTGCGGCCAATACCCTGCGCGGCGGTGTGTGGTACGAGGACTACGAGCGGGACGAGTACCGGTCCTGGCACCGGATCACCGACACCCGGGTGGGCTTCGAGTACGAGGACGAGTCCTACTGGCGCCAGTACGACCGTCGCTATCCGGTGGAGACCATGAAATGGTACCTGGAGGATTCCGTCGTGGTCGGGCCGGTCACGGCGACCCTCGGCATCAAGCAATTCCTGGTGGACGTTGAGCGGGAAGACCTGTTCGGCGAGACGCCGGATGCGACGGTCGATTCGGATTCCGACGTCCTGCTGTCCGGCGGCGTTATCGTCGACACGCCCGTCGACGGTCTGGAGCTGTTCGCCGGCTACGCCGAGAACTTCGCGGCCATTCGCGACGAGGTGCTGGAGCGCCCCGCATCCGACCTCGAGGGCATCGAGCCCGAAACGGCGGAGAACTTCGACATCGGGCTGCGCTACGCGGGCGCCCGCTTCACGCTCGCGGCGACCTACTACGACATCCGGTTCGAGGACCGGATCATCTTCCTGTCGCCGGAGACCGCTGCCGGCCCCGACTACATCATCGGAACCAACGGCACCTACTTCAATGCCGGCGGCATCGAGTCGGACGGCGTGGAGCTGTCCGGAACCTTCGACGTCGACGACGCGTGGACCGTGTACGCGGCGTACACGCACAACGATTCCAGCTATCTCGGGACCGGTGATCCGGTGGTGGACGCGGCGCAGGGGATCACCCCCGGCAATCCCGTCGTCGGCGTTCCGGACAACATGTTCGTGGTGACCGTCGACTGGGCGAGTGGGCCGTTCAACGTCGGCCTGTCCACCAAGTACACGGACGAACGTCCCGTCTCTCTCGACGGCACGTTCGTCGCCGACGACTACTGGCTGACGGACGCCTATGTGTACGTGGCCGGGGAGCGTCTCGGAGAAGCGTTCCGCGGCACCTCGCTCCGCTTCGTGGTCAACAACCTGCTGGACGAAGACTACCTCGGCGGCATCGCCGGCGGCGGCGCCTGGATCGGCGCGCCGCGCACCGTGGCGCTGACGGCCGAGGCGCGCTTCTGATGCCGGTGCGGCTCGACCGGCGGGAGCTGCTGTCCGGCCTCGCCGTGGCCCCTCTGCTGGGGCGGTCGGGGCCGGCTCGGGCGGCGCC
>MDTG01156035.1_pt1 | contig 21147 bp, 18 predicted proteins | sample 811421 | NCBI WGS metagenome assembly MDTG01 (sample SAMN05326645, study PRJNA326480) | marine metagenome | isolation source: seawater | place: Pacific Ocean: South East | collected 2011 | reverse complement strand
GTAATATTTACGTAAAAGTTTGAAATGACCAAAAAGGTTTAGCAATATAGATAATTATAAATATTTTTCTAGATATATACTATATTTAGAATGACTGATTTTATGACAACACTATTTGGCCCTCTTAGCCGTGATTTCTGTGACTACTTTTTCATTTTGTCTGTTTTTGGATTTGTCTTATTGGCAGTCTTAATTGTTTCTTCTTTATTGGTAGGTATTTCTAAACGTAAGGGTATTGACTTTTATTTACAGACATTGTCTATTGCCGTTGGATATGCTATATTCTATTTTCAAAATAGATTGTTACATTCCATGTGTGCTGGAACTTTAAATTAAATTAATCCGTTCTAATTCAAAATCATTTTTTTAAATATAATATAAAATCAATAATGGATATTTTATATTATAGCAACTATTGTAAACATTCTCAAAATGTTATACAAACTTTAGTAAAAAGTAATCTTACGGATAAGATAAGCTTTATTTGCATTGATAAACGAAAACGTGATGAAAATAGCGGTCAAATGATAATTATATTAGAAAATGGTGACAAAGTAATGATGCCACCAAATATACATAGTGTACCATCATTATTATTAATAAAAGAACAATATCGTGTAATAGAAGGTGATTCTATATTAACACATCTTCATCCTGAAATTAGAACAAATAAATTGCGTGAATCTAACATACCAACTGAACCTACCGGATATATGTTAAATTCGTACTCCAGTGGGTCTAATATAATGTCTGAAAAATTTACAAGTTATAATTTGACACCAGATGAATTAAGTGCTAAGGGTACTGGAGAACGACGTGAAATGTATAATTATATGTCAGCAAAAGATACTATGAATGTGATCAATACACCTCCGGATACCTATAAACCTGATAAAATTTCAAATGATATTACACTAGATACCTTACAGCAAAAACGTATGGATGATATTGGACAGCCAAAAAATCCTCCTGGACAAGTATTAAATATTTAAATAATTTAAAAAAATAAATATAAAAACGTCCGCTTTATTAATATATTATGCCAAGTAAATCGGATATTAATAAAGCTTTTAATAAGTTGTTTTTTGACTTTTTGGATGATATAGTTAGCATTTATCCAGACAATAAAGATATTAGTTCTGCACGTACTTCGTTTGCGTCATTTAAACAAATGAACCCGACTATTATAATAAAATCATGGTTTAAATTTGTTTATACTCCATATAGGGAGGTTATTAACGCAGGTGACATTTCGTTTTTCTTCAACAAAGATTATTCGGCTGATTTGCAAGATACACCGGGTAGTAAGGAAATTATGAGAGTTATCGATGAGATTCGCGGTCCAATTCAGTCAATGGATGAAACTAATAAAAAACATTCATCTGATTATATATTAAAATTAAGTAAATTATCCGAACTATATGGTAATATGTAAGTAAAAATATATAGTTGATAACTTTTAATTAAAAGTTATTAATTGATTGATATTATTTATTGTTTTCAAAATATAATTTAGATACATAGTATATATTTTAATATCTAATGGATACAAATGATGATGAAAATAAGGTATCCGGGGTAATTTCTAATGATACACCTAATAAAACAATAGATAGTTTAGACAGAGGTAATAGAGTTGAATTGGGTGATTTAATTGAGATCATTTCTCCGGCAAATGATTCATTACATGAAACAACAGCATTAGTTGAATATATAGATGATAATCAAATAAATATAACAAATATCGCTACATGTAAATCATATCAGTTAAACATTAATTCAAATGGCACTCTAACTGATGAATCAATTGTGCAAATAAATATATTAAGTAGAAGTGAGACGAAAGGGTATGCTCGACAAAATAATTTATTACCAAAAACATGGATTCATATTCATATTGGTGGTGATATACCTACAATTATTCTTGGTGAAATTACAAACTTAGAAGAAGATATGATAGAGATAATTACATATCCTGAAATAAAAACAATTTATATTGACTTTAAATATAATGGTATTCCGTTAGACATACCAATTACAAATATTAATATTCGTGAAAAGCCAGCTATATTGAATAAATATAGTTCATTATCTGAAATTCGAGATGGACTAGAAGATGGAGAAATATACAGTGCACCAGAAGAAGAATTAGCCTCAATTAATTATACAGAAACAGGAGAACCTATTATTAATATACCAGAAAACAGTAAAACGCAAAAAAATATACATGATGTATTAAATGATATGTATGTTGACGCAAGTACACTATTAGCCGACGAAGAATTAGGTGAACTTCCATATATGGTTGAAGTTCCTGAAAATGAAAAACGATTCGGTATTGATCTACAGGTTAATGATTTAATGGATGAATTATTATCAACCATTCCAAATAGTCGTCGTACACAAAAAGTTATGGATAATATTCACAATTTAATTAGTAAATATAAATTACTTAGACAGGAGTATTCTAAATTTGACGATAATCAAAACATATATAGCATAAATCGAATGGATATTATACATAAACCTATTATCCAACATATAAAACGTATGGATATTAGATTACGATGGTTATTACCTGTTGTAAAGTTACAAAAACGTGTTTATGATGAAAGTAATAGTGCTGGTATTGATGATATCGTAACAGATACTACTGAAAATACTCTTAATAATTTACAGGTGATTCAAAATGAATATTATGAACGTAATCATAATGAGGAATCTAGAGATTTTAATTTAATGCAAAGGCGAATACAGGATATTATGGATCCTATGAATTCGGTAGATAAAAATGAATGCATTTATTCTACAGGTGTAATGACTGATTTGGAAGCTATTATTGATAATCTCGATGATTTTAATAGTACGGTTTATACCAAAGCAGGATTATCTAAACGCCAATATGTTATGCAGCGATATAATCTAGGTTTATCCAAACTATCGAACACACAATTAAAAGGAGGGAAACTTTTATATACACAACAATCCTTAACTGATAACGATACAATGTGCGTAAATTCATTAATGACGTTACCTTTGCCTATTATGAAGTTCTCGTCAATACAGTTACATTCGACTAATATATTAAATCGTTCAAATTATCATCAAAACTTTTTCATGATGTTTCGTGCATTACGTGCAAACACCGATATAATTCCACATGTAATTACTGATTTTGAAAGAGAATTGGATTATGAAAAAATGGAAGCATCTACAAAACAAACAATTCTAAATGGAATTCATGAATTTATAATAGGAGATGGTGATTACATGGATACAGATGAAAAATTTAATAAATTTTTACAATGTATTATACCACAAACCCGTATATTAATTAAATTGCTTCAAACACATATGCGTAACAAATTATCGATGATTAGTGTTGTCGAACAGTTAGAACCGTTTATGATTTATATGCCTGATATTTCTTACGGACAATATAAAGAAATTCGAAAATTTATCAATAATCAAATTAGATTATTAAAGAGTGATTTGGAAAAACAATTGTACAAGTTTAATCTACTCAAAAATACAAAGTATAATGTAATTAAGCAACCTAATATAATTATGAGACTACTAGCTGAAAAAACAGATATAGCTGATTGCTTTAATCGATTATATGACATTAATACTGATGAAAAAGATTCAGTATATGAAACATCAAACGAGTTGTTATTTAAACTAATAAAAGCAGATTATGGTACATTGTATATGAATTCTATTTCACAAATATTAGTTTCATTAATGACACCCGATAGTCTTATGGCTATTTTAAATGAACCAGAAATTGATGATATGACTCCCGAAGGAAAAATAAAATCAAAAGATTGTCATACTTATTTATTAGCAAAAAGATATTCTTCGCTGAAAGAATTACAAAAAGATGATAACGTTGATTCTATCTTTTTTGATACTGATTTGGACGATACACCATATGATATTATTAAGAAATATGAAGATCAGCAAAAACTTTTATCACCAGATAAATTTATTGATTTTCTAGCTGAAAATTTAATACAGCGTCATAAATACCCAAAAGAGAATGCTGTTGAATTAGCAAAGGATATAATAGCTAAGAAGAAACTAGTACTTAATGGTCACTATGCTATATTGGAAATTAAACCACAATTAAATAGTAACGTAGATGAATCAAATTTGACAGAGAATGATATGGAACGAATAGAAAATGAATCTAATATTAGAAAGAAGGTCGTATATTATCGTCGTTTGAAAAATAATTGGATTATTGATAAAGATATTGAGGATAGCGCATTTATTGATACACAAACCCTGTTTTGTAATATTAATACAAAATGCTCCAATACCTCTGGTAAAATATGTGAAACTGATAGTGATGCTAGAATTCGTTTTAAAAATATTAATAAAGATGCAATGATTACAGAATTTGATAAGCGTTATCATGAGTCTATTGAAGATATCAGTAAGAAATTGGAACAAAAATTGGAATATCATTTAAAATTATTGTCACGTAATAAACTTTTGCGAGATACCAAAGAACAAAGTGCAAATAATCTAGCATATGAGATTGGTAAACTTGTAAATAATAAATACAGTGTTATTTCACCATGGGTTAAACTTCGCGATGATATAATTGGATTACCAGATTTTGTTCAAAAACAACATTTGATTTGTAGATTTGTTAATGAATTTACTCGAGAACCATTAGTTAAACAATCAAATGAATCACAATATTGGTTATATTGTAAATCCACTAATACACAATTATTTCCTGTTTCTGGTTATCAATTAGCTAATACTTTTACTAGTGGTGGTGATTATAATTTAAAACTAAATCAAATAACTGCACAATTAGGTGTTTTAAGTGATGACGGTGACTGTATCGTGGATAAAGAAACTGGATTTAAATTACAAAATTGTGATTTTGTGAATGCAGATGAATATGATGAAGCCGGACGTCGTATCAAATCAAATGATATATTAGATGATGACCTAGGTGATACTTTAATGGCAGGTGAAGAAAAAAAAATTAAAAAGATATTTGATAGTGAAACTACTAAAATGATATACGCAATTGCATCAACTATTACAAAATTTGTTAATATTCCATTTGACCAGATAGAAACATATGTATTACGTTTATCAAATGAATTGATACAAAAACATATTTTATCACCTGAGGCATATAAGCGCAAAACAGAGAGTCCCAAGGAAAAGGCTGTCAAATCATATGATAATTATAAAAACGAAACAACAATTATGATTGTAGCTAGTGTAGTATTAATTAGTATTCAAACTACAACTCCTTCTTTTACTGTTAGTCGTACATTCCCTGGATGTGTTAAATCCTTTTCGGGGTATCCATTATCTGGGATAGAAGATTTAAGTGGTATAAACTATATTTCCTGCATTGTTAATAAGGTAAAAAGCTCGATTTCACCATGGAATTCTATTAAGAAATTAGATTCAGGTATAATTAGTAATTTCATTAAAACAATCATAGAAGATTATATTATTAAAAGAAGCGATATTATTGAACTATATAACAAAAAACGTCTATATAATGAATTAAATCCTGAAAAAGAAATTCCAGATGACCTTCAAATTTCTAAATGGGAGCATTTTTTACCGCCAGTAGTAAATTTCAGTGTCATTAATAGTTTAAAACCCGTATCGAACGATTTTAAAACCGAATTAGTAGCAGTAATTAAAAAAGGTAATTCATCACAAATGGATAAAATTCGTACATTAAAGAGTAGAATAGTCTCATTTGGATATGCAATTATTGAAATAGTAAATAAAGTTGTCAGTAAAAATGAATTGTTGTTACAAACTTCTAGTAAGATGCCCTATGTTGAAAATGCATGTTGCAGTGATAATAATTTATTAATAAAACCGATGTTGTATTTTAATAATGAAGATGGAAATATACAACTGTTACTTAAAAAAACGCGCAATATGACAAAGTTGTTACGTTATGTTAATAATCTTACATATACTCCTTCATTTTATCATCCTGAATCAACTCGTCTTATTCATCCTCAGGTTTCTTCGGGTAGAATAGAAGAAAATATTTATGCAGCTGTTATTTATTACTGTAATTTTGATAAAGATTTACCAGTTCCAGAAGATTTAAAACACATATGTAATGTTAAACCTGATAATTATAAAAAAGAATGGTCTATAATGGAAAAAGTTGAATTTTTAAAACGAAATGGAAAGCAATATAATATTGATACATTAAATAATCTTATGGATTCAGTGAATAAACGCAATATTGTTACAATTGATTCGCAACCTGATATTAATATAATTAGTGGTCTAACTGATATTATCGAACATATGGATAGAGTTGATTCAACTTTATTTGATGAACGTTTTAGAGAACATATGCGTAATATATTAATTGAATATAATCCAAAACAAATGCAGGATACGAATAGTGAAGCATTAAACAAATTTACTGATTATTTAACAATATCCAATAATATGTTGTTTACAAAGATTATGTCATTTTTTGATGATTATGGAAACTTACCCGATACAGAATATGATATTTTAAAGAACTTTTTAAAAGATATTAGTATTTGGAATGCTGACAAAATGTATGAAAGTAAAGAACATACCTACGACGAAGGTCAATATACAGTCATCCAATATCTATATAATGCTATTACTGCTTTTTCTAAAACTTACCCAACTATGTTAATTAATAATACTGATGTATTTAAAACAATACCTAAGCATTGGGGATTGGCAAAAAAACATGTATATGATGTTGATCAGTTTTTAAGTAAATACTATAAGGGTCTAGATGAATTCAAGGGTGATGAAGTATTAAAATGCGTATTACAAGATGTAAATGTAGAATTAACTGATATGGATATATTCGTAAAAAATATTCCAATACAAACTGATATACAACGTGAAATTATTGATGAACAGGGTAACCCTAAAATAATATCATTCCATTCATTATTTGGTAAAAACGCATTGTATCTATTATTTGTACATTGTTTCTATCTAACTATATCTAAGTATATTGATACTGGTGATACACCTAATATTATTATTCAGGAATCGTTATCAAATAAAGAATCAATTCGAGAAAATAATGTTAATTTAGCTGATCCAACAACATCAATTAGTGCATTAAATAGAGATGACAGTGAATCTGTATTAAGTGAAGTTCAAATATATAGCGATACAAATACAGATATTAAAAATAAAATAGCCAAACTTTTACAATCCTTTTTACAAATAGAGATTAATAATAAAAAAACTACAAACTATTCATACGATGATGTTATAAAACGTGTAAATATGGCAAAGGAACGTGAAAAGAAAGGATTTATGGATTATCTAGGTGAAATGAGCATTGAAAATAGAAAGGCAGAAAAACTCATGAAAAAATATAGACTCGGTAAATGGAATGTTGGTCAACAAGGTCAAAAACGTGGGTTTAAATACGATAAAGAAACATATGAAAGAGAACGAAATGAATTAATTGCTCAAATGTCTAATGATATTAATAATGATAAATTTAATGTAATTAGTGATTTACGTGGGGAAGTAATTGATGCTGGTATTAGTAAAGCTCTTCAAACTACAGATGATATGGATGCTGATGATGATAATGAGGTTATAGAAAATGAAGATGACTATGGTAATCCAGATAATATAGATCATGATCTAGATAATTACGATGAGGAAGCTGAAAATGAATTTTAGCGAAAATATAGTAACAAATATTTTATATTAGTATTATAACTAATATAACAATAAATGAAGGGATTTATACGTAAAAACAAAGTGAATACTGCTGTATTGTTATTTTTACTAATAGCTCTATTAATACACTATAACCAACCTCCATTGCTTTATACAAACGAAGGCGGATTTAGAGAATTTGGTGTAGGTTATACACACAAAACTGTTATACCTATATGGTTAGTGATGATTTTATCGGCAATATTTAGCTATTATATTGTTTTAAATTATTTAGCGTATATGTAATTAGAAAATAATTACACAGATATGTTATAATACATGGTATTTCCAAAATTAATTGATAATAATACTAGCTTTCATTTACAAAATACATTACATAAATGTCATGAAACACGTGTAAATTTATATTACTATGTATTTAATATTTCGGTTCTCGTCTTATTTGTTATTGTTACTGGAATTATATTATATAATTGCTATAATAATAAACTTACTGATTATGATAGACAACAAAAAATTTTACGTGATCAGGAATTTATTACATCAAAGATTAGATATTATCAAGAGAACTGTAAAGATATGAATGAGAGGTATTCGTCAAATATTACAAATCTGCCGTCTATTCGAGTATAATATATATATGTATACGTTATATATATTATAAGTCATCATGAATATTATTCGCAATGAAAGAGAAGAAGTTATTTTAAATGATAATATAGCAACACAACAATTGAGTGCAATCATCAATAACATGAATAAGTTGACAACTATACTGAATATTCAAACACCGTTACATGGTGATGTTGATTTTTCTATATTAAAAGAGGCTGGATTTAATTTAATTACTGAGATTTCCATACCAATGGGCAAAGTAACTAGTGTTTCTAATTTACCTAAGAATCTTACAAAATTTAGTTGTGTTAATAATTTATTGATTTCATTAGAGAACTTACCTGAAAATATAGAAGAAGTTGTTATAAATAACAACTATATTGATAAATTAGAGATCAGTCATTTGCGTGAATTAAAAATATTGAATATATCATTTAACAAATTAACTGAAGTACCACCATTACCAAAATCTATAGTAGAATTATATTGTAATAATAATACTAATTTGACGTATTTGTCACTTGTAGGTCTTGATAAATTAAAGGTTCTCAATGTATCAAATACAAGTATTAATGTTATAGATAATTATCAAGAAGGCATTATTGATTTTATTATGGAAAATACTCCTAGCATTGAATTTCGTAATATAGAGGTGACACCTAATATCCGGAATAATACACAGGATAAACAAGATGAAGATAAACAACGTACCAAACTATACGAAGATGCATTAAATGATTATTTTAAACAAAAAAAAACTTACGAAAATACATTAAATAAAGCAAAACGTCAAGCATTTTCAAAGGCTACAACAAAAAAAAAGGGTAAGTATGCGACCAAATCTGTAAAAATACCATGTATAAAATGTAATAGACCAGTCGGTACAATATTTAAATCTATAGATCAAAAACATACTGCTATATGTGGTGATACTAATAATCCCTGTAAATTAAATATACAACTGTATAATGGAAATATTGTATTATACAATGATGTATTAAATGATACAGTTAAGGAAATGAGTTCACATAAAGAGAACATAATACGTAAAAAATTAGATACATTATTTGGGTATATTGATGAACAACAATCTACATTAGAATTTAACGAATTATTAACGATGTATAATGCAGAGAACTTACTCTATAAGCAAATAACTAATAATTTAAATGATATTAATACTAATGAATCAAATAAAGATTCTATTACCAAAAAAAAAGAGATTATATATCAGTTAAATGAATCTGTCAGTAAATTATTAGCTGATTACAAAGAGACTTCTAATAATCAATTATTAAAAGATGCTGTGAGAACACAGTACGAACAAATTAATACTGAAATGAGAAATTTGAGAATGTTGAAATATAATATAATGGAAATGGATATTGTCAATATAAAAAATCCAAATGCAAAAGATGTTATATCATTAGATAACGATTGTATGATTGATATACATAATAGTAAAAGTCTAGACAAACGAGAACATATATTAGTACAAAAACCGGTATCTCTAATAGATATGGAATTCTCCTTTAATGAATCACCAAGTGTTATACATTATATTGTTTAATCATTATTTACAATAATTACATGATAATTATGTAATTATTTACTAGTGTATAGCATGTATAAATTAATTGCACTGGTTAAAATTGGAGATACCGTCCCATGATATCTGATTAGTATTTGCCCATTCCTTTTTTGCACAGTCTGTTGTTTCACCCTCACCTGCCCATCCAGCATCATTGAAATTTATAGCAGCAGCTTCAGTGCTAGTATACGGAATAAATCCATGAGTTTTAGTGTCTGCATGACTAAAATCCTTAGTAGCATCACCCATTATAGCTGTACCAACATTTCTTGTTGTATCATATTCAGTATTATTATTATTAACCGGTATAATACACGTATTATCTGCATCAGGATCTGCCTTCCATAGATCAGGACACGAATTTTTAATTGGAGGAAATTGAGTAGATATTCCTTTACTATTAGTACCCATACTAATTCCAATGTATGCTAATAATAATATTAATATAATAATTGCGATAGCAATAACAATAAAATAAAACCACTCCATGATATATTATAATGTTATAAATTATTTTTTTACATTTGTTATTGCTAAATATTTAGACTGTTTGGAAATTATTTCTTAATAGAAACTATACAATGAATTTAACTAATCTTGAAATATACGATAATAATAAACTCATGACAAATTCTTCTATAATGAATGGACGGGTAAATATTATAGATTATCCATCTGTCGACGTTCAACTGAAAATGCAAGAAAAAATAGGAGTTAAAAATAAAACTAGTGAATATAGAGAAGCTTTAGTAGGTGAATTGGAATCTACTTTACTTTCTACTTTATACTTTTCAGCAGAAAATATTCAAATTGTACAAAATGGACTTCGTGCTGGAGTATATAAAATGTCAGGTAATCAATATGTAGTTGCTCCACAAAATATTGATGTATTGAAAGTTATTATGAGAAGTATATTTTTACAATATGCTGAGCATAATGATAACAATGTTACTAATGAGATTTCGCGATTAAATAACTTAGTTTTAGAATATGCTGTACCAAATGTGTATAATGAAGCAAAAGGATATATTAAATATCGTGAAGATCAAAGTACTTTAGTTGTACCACTTGAATTACCTAGACAGACTGATCGTGAGTATAAGCAACTAGAGTTAAAGCAATGGGTATAATTTATTATACTATATTTATCGTTTTACTTTCAACACCTTTTGTTTCTTTGGTTGTGCATTCTTTTTGATATTTTTACCATCACCTAATTGAATTTTCTCACGTTTCTGTTTATAAACATTATAATGAGATAGCAGTGTTTGGAGTTCATGCTTCCACATTGTTTCTAGTTTTGTACGTTTCAACACATCCAGTTCCTTTTCTGTGTCTGTATGTTCCTTTAATATCGATGTCACATTTTCATCTGTCACTGAATCCATAGGCATTTTAATTAAATATTTGTAATCATTTTCAATTTTAGTAAATTCCATAGTCGTTAACATGTCATTTACTTCACTAGATTTCTTTCGTCTTAAGTCAATGCGATCAGCTAACACTTCTGTTATATAACGAGCACGATTTGATAGCTTAATTAGTTTCTTTTCTATATTATCTATTTGGTATTCTTTTCTCTTTCTATAAACATCAATTCTTACATCATAAAACTCGTCTATTATCTCAGTCACATGATTATATTTATGAAGACGACAATCCTTATTAAACATATGCATATTTGTAGTACTTACTGTAGTTGATAGCTTAAAGAGTTTTTCTATTCCGTTACCATTATCATACTCTGTATTTTCTAATTCTTGCAAACTACCTCTATACAATGTAACTGTTATATCTATTGATACTTCTGTACAAAGAGATGTAAAATCGCGAATGGTAGGTGAACTTTTCTTACCTGTTTTACTATTTACTACACCATCCATTAGTGTCTCGAGATATGTAATGTAAGGCATTGTCCATGTTCCTACTGGTAATTCTGTTATACGTATTTTATCTTCGCCTATTTTTTCATATACACCTTTTATTAAGAATTTTGAATCACTAATACTAGTCACTGTACCCTTAAAACCTTCATAATAAGGAATGAAACTGACATCGCTAACACTTTTATTATTTAATTTATTCGTTAAATATTCTATTATAGTAATTGGATTATATGATGCAATATTACACGAGAATCCTGTTCCTATACCAGAGATTCCATTGATTAGAGCAAATGGAATAATTGGAACATAATATTCTGGTTCAACTAATGTGCCATCATCATTTAAATAATTTAACACTGCATCATCTGCTTCTGGAAATATACTACGTGTCAAAGTATTCAACTGTGTAAATATATATCTCTCTGATGCACTGTCATCGCCACCATGTAGTCTTGTACCAAATTGTCCATTTGGTTCTAACATATTAATGTTATTAGATCCTACATAATTTTGTGCCATATTTACAATTGCACCATTTAAACTTGCTTCACCATGATGATAAGCACTATGTTCGGATACATATCCTGAGAATTGTGCTACTTTAATTTCACTTGTTAATTTACGCTTAAACGCGGAAAACAGTATTTTACGCAATGAGATTTTCAATCCATCTACCATATTTGGAATAGATCGAGCACAATCATATGTACTAAAATGTATCATTTCATTATTTATAAATTGCTCATAATCTACTGATTTATGACTAGTGTCTAGATATGCATCTTTATTATAATTCTCCAACCATTGTTTTCTATCATCTGCTCTTTTCTTATTAAAAATTTTATCGATAATATCATCACTATTCCTACCCGAATAGACAAAATCTACAATTTTTTTGTTTGCAAAATACTCTTTAAACTCTGCTGATGTTGAAGTACCCAAACCCTTAAAATATTTAATATTCCATCCTTTTGTACCATCTTCTCCCATACTTAACTTCCATTTATTATACTCACCATCGTTATAAAATAGCAATGTTTTTGTTCCTTTCTTTGCTCTTAAAATAGGTGTATTCATAAATGAAATAAAACCCGGAATTCGTGTTAGAGATCCCCATTCACTATGAAATAAATTAATACACAATCCCTTGATATGTGAACCATCCAAATCCTGATCTGTCATATACATTACTTTACCGTAACGTAAATATTTATGAACATCAGCCATTGTTTCATATGTACGACCACTTTCCAAACCTAATACCTTTTTAATATCGTTGATTTCTTTATTTTCACTAATTTTCTTTAGTTGTTCACCCCTTACATTCAGTAACTTACCTTTTAATGGATAGATACCGATTGTGTTTCTATCATCACTTGATAGACCTGATACAATACCTGACAATGCCGATAATCCCTCACATAGGATAAGAATACAATCTTTTGAATTTACCGTACCACTATAATTCGCATCAATCAAACTTGAAATACCACGTACAGACTTTGTCTTTGTACCATCTGTTTTTTTTGCTAATTTATTTTCTTTTGCTTCAATCAATGAACATGCTACATCCATTACACCCATCTTTGCTACCTTTTCTATAAAAGTATCACTTACCTGACACACTGATCCAAATTTGGCTGATGGTGTGTTCATATAATCTTTTGTTTGACTATCAAATGATGGGTTATCTATATCACATCGCAAAAACAATATCAATTGTTCCTTGATTGCTGCTGCATTTACCTTTATCTTCTTTTTCTTTTCTATAAAATCACTTAATTTACGTACAATTTGTCCCATTATATAATCTACATGTTTTCCTCCTTTGAACGTGCATATTCCATTTACAAATGATACTTGCATCAATTCATGATTTGGGGATAGAGCTACTGCATACTCCCAGCGATCATCTGGACATTCATAAACTCTTTTTGATACATCTTTACTTCCAATATATGTATCGATGTATTGTTGGAAATTTTTTACAGGAACCTGAACATTATTAAAAGATACCTTTACTTTTTTGATTGAATGATCTGTGATTGCACTTATATCATATATACGTTTTTTTAATAAAGCTAACATATCTGGTGTTATACCATTTATACCAAACCGTCTATAATCTGGTCTAAATGTAACTTTTGTATATGATTTAGCTGTAGTTGCCACTTTGGTAATTTTTGGAGGATCAATCTTATCCAAATTTTGGTGAAATTCTTGAATATACTTTAAACCACGGGTGTGATCTACTGTCTCTACTCTTCCGTATGTTGACCAAATCAGTACCAATTTAAATCCAAAACCGTTCTTACCACCTACTATACGTTTTTCATTTTTATTATAATTAGTGGATGTCCTCAAATGTCCAAAAACCATTTCTGGTATCCATAAATTATTTTCTGGATGCTTGGCAATATCTATACCATTTCCATCATTTGACATTGTTATTGTGCCGTCTACATCAATCGTTGTATCAATAAATGTTACAAATCGTTTATCTAATTTAGGAGATTGAATCATTCGAACTACATGATCTCGGCAATTTACAATTCCTTCATCAAATAATTTATATAATCCAGGAATATATTCAATATTTCGATAACATATTTTTTGTTTATCTTCATCATATACCCATAAAGACGCATCTACATTTTCAACCGATCCAATATATGTATCTGGGTTATCCAGAATGTGTTCTTTATCGGTTTTTTGTTGATATTGTTCAGCTAATGCTGTGTTACCTGTAGATGTAGATGACTTTTTTGACGACATATCTATTACTATTTACAATACTATTACATCATATCTTTATTCAATTTTTCAAAGTTACTATTTTTGTTAATATTATATTTTGTATTGTTTTATGTATATGCCAAAGAATAGTTTATTTAATATTAATAAATTTTGTGATCCTTCTTATCAACGAAGTAAAAGTTCAGGACAAACTAATCAAATAATTACATGTAACCCTGTTGAATATAATAAAGTAAAAACTGCTACCAATGATCCTTCTATCTCATCCAAAATGCGTTATTCTCAATTAGTTAAATCTTCTCGTTATAAACAAGTACCTCCTCAACAAAAACCAGTTACTGTATTTGATGAGCAAAAGATGTGGTTTTCATTTGGACAGATTAAACAAATATCTTCCATTTAGGAATACAATATTTTATTTGTATACTCTATATAATGGTAAACCGTCCAATTAAAATAGGAGGTATGTATCACCTCAAAGAAGGTGATTTTGAGTTATTAACTGGTTCGCGTACACAAGTTATGAATAAAACTGCATTCAAGACTACTGGTGGATTAACCAGAAAAGATCTTTTATTTAATAAATGGGGCAGAATTGTCTCTGCTAAAAAGCATAAAACCGCCAAAAAGGAGAAACGTTTAGAGAAACATGGCTACTTTGCTAAGAAGGGCAAATTCGGTTATGTCAAAAAGTCTGTTCGTAAAACTAAGAAAAATAAATCTAAGAAACATAGAAAAATGAAAGGTGGCAGCATTAGTGCATTAGCCCCTGCTGAGGTTTAAACATTTTTTGAAATATATCATTGTAAACGATGATATATTAATATATTACTTTTTTTTGTGTGATTTTCGTTTTTTGACTTGTGTTCTTACGCGTTTGACTCGCTTTTTACCGCGTGTTTTCTTTTTATTTATACGTTTTCTAGTTTTCTTATTGCCCCCAAGACCCCATCTAAAAATACTAGACTTTTTATTTACTTTATTCTCAAGTAAATGATATAAATTCTTCGATTCCTGTGCAGCACCAACACATGAATCACTACAACACATTATGATATATCCAACAACTACTGAAAATGGGTTGCTACCTGCCTCGAATCCACCCATCGCACCAGTAAATTCACCTGCTATTGCAAGTCCAATTAAACCACCTGCAACTGGTAGTAAAACAGCTGCATTTATGATAAATCCTGTTATACACGCACCCAAAAATACAATAGATTTCATAAATCTCTTAATATCAAATTCCATACTGAGTACATTTTCTACATTTAAATAATCTATATTATCGAATGTAAATAATGACTGGTTATCTTCGTTTGGAAAGTTGTCTCCGCGCATTACACTTATTATGTTTTCCATCTGCGTTTTCAAGTTATTTGCCTCCTCGATTAAACCTTTTTCATTCCTATGAAAACCAATAAACAATGAAAATTGGGAAATTACATATATTTCAAAATATTTTGTATCAGTATCATATAGTTTTTTATTGTCGTTGAATTTATTATTATTTTTCAAATCTGTAAATTCTTTATTTTCGTCTATTGTAACATAATATCTAAATGCAGATGTCATTGTAAATATACGGACAAGTTCTTTTAAATTATCGATTGTAATATTATCGGTATCCGGGTTGTTTCCAGTTATTTCTTTATATGTTTCCGTTGGATCAGTATTGGGTGTAATTGAACATTCCTGTTCTGGATCATCCACACGGGGGGTTTCTCTAACTTCATTTCCTAATTCGTAAGCTGCGTTTGAAACTTTCTTAAACATTTCTAATAATTCAGTTTCACAATTTAATACCTTGTTTAACCATTTCTGGTTGTTTTGATCCATTTTTGATATATATATATATCTATATTATTATAAATACCAATCACTTGAAATAAATTTTGAATATATTATGTATTCACTATAATTGTCAAATATATCATTGTAAATGATGATATATTAATATATTACTTTTTTTTGTGTGATTTTCGATTTTTATTTTTGTTTGATTTTCGTTTTTTACTCTTTTGTGATTTTCGCTTTTTATTTTTTTGCGTTTTTCGTTTTTGTCTAATATGACCCCCTACACTGCCTGATGATGAATTGCCTGATGATGAATTGCCTGATGATGAATTGCCTGATGATGAATATATATATTCTAAGTTTAGTTTTCTGTCCCATTCTTTCAAATCTACAGATTTATCACATATTGCTTCTCCCCAATCGATTAATGTCGGTTTATTTTCATTCCAAATTATATTGTCATATTTTATATCCCCGTGTTGTATTTTGAAATTATCATATAAATATTTTACTATATCCTTTAATTTATTCCGTTTGTCATCGTTTGCATATAACTCCGTAAGAGTTTCTCCTTCTATATGTTCCATTTTTATAAAATAGGTTTTTTCATCAACTACTTCTGTATCATCTACACTTTTTTCATCAGTATTAGTAAAAATACCGAAGGTTATAATTTCAGGAACTGCAAAAAGCTCGTTACTTAATTTACTAACTGCATTTGCATATATTTGTATCATGATTTCACGGGCAATCTTATATTTACAGTTAGTATAATGTTGATTTTCATACGTTTGTCGATTACCGGATTTATATGGTGCATCATCGGGGGTTCATGCATCTATTTTTTTGAAAGTATATGTTTTAACCCCAGTATTATTACAATTATAATATAAAGCTGTTGCATATACACATCCAGATGAAAGTTCACGACCTTTTCTGTTTTTACCACTACATATTATGGTGTCATCTGTAGGCTCTTTTTTCATATCATCAATTAGGGTATTAATTATGGTATCATCTGTAGGCTCTTTTTCCATATCATCAAATAGAGTATTAATTCTATTTATTTCAGTCTCGAACGTATAATCTTTATAAGCATTCATTTGATCAATAATAAATTTTTTGGTTTCATCAAATTTCGTCTTTTCTCTAGATTTACTGTCAACATTAGATCCCTTAAGAAGAGAAGATTCAATTGTGGGATCAACAGTATTCATAATAGTTCTTTCTGCATCTGTATTTATTGTTAATGATCGTTTAAATGATGGTCGTTTAAATGATGCCATTATTTCCTATATATAATATATCGATATTATTCTAAATACCAATCACGTGAAATAAATTTCGAATCTATTATGTATTCACTATAATTGTCAAATATATATTTTTCAAAATATGATTTACTTACAATTAATGGACGGTTAGTTTGTTTATTTGAAGTAGTAGATGGTATTGATGTATACTTTGAATAATATAAATATGCGTCATATATTGATACATTTCGATAAATACTAGAAGCTACTCTTTCAAGAGAAGGTATTCTTTCAAGAGAAGCTACTCTATCAAGAGATGCTACCCGTTCTATTGTATTATCTATTTTATATTCATCTTTAAACTCCGTTTTCATATTATTCATAGCAATTTCTATATCCATTTGTTTATCCCATAAACTACATCGTATATGCGAAATATATTTATCACGTTCTATTTCTGTACTAGGATAATAATATATAATTAAATCCAATATTTGCTTATCTGTTAAATGTGGAACAAATTCATTGTTAATATTACACCATTGTTTTAATAATATAATTACTTCTTCAATTTCTAAGTCACTCTCCATATCATCTTCTATCATAGTATCATTCCAAAAGTTAGTAAACGTATTTATTGATGGTAAAAATTTACTACATACACCTATGAAACTATCTATTTCTTCATTATATTGTTTTGACATACGTTTTATTAACATGTTCTTTAAAACATTTAAAAATATTACCCCAGGCAGTTCTTTATCTGTTAAAAATTGTTTCCATAAATATTGCATATTTTTCCAGGTTATTTGTGGAACACCACGTACAGTAGACGATTTATTTGTTAATTGACTCGGTTGTATATTTTCATCTATATCTATTATTGTATTTACAAAAGTATCTACTAGTTCGTCTATATTCAAATTTTTAATATAAAAAACACTAGTTTCTAATTGTTGGTCATTACAATAGTTTATTATATACTCATCTGCTGACTTATATCGCATTGAATAATGACATGCCACGCATATTAAATTTATTACATTTTCGTTTAATATTTTAGACCATATCGTATCATATTTTATATTCGTATTAATCTTGATTACTCTGCAATCACTGTAATTATGATCGTAGTACTTATGTTTAAAAGTTTGTGTACTATTACATCCTATTGTTGATTGGCTTATATTATTCAGTTGTTTTAGAAAAAACTTTGCGGCTGGATCTATAAAATATATTGTTGATGTCTCCTTTCGTAATATGTTATCACCAATTATCGTTAAAAAATACTTTGCTTCTGTACGAGAACCAAATATTAATGGATATAAGTTATCTATCACACTTTGGATAGTTATTGATTCGGGTATAGTAAGTAGCAAACTTGTTTCTCGTATTCGTTTCATTATATTTAATTTGGTTTTTCGTTTCCATGACATTAATGCTCCATCTCTAGATATTGTTGATAACACCTGATGTAATATATCATCCTCATTAAATATTTCGTAATTTATTCCATCATAGAAGAAAAAATTATCAGTAGATGTTGAATAAAAATATTGATTATTATTAAAAAACGATTGGATAAAATTATCCTTTTCATGTGTTAGCTCTGTTATACGTGTAACTCTTTGATCATGTTGTTCGTTCATATTATCAAATATTTTTGGTAACTGGTTGCATATATAATTATTCACTCTTGCGTACATATAATCATTTTCATTATACTTATCCAACAGTTGATTTACTATATCAGTACATTGCCGTTTGTCTCTAACAGTATCTTTAATTACTATATTTATATTCGTTTGATCTGTTTCTTCCATTATTATAAACGTATTATATTACAACACGTTTATATTACTTTATTAAGTATTTTAGATAGTAACAACAGATTGTTTTGGTTTATAATATTCGTTGGATTTATCTAATGACACTAATATATATTTTGATATTATTAGTTTTGATTTTAATAAATTTGCACAGGTTAATGATGCAAACCATTGGTATTTTGTTCTATTAATTATTTCATTTGATGGTATATATATACCTACTGCTGAATTATTGATATCTAAGTATGCTTCTTCCATTAAATCGTCTAATAGGATGGCCTTTCTCTTATTAGTTTTTACTCCTACTTCCTCACCCCCTACTAAATTCATCTTATTATCACGTATTAGTTCTATGCATTTATGTTGAATGGAACCTGTAAATTCTGTTTCTCCAGAGAAATGTGGACTTGAATTTAACTTCATTAAACATTCGACAAATTCTGTCATTGTTGAGTTACCGCAGGGTGATCCCATTATATACGTACTTGGTACAAAAGCATTTGTTATTGTATCGCGATTACATGTCTTATTAATATTTTCACACACAAAAGGATTTCCATTTGATATATTTTCATCATAAAATGATTTTAAATTTTTAGTACATACAAATGTGTTTGGTATTACCATTCCACCATATATTTCTAATAAACGTGCCATACCTAATTCACGATATTGACTTTTCATTGGCTCTGCCATATTATTTACGTTTACATCCCATGAAGGTATTAATTTATTGAATGATTCATCATCTATTAAACAAATATTAAAATCATCTCCACAATGATTTATTATAGTTTTTATTGTCAAATGTATATATGGTTGATTTAAATCTTTTGTATTACGTGAGCTATAATCTTTCCATTTTCTAGCATTTATTTCGTATTTTGAATGAATCCATAATTTGGGACGATTATATCCATATAATGGTGATTCATTTAATAAATAATCCTGTATTAATCTATGTTCATCTGATTCATTTTTACTACCTTTCGCTTTTGTTATTAAAGATGTTACTGCAAATATTGTACCAAATGCTATAATATAGTGAATCATATTTTTTTTATTAAAAAACATTACTGTATATAGTATCATAATAGATTTTTATTCAACAACTAATTATAATATATTAGATAATCTATATTATACTTCGACTCGTTATATTTCATCTGTGATGTATACAATATATTATTAAACTTACATAATTGTCTAAGAACATTTGTAAATGATTTATATGTCATTTCTCTTGTTATATAAAATTGTTTACCAACATAATAACTATCTTTTATTTCATTGACAAAATCTATATTATATTTATGAAACATCAACTTTCGATAAGCATTCATATCAACTAAATAATAATTATCTGTTTTTAAACAAATTTTATCTAAAAGATTATAAATTATATTTGTTGGTACCGGATATTTGAATATCTGTCCGGGCATGGTTTAATTAGTAGATATATTTACAGAATATTATATTATATATGTAATTATTTCTAAATTATATTATAACTAATATTTTTACGTTAGTTATAATTTTACTCGACATAATCATATGTGGCAGCATTTTATGCTGCACTATTCTCAGCAGCTTGTGCTTCGGCAGCAGCCTTGGCTTGAGCAGCGGCTTGTGCTTCGGCAGCAGCCCTGGCTTGAGCAGCGGCTTGTGCTTCGGCAGCAGCCCTGGCTTGAGCAGCGGCTTGTGCTTCG
>MDTG01310873.1_pt1 | contig 21149 bp, 19 predicted proteins | sample 811421 | NCBI WGS metagenome assembly MDTG01 (sample SAMN05326645, study PRJNA326480) | marine metagenome | isolation source: seawater | place: Pacific Ocean: South East | collected 2011 | reverse complement strand
TCCGAAAAAAATTGGCCAAAGTCTACTTAGATAACTTCCTAAAATTAATTCATCTCCAAAAAAACTGGAAGTACGAGTATCATTTTTCCAACCTAAAATATTTTCTCCAACAAAATACTGATAAAATCCATCTAAAATTAAAGCTGTAAAACAGATAAAAATACAATAAAAAAAGTACTTTAAAAATTTACTGTCTACTTCTAATAATGTAATAATTGCAACTACAAAGACTCCGTATCTAAAATAAAAAAATGAAATTTTTAAACTATCTAAATTAAAATTGTTAATTAAAGTATTGAATATCAAATAACACCAGAAAATTAAAAAAAAATAAAAATAAATATTCTTAAAGTAAGAAAAATTTTTTTTCTTTATACAATGAATTAAAAATAATATGACAATTAATGAAACTGCTAAATCACTTAGAAAAGGTCCTGTAATTAGAAGAAAAGGTATTAAAGAAAATAAAATGACTGGAAAGGTAAAAAATATTTTCTTTTCTATAATCGAATTAAAAATCATTGAATAAAAGCTAGTATAAATTAATTAAGTTTATATTAAATAACATTTAATTAAAATTTATCGAAAATTCGACTTTTTTTAATATAAAAAGTTTCATTGAAATATAAGATTTTTTAATTTAGGTGATAAGATAAGTAGTTAAAATTTATGATCAATTCAATAATAATTTACTCAATATTAAACTTTTTACTATTATTTTTATGCGCAAAAATTTCTTACAGATTAAATTTAATAGATATTCCTAATAAAAGAAAAATTCATTCATCTGCAATTGCAAATACAGGTGGTCTCGCAATAAGCGTTATATTATTATTTGCACTTCAATTATTTGAATTATTTGATTTTTCAAATAAAAATTTAAATTTGATATTATCAATAGCTTTTTTAATTTCTATTGTAGGTTTTATAGATGATAAATATAATTTAAATGCAGGAGGCAAGTTAAGCCTACAAATTATTCCCATTTTTTATTTAATTGTTTTTGAGAATATAACTTTAACTCATATTGGTGAATATGGTTATTTTAAATTAGAATTAGGAGCTTTTAAAATACCATTCACTTTATTTTGTGTACTGCTTTTAATTAATACTTTTAATTATTTTGATGGAATGGATGGAGTATTAAGTTTTGCATCAATTTCTGTATTGGCTATTCTATACTTTCTAATTTCTGACGAGAATATTCGTTTATTATTTGTAATTATATCAATACCAATAGGGTTTTTTCTATTATTTAATTTTTCTGTTTTAAATCTTCCTAAACTATTTTTAGGAGACGGTGGTAGTTTGCTATTAGGCTTTATAATTTCATTTATCCTAATATTTTTAGCTAATCAAAATTTTATTCACCCTATCTTACTTGCCTGGTCTATTGCGATTTTTGTTTACGAATTTTTATCTCTAAATCTAATAAGAATTAAAAATAAAGAAGATCCTTTTAGAGCTGGCCAAGATCACCTACATCACATATTATTTAATAAAACTAATTCTATTTTTTTTACAAATTTTTTAATTTCTTTAGGTAATATTTTTTTATTCATAATTGGTTACTTAAGTTTTGTATTTATTAGTCCTCTCACATCTTTTATTTTGTTTATATCAATCTTCTTAATTTTTCTAATTATACGAAATAAGTATTCAAAAAATAAAATAAAAATAAAGATCATATAATAAGTTTAAAAATTAAATTTTCTCAAATAAAGTTTTGTTATTAGCTTCGAAGTTTTTAAATTATTTAATGTATATTAATTTAAAAATAACTAAGTATCACATCATGAAGTTTTGAAACATGAATTGGTTCATTTGGAACTTTAAATCCCGAATATGGAGAACAAAAAACATACCCTTTAGAATCATGCATTCCATTTTTAATTGCAACAAATACTACTTCATCATTAAAATTCAGTTTTAATTTCTCATCATCTATTAAGTAATCATCTTTTTTTATTTCATGAGGATAGGTTAATGTAACAAATAAACTTTTATCTCTTTGCTCAATTTCCTGAAAGATATTTAAATTATCTTTTTTTGATTTAATATTTTCAAGTATGTTTTTTGCATTCAATAAATCAATATCATTATCAAAAATAATCTCAAAATCTCTTGTCATCCTTGGTAAGACTTTTGCAAATGTTATTCCTATCTTATTTAAAAAAAATGAATGATTTTTCAAACGATAATAAAATTTTGTCATATTATAAGGTACTTGTCTTAAACCTGTAGAAATGAGTAGTTGATTTCCATTTTCAGATAATTTCAAATAATCTCCAATTATTTTATCATATACCTCCAACATATCTTCAATCGGATCAGATGAAGGATCTACATACCAGTTGGGATTTTTTGGCAGATTTTTAATAAACTTTGTATTGTAAAAATAATGATGCTGTATATGTGCACCAGCATTAAAAAAAATCGAGGAAAAATTGGGTAATTTTTTTTTTAGTAAATAAATATGGGTTAAATGTATTAAATAATCTAAGACAAGTGATTTTTTCCATGGTTTCACTATGGATGAAAGAATTAGTTTTAATAAATAGAATGTTTTTTTAAAATTTAAAGTTCTAATTATAGCTTCTATAATCGTTAAAATTGATTTAAAAGATAAACTGCCCGATGCATTGTCATTAACTGTTTGTTTAAGCATTATAGAAAATCTTTTTGAAAAACTTGAACTAAAAATATCTAAATTATTATCAGTCCAAGGGTCTGATATGAAGTAAGAGGGGTCTTTTAATCTATTTTCAGCATTCATTGGTGATATTGCTCCAACTTTAAAACCTTTATCCTCAATTATCTCAAAAATTTGTCGCTCTCTTGGATGATTTATTATATCTCCAAGTCTAAATATTTTGTGCTGACTAAAACTTTTACCCAAATAAACTGAGACCCATTGGATCCATGGTTCCAGATTCTCATATTTTTTTTCTGCATAAGTATCAAAAAATTTAAAATTATCTTTAATAATTTTTAGATTAGTGAACTTATTTTTTTTTGAATCTAATAAATATTTATTTACAAGATCAAAATTAATTTCATTAAGTTGAATAAATAAAAGTTTTAAACTCATATATAAATTTTTATGTTAGTATTTTATGCCATCATTATAACTAATACTGTAATAGGTTTATTTCAATTATTAATTAGATCTTGAGACATTATTAATAAGATCTTTATAAATATCTAGGTGATTTTGAATAATTCTTTCAACTAGAAATTCCTTTTCTGCAAACTTTCTACCTGCTTTTCCCATAGCAATTCGTTCTTTAGGATTTTCGATTAACCATTGTATTGAGTCAGCTAATTTTGTTGGATCTTTTATTGGAACAAGTAATCCTGTTTTGTTTGGAATTATAGCATCTCTACAACCAGGAACATTAGTTGTTACAACTGCTCTACTTGCTGCCGCAGCCTCTATTAGGCTTTTGGGTAATCCTTCCCGATAAGATGGTAAACATATTATATTTGAGCTTGAATATAATTTTGCTATATCCTTTTGGTATCCTAAAATTTCAATATTTTTTTCTTTCTTAAGTTTATTAAAATCATGAATAGTTAATGCTGTGGGATTCTTCAAGTCCAACTCTCCAGCTAAGTAAAATCTAGCTTTAATACCCCTCTCTTTAAGCAATCGTGCTGCAGATACAAATTCAAAAACACCTTTATCTCTTAATAAGCGAGCAGCAAAACATACTACGGGAATACCATCTGGCTCATCAAGGTTTTTAAAATATCTTAGATTTACACCAGAGCCTTTAAGTAATTTAATTTTAATTGGATCTAAAACCCCCCATCTTTTTAATACCTTGCCATCCTCCTCATTTTGAATAATAATTTTTTGGTTTGAATGGTTAAAAGCTAATCGATATATAGGGTACAGAAATCCTCTTAGACAACGACTAATTATATCTTGTTGAATGAATAAGCTTCCAAGGCCTGAAATAGCGGAAACGACACAAGGTACATTCACAATACGTGAGATAATTCCACCGTACAGATAAGGCTTGATTGTTATTAAATGTACAATGTCTGGTTTAATCTTTTTAAATAAACTCCAAATCATATAGAGCGATTTAAAATCCTTAACAAAATTTTTTCCACCTCGCTGAATTGGTGTATAAAAATAGTCTATACCCTCTTTACTAAGAAATTTTATGTCTGCATCTAAATCACCAAAAGCAATTTTTACATCATATCCACTTTTTTTTGCTTCAATTGCAAGTTCTAATCGATGAGAAATAAAAAAACTTGCATGACTGACTAGAAAAAGAAGTTTTTTTTTCATTTAATTATAAACAATAATCTAATGATAAACATTTTGGACCATAATCCAAAATATTATTTTTATTTTTTTTTTTTATATCCAATTACTGTCCAGAATGGAGCTGAGCTTTTAAAATTTATATTTTCTAATCCTGCTTTTTTCATCATTTGGTGAATTTCATTTTTAGAATAACGTTTTTCTAAAGGTGTTCCAAATCTATCTCTGGAATCTGTACGCATTACATAAAAACTAAGGTTTCGATAAAAATAAAGTGGAAAATTTTCAAAATTAAAACCTATTAGATTAAAAAATTTTGAAATTTTTGCCAATGGAAAATAAATAAATAGGGCAATTAGATCACAAACAAAAAAATTAAAAAATTTAGGTAATCTTGATATTATCAATCTTAAAATATTTGAAAAATTCCATAAATATCTAAACCATAAAGGGCGATTATCAAGAGAGTAATAAATATAGAACAATATTGGCGCTCCAGGTTTTAATAATTTTACACATGATTTTATTGCAGACTGTGCATCAGGAACGTAATGAAGAACACCTAATAAATAGCCAAAGTCTTGAGATCTATTTTTTAAACCACTACTATCCAAAGATTTATTATGGTATTTTATATTTTTATATTTTCTTAGTTTTTTTTTTGCAACTTTAATAGACTGTGATGGATCTATGCAATGTAATTTCCCAACTTTTGGTGCTACAAATTTAGCCCACCTGCCGGTACCACATCCCATATCAAAACCTTCTGATGATTTAGGTAATTTTTTCCAAGGAAATATTGAAAAATAATTTTTAAATATTTTTAAAGCTTCTTTGTTTGACATACCAGATTGATCATACCTAACCCATTGATCACTAAAACTTTCTACAGTTTTTTTATCTAAGTTTTGCATAAGAATAATTTTAATACTTTGTTTGAAATTACAGTCTTAGGTCAATTTTATTAGAAGTAAACAGATTTTTTAAATCATAAATAACATGATTTTGTTTACATAGATTATAAATTTTTTTTAAGCCCATAGTTTTAAATTTATCATGAGCTACTGATATAATAATTCCATCATAATTATTTTTTTTTAAAGAAGAATTCGGATATATATCATATGTTTTTTTTATATCTTCCCTATCTACCCACGGATCATAAAGATCTAAATTGCAATTATATTTTTTTAAACTATCTATAACACTTTTAACACCAGAGTTACGGATATCTGCACAATTTTCCTTGAAAGTTAATCCCATTACTAAAATTTTAGCATTTTTAATCTGAATAGATTTTTTTTTCATTTCTGTGATCAGCTGAATGGCTACATGATTTCCCATTTTATCGTTTAGCTCTCTACCTGCTAAAATAATTTTTGGATGATACCCAATTTTCTTTGCTTTAAAAGTAAGATAATATGGGTCTACTCCTATACAATGTCCTCCCACTAAACCAGGTTTAAAAGGTAAAAAATTCCATTTACTAGCCGCAGCATCTAACACCGCCTGTGTATCTAGATTCATTTTATTAAATATTATTGATAGCTCATTTATGAGTGCAATATTTAAATCTCGCTGTGTATTTTCAATTACTTTTGCCGCTTCAGCTACTTGTATACTGGGAGCTTTATGAGTACCCGCAGTAACAATTTCATTATATAAATCGTCAACAATATCCGCAATTTCTTTTGTTGATCCTGAAGTAATTTTTTTAATATTTGAAACAGTATGCTCTTTATCACCAGGATTAATACGCTCCGGACTGTATCCACAAAAAAAATCTTTATTGAAACCGAGACCTGAATATTTTTCTAGTATAGGTACACATTTCTCCTCGATACAACCTGGGTAAACGGTAGACTCATATATAATTAAATTCCCTTTTTTTATGAATTTACTCACAATTTTACTGGCATTTAGCAAAGGATTTAAATCTGGTTTTTTAAATTCATCAATAGGTGTTGGTACAGTTATTATGTAACAATTTGCTTTTTCTAAATCATTTTCGTTACAAGTAAATTTCAATTGTTTAATATCTTTAAGTTTTTTTTTTGATATCTCTAAGTTTTTATCAATTCCAGAATTTAATTCTCTTATTCTTTTATTCTCAATATCAAAACCGATTACAGATCTTTTTTTTTCAAACTCTAAGGCAAGTGGTAAGCCCACATAACCTAAACCAATAATAGCTAGATTTAATTTTTCAATTTTGTTAATCATAACTGATAATAACTTTTGTACCATTCAACAAACTTAGATACTCCATCTACAACTGATATTGAGGGTTTGTAATTGAATTTTTCTTTTAAGTTTTTTATGTCAGCAAATGTATCTGGCACGTCTCCTGGCTGTAATGGTAAAAAATTGACTTTTGCCTTTTTTCCTAAAGTTTTTTCTAACGCATCAATGTAAGCCATAAGCTCTACTGGTTTATTGTTGCCAATATTATAAATTCGCCAAGGTGCTAGACTGCTCGCTGGATCTGGTTGATTGCTACTCCAATTAGAATTTATAGTAGCAGGATTATCTAGAGTTTTTATTACTCCCTCCACAATATCATCAATATATGTAAAATCTCTTGTATGTTTTCCATTATTATAAACATCGATAGGTTTTTCCTCCATAATAGCTTTGGTGAATTTAAAAAGTGCCATATCAGGTCTGCCCCAAGGTCCATAAACAGTAAAAAATCTGAGCCCTGTTGTTGGTAATTGATAAAGATAGCTGTATGTATGTGCCATTAGCTCATTAGATTTTTTAGATGCTGCATAAACAGATAAAGGATGATTAACACTATCGTGTTCTGAAAAAGGCATTTTAGTATTTGCACCATAAACGCTTGAAGTACTCGCATAAACTAAATGTTTTACTTCATGCTGACGACAATTTTCTAAAATGTGTGCAAAACCAACAATATTACTGTTTATATAAGCAAGAGGATTTTTCATAGAGTAGCGTACGCCTGCTTGAGCTGCTAAATTAACTACTTTTTGAGGTTTATGATTCTTAAATACATCCTCTAATTTTTTTCGATCACTCAGATCAATTTTATAATGTATATAATTTGAATATTTTTTTAGTCTTTCTAATCTTGCATCTTTTATTTTAGTATCATAATAATCATTGTGATTATCTACACCTACTATTTCGTCTCCACGCTCTAGAAGTTTAATAGCAACAGAATAACCAATAAAACCTGCAGTACCAGTAATAATTATTTTTGTCCCGTTATTATTCATAGAATTCTAAAATTATTTTTTTAATTACATTGAAGATAATCATTAATTTAAATTAATGTAACTTATATCTTAAAGCTTTTTTTCATTTTTTTTGTAAACTTCATTCCAAACTTTACTATAAGATTTAATCATTTTACTTATACTAAATTTTTTTCTTATTCTTAATCTTGCTTTTTTACACCTTTTGCTCCAATTTTTAGTTCCTATTTCATTAAGTGCAATTTCAATTGATTTAGCCAATTTTGCTGAATCATTAGGCGGCACTACCCATCCTGTTTTTCCAACAATATATGAAGAATCACCAACGTCTGTTACAACTGAAGGGGTTTCATATGCCATAGCCTCAGCTACAACATTGGGGAAACCTTCAGATTTACTGCTTTGAATATGAATATCTATTCCATTCATAACTTTTGAAATATTTCTTTCAGATCCTAATAATTTAATATGATTATTTAAATCTAGATTATTTATCTCTTCTACTAGTTTTTTATTCTTATTAATATTAGTTCCAACTAATACACAAAAGAAATCTATTTTTCTCAATCTAATCAATGAAAGTGCATTAAGTAAGTTTGAATGATCTTTTAATGCATCATAACGTGCAACTTTTCCGATCAGTGGTATTTTATTTCTAACTTTTATTTTTTTTTTGAAATTTAGTTTTTGAGTCTTATTAATCTTTAAAATTGACAAATCATACCCATTAGGAATAAATTTCAATTTTTTTTTATCATAACCTTTAATTTCATAAATTTTTTTGGCTTTTTTTGAAACAATTACAATTAATTGAGGTACCAAAAAAGAGAGTTTAGCTAATATTTCTATTATCAAAATTGTAGTTAATTTTGCATTACCTATTTCAATATTTGAATAACGAATATTCCAAACAAGATTCTTAATACCTGCTATTTTTGTTAAAATTCCTCCTAAAAAATCGGCATGAACTAACCAAGTTTGAACTATATCTGGCTTTAAAGAACGAAGTTGTTTAATTAATATAAAAAATTTATTAATTGAAAAAAAAGTAACATCCAAGTAATAAACTTTTATACCTAATTTTCTTAGCAATGAATAATATTTTCCAGGACCTTTGAGTGAAATAACAATATGTTTATTATTATTATCATATTTACAAATTTTAAATAATGTTTGTTCTGCTCCACCATCTCCTAATCCTGTAATAATATGTACTATTTTCATTTAATATTTTCAAAATTTAAAGTTTATTTAATTTTTATTCCTAATTTTTTTTTTAAAAAAATAAATCTAGGAATTAAAGGAGCGGCTAATATTATAAGTTCAATAACAAACTTAGATCTATGTCGTAAACCTGTGCCAAAATTACTTACACCAATCCCAAATATTAAAAAATAAGAAATTAAAATTAATAAAATTATTTTTAAAGCAGTATCTTCCCATATGACTTTGCGATTACGAAATATTAAATACACTAGAATCATATATAAAAAAGCATCAAACATTCCAATTAAGTGGCTTAATTTTTTAACATCCCAAGGAAACGGGGAAACAAGAAAATAAAAAGCTCTAATTGGAGCCTTATATAAAAATTCAATCGGTGAATTTATTATTGTCCAATTAGGGTAAGAGGCATCTCCAGCTAATCTTACATCTATCGCTCTATTTAAATTAAATATTTTAATTGATTCTTTAAAGGTTCCAATTTTAGATATCCTGATTTCGTTTGAAAAATATAATGTTAAAATAACAAAACTTATTACAACAACTGTTAAGGCTTTAGGACTAATACGTTTAGATTTTAATAGTCTAAATGAGCTGCTGAAACTACTTTTCGCAACAAAAATTAAAAAAACAATTCCACCTAAAAATAAAGCCCCATGAAAAAAAGTAGCTCCAATAAAACCAGACATTGCTAAAATAACAGGTTTATAACCTCCAACTCTCACCCAATCGACTACGCCAAACATTGCAACTAATAAAAAAAAACAAACAAAAACTTCTCGTAAAGTCAAAACCGAGTAAAGTATCAATGTAGGGAATAAAGCTATTATCCAGCCAACTTTACTTGCAGTTTTATTGTCCCATAATTTTCTTGCAAGTAACCACCCTAAATAAACTGAAGCAATACCAAAAAATAAACTTATTGACTGAGCCATTAATAAACTTCTACCAAATAAAGAATAAGGAATTGCAATCATCCAACTAATAAATTCAGCATCAGGACCTGTATAATAATTTGAAAGATTAAAAAATCCATCCTGTGCCCAATCCCATGCGTCTTGCTCATAAGATCTTGCATCTTTAGTGCTATCTGGCAAAGCAATTACATATGAATTTGTTAATAAAAATATAAGACGTACTATTAATGCTGTATAAATAATTTTTGCGACTTCTGGTCTACGCAATGCTAAAATTACACAAAATAAAGAAATTAATAAAATAGCAACTAGGCCTAACATGTCTGAGCCGACATCAAAGACCCAATAGCTACCGTCAATATGAGCTCTTGGACTCATTAATAAATTTTTTTACTTTTAGAATTATTATTCATATCAATTATTTTTTTAGCTCTATTTTTCCAAGTGTAGTGATAAAAATCCTTTAATACTTGATTGGATATTAACTCTCTATCTTTTGAATTTTTTAATTTATTTATTGAGTTAATCCATAATTCAATATTATCACATTCAACTAATATTGAATTTTTTTCATTTAGCACTTCTCTAATGACTGGCAAATCGGATGCGATAATTGGTTTTTTATGTGACATATATTCGAAAAGCTTTAATGGAGAGGTGAAATTAGAAATATTTCTACTAATTTGAGATGAGCTTGCTCCATGAGGTAATACTACTTTTTGATTTGGTAATAAACAAATATCTAAAGCATTAATATAACTACTTACTTCTTTATGAGGGACAAACCCATAAAAGTATATTTTTTTGCTTATTATTTTTCTTTTCCATAGATTTATATCTTTTTCTAAGCCTCCTATAATATGAATTTCAGTATCGTCATCTAATTTTTTAGATAGAGACTCAATAACCTCCATGCCTTTACCCTTGTACAAATGACCAACATATCCTACCTTTAAATTTTCTTTAGATCCTGAAAGTTCAATCTTTTTACTGAAATGCTCAACCTCATCCGCACCATCATGAGCCACTTGTATTTGAGAGTCATTCAAGTAACCCTCTTTCAAATACATATTTTTTAATGCTTGAGATATAACTATTAATTTTTTAAAAAATTTACTCTTTATTAATAATTTAAAAATTATACTACTATATTTGGTATCACTATAAACTGGTGCATGTGATTCGAAAATTACATTATTTTTTAATAAAGAAGCGATATAACATCCATACAAAAATCTTCCGTAAACTAAACTAAAGTTTCTATTAAATAATAAATAAAAAAAAATACTTATCGTATAAAATATTGTTCCACTATTTATATTAGGGTAGTATAATTTTTTTATCTCAAAATTTTTTTCTACAGCATAAAATTTATAAATATCTCCTATGTCTCCTTTAAACTGGTTATTATAAGGCGCTAAAAAAATAACCTCATGTCCGTTTTTGGCAAATGCTTGGCACATTTTCATAACATGCACGCTATTTGCAGTTTTTGAAGGTATAATAGAATTTGAAATATATAAAATTCTCATTTTTACTAATTTAACTTTTATATTTACACATTAATTCTTAAAAGTATTAAAATTATTTCCAATAAGTAATATTGAATTTTTTATATTCTCTGGCACAGATTCTGAGTTTGCATTTATAAAGTCATCTATAAATTTCTTATTTGAAACATCACACTGTTTTCTATATGTATCTTTCAAGTTATTTAAAGATTTTACCGCAGAGTTACACAATGTTCGCAACTCATCTCTATTTTTTAAATTGAAACCAGCATTGTAATTGTCACTTATTAAAGTATTGCATGTGAGATACCGAGGCAAAACAGTAATTTTTTCTCTTATAAAAGAGTCAAATATTACCCCTGTACCAGCATGAAATACAATATCAGCCCAGTCTATTAATTTTGAGGTGGAATATTTTTGGGAAATTAAAAATTTTTTAATATTAGTTCTATTTGCTATATTTTTTGGTATTTTTGGAAAATAATCATCATAACTTAGTAAAATAAGTTCAACTTCTTTATAGCTAGATATAAAATCTATTGTTCTAACAAGTTCTTCACTAAAAATATTTATATGTTTTTTTGGGATTAAAAATAATATCCTAATATTATATTCACCATTTTTTTCAACATCTACACCGTCTAATTCAAGATTTGACTTAATTTCCTTCCAGTCTTTACAATATCTTGGTGATCCAATAACTATTGCTTTAGATTCTTTTAAACCTTTAGATACTTCATCATCTTTATCACGCTGACTTGTAATTAAAAAATAATCAATTTCATTATATATTTCCTCAAAATTAATCCTTTCATTTTTTTTCAAATTAGTCTCTATGACCATTTGATTATCACAAAGTGTAGTGCCGTGTGGAATTATTGTCCATTTTGCATTTATATTTTGCTTTTTAATCTGAGAGACTATTTTGAAATCTTTGCTATTACTGTTTGTTGTAAAAATAAGTGGTGAATTTGAATTTAAAAAACTCTCAGTTAATTTTTTTTGCCAATTAATTTTTTTTTTAAATTTAGACAATTTATAGAATAATTTATTTACTACTTTGTTGAAAAACTTTATTAATTTTAAATCATTTTTTAAAATTATTATTTTTTTTATTTTATCTAAAAAATTTTCTTCATATAAAAATTCAATCTCTACGTTTTTTAAATTAGATAATAACTTAAACCTTTGATCTATATTTTGAGAAAAATTAGTTTTACTATCTAGAATTATACCTTTAGCAGAGTAATTAATACTATCACTTTTGCTTAGAAAATAAAAAAAAGGCAAATAATGATCAATATCTTTTTCACCTCTTTCTTCACTTTGAATTATGAATACTATATCTATGTTTTTTTTCTGACTCATATATTTAAGATATTGTTTACAGAATAATTTAAAACTACCATACTGTTCTTCCGCCATCTACTGGTACTATCGCACCGTTTAAATAGCTAGAAGCGTCACTCAACATCCAAAGTAATGTCCCTTGATATTCCTCAGGTTTTGCAAGTCTTCCCATCGGTATTCTGGTTGAAACCTTCTTCAAAAAATCTTTTGATTGAGCATTTTCTATACCTCCAGGGCATATAGCATTGCAGCGAACCCCTTTATCTACCCAATATGTTGCAAGATACCTTGTTAAACCTATTAATCCTGTCTTTATTACAGAATAAGTAACAGGTTTTACTAATTTATTTTTATCCTTACCACTCAAATACAAACGTTGATCAGGCGATATTAATCCAAGATCCGATGATATATTAACTATAGTTCCACCTTTTTTATTTTTTGCAATTTCAGATCCATAATGTTTTGAGCAAAGCCAAGCTCCAGTCAATCCAACAGCTATATCTTTATTCCATATTTCTAAGGGAAAGTTTTCTAATTTTAAAAAATTTGTATTTCTAGGCTTTTCAACTTTTGGATTATTTGCAGCGTTATTAACCAAACCATCTATATGACCATATCTTTTAATAATTTTTAAACAACTGTTAACAATTTTTTTTTCGTCAGTAATATCAACGTTTAAACCCAAAGCAGATACATGATATTTTTTTTTAATTTTTTTTGCAGCTAAGTTAACTTGCTTCTCATCAATATCTATTATTATTGGTATGCCTCCATATTGAGCAATTATCTCAACATGTTTTTGTCCAAGCAATCCTAAGGCTCCAGTAATAACTATAACTTTGTTTTTTAGATTAAATAATTTTTTCACTTTTTCAGTATTGCTTTTAATCATTATTTAAGTTTATAATTTATAATTCTTAAAATGTCCTAATTTACTTTATTTAATATTCAAAACTTTTTTATGATTGTGTATTATAAATACTTTCATATTTTTTTTAATTTTAATCGAAAACTATAGTAAATAATAAAGTAATTTTTTCAATTTATGATCTATTATTTTTTCGTGTATAAGAGTTAAAATCAGCAACTTTACGAAAAACAGGTTTTACAGGAATGCCCTCAATCTTATTACGTAAATTTAAATTTTTATCTACAATCTTTCTAAAAAGGTGCATTACTTCATTATAAGAATTTAGTGTTTTTTTAATGTCTTTCTTTTTATGAGACCAAGACAATGCATGATAAGCAGCCCATAGAATTCCTCTTCGAATTAACTCTTGTTGAAAAAAAGACTTAATCTCAAGATCATTATATTTACCGTTACCATTAAAAGAAATAATTGATCGACAAGGATAACCTATGCATTCAACAAAATCTGATAAATTGTGGTCTTTTGCCAACTTATTAAAACCCTCTTTAAGTTCTTTTCCAACTGTATTTAAATGACCAGGAACATCCTCTTTTTTAAGTTTTGGAATACACGCTTTTGCTGCAGCTAATCCAATACAATCTCCACCATAGGTAAAGGAAAAAAATGTCTTTGAAAGTACAGACATATAGTCTTTTTTTCCCACTACAGCTGATAATGGAATTGCATTAGATATTGCTTTAGCAAAAGTTGCTAAATCTGGTGTGACTTTGGTTAGTTCTTGAGCTCCTCCTAGAGAAAAACGAAACCCTGATATTATTTCATCAAATATGAGAAGGGCTCCATAGTGGTGTGCCATTTTTTTTACTTCTGAAAGAAAATTTCTTTGACAAATTTTTTTATTTCCAATTCTTTTACATTTTTTTTTACAATAACATGCTGGTTCAAGAATTGTAAGAGGCTCCATAATTACACAGGCAACTTTATTATGATTTTTTTTAAAAATTTTTTCTAGACTATCTAAATCATTGTAACTAAAACTATGAGCTAATTTTTGATTAAACTTAGGAATTCCTGTGTTCAGGTCTGTGTTAGCTATATACCAATCATGCCAACCGTGATAACCACAATATGCAATATGATCTCTACCTGTAACTGAACGTGCTATTCTTACTGCAATAGTTGTTGCATCAGCTCCATTTTTTCCAAAACGCACTGACTCAGCGCATGGGATTGTATTAATGAGTAATTCAGTTACATCAACTTCTAGTTTATTCATTAAAGAAAAGGTTGAACCTAATTCTAACTGCTTGACAACCGCTCTGTTAACGTCTGGATCTGCATAACCAAGAATTATTGGTTGGCATCCCATTACATAATCAAGGTACTTATTTTTATCAACATCCCAAACATATGCTCCTTTACCTCTATGTAAGTATTTTGGAGCAAACCCATCTACAAACTGTGTCACACCTTTGCTGAAAGTCTGACTACCAGCTGGTATTATTTTTTTTGCCCTTTTATATATTTTGTTTGATTTTGTTATTACTGGTTTATTTTTTTTCATTTTTAAATTTTTTAATATTATTAATTTCTTTCCATTTTTCAAAGTCTTTAGGGGTATCAATTTCAATAAGTTTTTCAGAAGCCTCTCTTGATAAAAAAATTGGATAAGTATTTGAATTCAATAATTCACTATTTAAATTTTTTAATTCTTTTATCTTAAAACAACAAATATAATGATGATGCATCCATGCTGATGGTAAATCTTGCCTTCTATAAATATCATTTTTTATATACTGGTGTAATTTATTTTTTTTTTTGTCATACTGCCAAGTATTAAATGGATGAGTTTTTGCAGGTATAAATGAGCATAAACTTCTTATATTAGATTTCTCAATAACCTTTTTTGCTTTTTCAAAGTCTAGATACTCTTTGTAAACAATTGGCAAGTAAAAAAGCCAAACAATTGTATTTTTATCAATTGCAAAGTATTTACACAGATCTTCTAATACCTTTTTTATTGAAATTTTTGGACCAGATAAAATTTTAGGCCTATTGTAACAAATATAATTCTGTCTACTTGCTTTTTCTAATACTATTGAATCATCACTTGAAACAATTACTTTATCAATCCACATCAAATTTTTTAAAAAATTTACTGTATTTTCAAAAAGTATTTGATTTTTTTTTGGAAGTCCTACACTTCCTTTTCTAGCAGGAATAATAGCTATATGTTTTATTTTGTTCATGTATCTAAAAATTAAAACAAGGGGTTGTTAATTGTCCATTCTACAAGTTTCCATGACTTTCCATTTTTATCTAAAGAATTTTTTTTATCCCCAAGACATTTAAATCCTGTTTTAGCATATAATCTCATAGCTGGTAGATAATCTTTAACTACTGGAAAGCTTAGTTTTTTAAGCTGTAGAAAATTGAAACTAAATTCTTTAATCAATTCTATTACTTCCGTGCCTATTCCTTTACCTTGATGATTTTTTTCTCCAATTAAAATACCAAAACCACTTTTTTTTGAATTAAAATCAATTGGACCAATCCGAACATTACCAATATGATTTAAATCATTTTTTAAAAGAATTGCAAAAAAATAATCTTTTTCACTATGAATCATTTGATTTGCAAATAACGTAATATCATCTAAAGTCATTTTATCTTTGGATTTCTCAATAAATTTTGTGATTTCTTTATCATTCATCCATGATAAGTAATTATTAGAAATAAATTTACTTGAAAAAGGTTCAAGTAAAATCTTTTTTCCTTCAATGCTTTTAATTTTACGTTTACTCATAATTTAAAATTGTTATACAACCAAGACATTTGCTTTTTAAAAATTTCTAATCCCTCATCATCACGGAATGCTTGAAAAATTATAAGACCTTTGTATTCATATTTTGATAAAAGATTAAAAGTCTTTTTAAAATCTACATTTCCAGTTCCTAAGACTACTGATCCACTACCAAGTAAACGATCTTTTATATGGAGATCAGTAATTTTATGTCCATAAGCTTTAAATTCTTCGTCAGAATCAAATCCTAATGATGCACTATTTCCAATGTCATAATTGACCGTCACATTTTCTGATCCAATTTTATCAAGCAAATTTGCAAATGACAAAGGTTCTAGATCTGTTTCTAGAGATAAATTAATATTTTTTCTTTCAGTAATACCTAAAACCATTTTTAGGTTAACAATCAAGTTATTTATATCTTTTTGATTTTTCAAACTTGATTGATCTACACATGGAATTACGATATCAGTTACATTCATCAAAGATGAATTTTCAATCAAACGTTGAAGAATTTTTAAACTTTTATCAACTATAGCCGTGTTATCACTGTGAATTGGCGCTTCCATAAAATAATCAGCACAGATTGAACGAACTTTTATTCCAGTAGAATTTTCTGTATGCAAAATTTCCTTTACTCCACTTTTGTGCATTAATGGATTTTTTTCAACATCATTATAATCAAGAATAAATTCAATAGAATCTAGGCCTAACTTTGATGCAATTGGAAATTCATCTTTCCAATATCCCAAAGGGTGAGCTTGAAATTTTCCCATATATTTCGGTAGCAGTCTACCTTGCATTATACCAAATTTTTTGTTCATTAAATTAAACTTAAATTTATCCACTCTAAAAAGCAAATATCAACTTATGAGTTTTATATTTTACTTTTTTTCTTTTTATCAAAAATTTTTTTTATACGGATTGCTATTCTGGTTGGTATTGAAAACTTATATAAATCTTTTTTGAGAATAGCATTAAATGAAAAGAATTTTCTAAGTTTTTCTGTTACTTCCCGCTCTGTTACTCCATGAATCGATTTCTTAGAGTTTAAGAACGTAGCTACTCTATTACTTTTATATTTAATCTCTTTATAAATTTTAACATCAGATAAATCTACAGATCTTGAATTTCCTAAACTCAAAAATTTGAATGGTTTAAGCTGATAACCAGTAAAATGTCCAGAGTTAGTAGTATCATCACTATCTTTTAAATAACATAGAGCAGTATATAGCGACTTATTATTATCTAAATGAGGACCTCTTACACTTACAATTTTTTTAACAGGTGTATTAATCCCTAATTGAAAATCAAGAAGAACATCACAATCATCTAAGCTGTCTACTCCTTGAGTTCCAATTTTAAAATTTTTCATTTTAATTTTCTGATAAATTTTTGGATACAAGTGTTTAATATCATCTTCGTAAAATTCACAAAAATTATAAAAAAAATCTTCATTTAAAAAGTAACTCCCAAATTCTTTCCAAAAAGGATCTAATTTTTGGGAAAAATCACTAAAACTTATTCTAATCTGAATATTATTACCATTAATATCTCCATTATTTTTAAATGTGTTAAGATCAGGAAATTTCTCAGTTATTTTTTTATATGTTTCTGTATTTAAAAAATTATCTATAAATATTAAAGGGTATGGATAAGTATTTTTATTAAAATTCCAAGACGTATTATTTAAATATTCTGATTTTTCAAACATTTTAATTTCCACATTTATATCAATAAAACTATTTTTAAGTTAATACTAATAATTACATTTACACTATTTTTAACTTTTTTAAAGAATTTACTAAATTAGAAACATTATATTAATACTCAAACTTTTTTTATAGCCAATAACTCGTTTGCATCTAACTCAACAATTTCATATCCTCTTTTTCTTAACCTATCGTGTAATTTTTTTCTTTGATTTAAATAAGAAAATAATTCAATAAAACTAGAATTAAATATAAAAAAAGATCTCTCTAACTCTACAACAATTTGTTTAGGGCAAACATTTCTATCTAACAAATCGTTTAAAATTTCAAACGCAGCGCCTTCAATATCCATTTTTAAAACGTCTATTTTATTTTGTTTGTGCTCTTTCATTAAACTGACAATTGATTTGCAAGGTAAGTTAAAATAGTTTTCAGAATGAAAAATATTAGTTACTGAAAGATTCGAATTTTTTTCGTGGTGATAAAATTTTATATTTCCGTCATATTTCCAAATTCCAATATTAAAAAATTTTAGCTTGGGATTATTATTTTTGTTCATAAATTTAAGGCTTTGCTTTGTTGGATCAAACATAAAAACAGTACAACCAAATTTACTTGATATTTCTTCATCAAAAGAAACGTCTTCCGCAATACCACAAGAATAAACGATTGAATTTTCAGATATATTGTGTGGATAAATTTTATAATTTCCAACATCTATAAGGTCTTGGTCATATTTTTTATTTCTAAATAGATAATGCCAAATATAACCAATGGTTTTAACCGTCTTATCTATGATTAACTTTAAAAAATTACTTACATAAAAACCAGGAAACTTTTTAGCTTCTCGATGTATAGAGGAATAATCATAATATAATTGTCTAAATAATTTTAAAATACGCATATATAAACTTCATATCTAAAAATTTTATAAATCAATTAATTAAATACTTAAATAATTTAAATTTTTAACTATTTTTTTTTGAAGAAAGGTGTTCACGGAGTTTTTTAGCAATTGGTTTTTCAGCTTCAATAATGGTCTTTTTACCATCACCTAATGCTTTTTCGATTTTTCGAACACCTCCAACCAGTTGTTTTAGTCCAGCTGGTTCAACTGAAGAGGCTTGATCTGAGCCATACATAGCTCGACTTAATGTGATATGACGCTCTAAAGATGTTATGCCAAAAGTTGCTGCTGCATAAGAAATAGCAAGACCAACTTCATGACCGCTATAACCTACATCGCAATTAAATTTATCTCTAAGAGTGTCAATAATTCTAAGATTAGCATCATCATCTTTCATGGGATAAGTGGATACAGTATGCATTAATTCAAATGAACAATTTGCAGATTTAAATATATCCACTGCTTTTTGTATATCGTTGTAATCTGACATACCTGTAGAAATAAAAGTATGCTTTCCTTCTTCTGCAATTTTCTTTAACAAATCTTCATAAACAATCATAGCTGAAGCAACTTTATTGTAATTGCAATTAAATTTTCTCAAAAATTCTTGACTATTTAAATCCCAAGCAGAAGCATACCACTCTATATTTTTTTCTTTACAATATACGTCAATTTCTTTGTACTGATCAGAATTAAATTCAATTCCCTCTTTCTGTTCTCGCTGAGTTGTGCCCCAAGGACTTTCTCTAGGGGAATCTAAAAATTCCTTAGTATAAACTTGTTCTATATCACGTTTTTGGAATTTCACCGCATCACAACCCGACTCTACAGCAACATCTATAAGTTGTTTGCATATAGACATGTCACCATTGTGATTTATTCCAATCTCAGCAATTATAAAAATCTTTTTAATAATTTCCCCTTATTCGAATTTTTAAATTTTTAGTAGTCTGATTTTACTATCATTAAAATTAATTTCCTACTTACACCTCTACATCTTTTGAGTCAAGTTCAACCTTGCCAATTTTTTATTTTATAATATCTGTCAAGAGTACGAGCCAATACCAGTCTAACTAATTCAGTCAAATATATATTTGACTTTTTCTGAAAAAAATAAAATTTAAATTAATTTAAACCTAATCTTATTTCTACAAGTTCACACAACAAATGTTCTATTAAAATGTGTGCCTCTTGTATGCGTGCTGTGGAATTTGATGGAATTATTATTGGAACGTCAACATAATTTTTGCATTTACCTCCTTTTTTACCAAGCAAACCAATTGTTTTTAATCCCATCTTACGGGCCTGAATTAATGCCATTCTTATATTTTCACTTTTACCTGATGTTGAAATTGCAATTAACACATCACCCTTTCTTCCAAGTGCATTTAATTGTCTAGAAAATATTTTATCATAGCTATAGTCGTTGGAAATACATGTCAAAACAGATGTATCTGTTGTTAAAGCAATAGATCTAAGTGGTTTGCGATCTTTTTTAAATCTTCCAACAAATTCAGCAGCCATGTGTTGACTATCTGCTGCACTTCCACCATTACCGCACCAAAAAATAGAACCTTCTGATAAAAGAGATTTTGCAATCATATCGGCAGCTTTTTTGATATTTTCCTCAGTATTCAAAAATGTTTCTTTAATTACACTTTTGTGCTCATCAAACGCTAACTTTAATAAGTTTTTATGCTGATTTTTTTTTTTTATTAGTTTCATGTTAAATCAATTCATACTTCATAAGTAACAGGTTTCTTAATAATTGCTAATTAAAATAATCATTGTATTTTTATCTAATAAAAATTTTACTATAAATTTTATATAAATACTTCTTTATAATGAATTCATCTTTTTCAATTAATTCACTCCATTCTTTTCTAATATTCCATAATTTATTTAAAATATCCTCTGAAACAAATTTTTCATATTCATAATTTTCGCTGATAAAACTATTTCTTATGTTAAGTATCCAGCCTGAACTGCATCCTAAAAATTCATTATCAATAATTTTTAATCCATTCGATGTAATTAGAATATTATCTAATGATAAATCATTATGGTTAATTCTATTAGGTATTTTACTTAAATTAAAAGTATTATTTTTATTTACTCTTCTGTGTATGTGATCAATATAATCAAAAACTTTTTTATCATATTTAACAGACCACATCAATTCAACTATTTTTTGAATTTTACCAGATTTTTTAATATCCTCTAAATCTTTAATGTTTAACTGTTTTAAAGTTTTACCATCAATCCATTCTTCGATAATATATTTCTTATTGTAAGTAACTAATTTAGGGAAATAAGCTGACAAATATTTATGATTTGAAATAAATGCT
>MDTG01226258.1_pt1 | contig 21149 bp, 24 predicted proteins | sample 811421 | NCBI WGS metagenome assembly MDTG01 (sample SAMN05326645, study PRJNA326480) | marine metagenome | isolation source: seawater | place: Pacific Ocean: South East | collected 2011 | reverse complement strand
TTTTTATTTGATATAAATTACAAAAGGTTATTATTTGTTAATAAATCATTAAAGTTATCAATTAAGAAAAATAAAAAAATTATTTTAAATCATAAAATTAGCAAGGTCTTAGATACCATAGATTTGTTAATTGTATCTAGTAACTCTAAAGAGCGTTATTCAATTATAAAAAAATTTATTAAATTAAATAAAATAAAAAATATATTACTTGAAAAATTAGTTTCTTATAAAGTAATTGAATATAAAAAAATTCAAATGCTTTTAAATGCAAATAAGATTAAGAATTATATTAACTTTCCTAGAAGAATTTTTGTTTTTTATAATAATATAAAAAAAAAATTAGATAACAGCAAGCCAATTTCAATTAAAGTAAATCTTCATAATTGGAATATTGCATCAAATGCAATCCATTTTTTGGATTTATTTACATTTTTAACTAAAAGAAAATTAAAAGTATCAAAAATTATTTTTGACAAAAAAATAAAAAAATCTAAAAGAAAAGGTTACAGTGAGCTAACTGGTAAAATTCAATTTAGAAGCAAGTTTAATGATTTTTTGTACATAGAAGATCTGAATAATAAAAATATCTTTCAAAATATTATAATTGAACAAGAAACATTAAAATTTATTATTTTTGAAGACGGTAGGAAGTATATTATGATTAAAAAAAATAAAAATAAAGTTATATCTAAAGAATTCAAAGCAGAAACTATTTTGCAAAGCTATGGAACAAAAATTTTTTTAGATAATATAATTAACAAAAATGTAATTAACCTTCCAAATATCAATGAGTCTTCAAACGATCATACAATACTATTAAATTCTTTTGAAACCCATTTAAAAAAAGTAAAAATTAATAATAATAAAAAAATATTATTTTCATAATGCAAAAAATTAGTATTCACGAACCAAGCTTTATAGGTAATGAAAAAAAATATTTAAAAGAATGCATTACTGAAGGTTGGGTATCTACATCTGGCTCATTTATAAACAGGTTTGAAAATAAAATTATTAAATTTTTAAATATAAAATATTGTTTAGCTCTAAATAGCTGTTCTTCAGCATTACATCTTGCAATCTTGGCATTAGGAATAAAAAAAAATGAAGAAATTATTGTTCCAACAATTACATTTATTTCACCAATAAATGCAATTTTGTATAATAATTCAATACCTGTTTTTATGGATTGCTCTTCAGATTTTAATATTGATATAAAAAAAACAATTGATTTCATTAACAATGAAACTAAAATGATTCTAAAAAATAAAGAAAAAATAACAATTAATAAAAAAACAAATAGAAAGATTGCTGCTATAATAATTGTGCACACCTTTGGAAATGCTGCAGCAGTTCATAAATTAGTTAAATTATGTAAGTTAAGAAAAATTAGAATAATTGAAGATGCTGCTGAAAGTTTGGGAACAAATATTAAATATCAAAATAAAATTTCACATACTGGCACTTTTGGAGATATAGGATGTATTTCATTCAATGGAAATAAAATAATAACTTCAGGGGGTGGAGGGGCTTTAGTTACAAATAATTATAATTTATTTAAAAAAGTAAAACATATTTCTGCTCAATCAAAAATAGATCCAATAAATTATGTTCATGACCAAATAGGATATAATTATAGAATTTCTAATTTACAAGCTGCTCTTGGTTTAGCTCAATTTGAAAAAATAAATATTTATTTAAATAAAAAGAAAAAAATACTTAATTTTTATAATCATTCTCTAAAAAACGAAAAGAATTTTAATATTATGTCTAGTAATGAATTTTCTATAAGTAATAACTGGATTAACATTTTAAGAATAAACAATATTAAAATTAAAAAAGAGACAATATTTAATAAATTTAAAAAAAACAATATAGAAACTAGATCAGTATGGTTTCCTAATCATCTTCAACAACATTTAAAAAAATTTCAAAAATATAAAATTACTAATAGCTATAAACTATTTAATAATTCTATATGTCTTCCTTCAAGTTTTAGATTAAATAATAAGGAATTAAAAAAAATTATAGATTGTTTACTTAATTTGTAATAATTCATATAAATGTTAAAAATTAAAAAATACTTTACAAAACCAAATTCATCAATCAGAAAAGTTATTACACAATTAAATAAAAGTGGTAGAAAATGCTTAATTGTCTCAAATAGTAAGAATACTCTATTAGGAACTATAAGTGATGGAGATGTAAGAAAGGCAATTTTATCAGGTAACAATTTATCAACTAAAATTAATGATACCTATAACAAACACCCAATTTTTTTAACAAAAAAAAATTATACTTCAGAAAAAGCTAAAGAAATATTTAAAAAAAAACATATAGATTTAATTCCGATTTTAAATAATGAAAATCAAATTATTCATATTGTTTTTTGGGATGATAATGACTCTTTAAAAAATTTAAATAAATTAAACATACCTGTAGTAATTATGGCAGGAGGTTTTGGTAAAAGATTACTTCCTATCACAAGAGTCATTCCTAAACCATTAATTCCATTTGAAAATAAAACTGTTATTGAGAAAATTATTGACAATTTTTTTCATAATGGCTCAAAAAATTTTAATTTAATTGTTAATTATAAAAGTAAAATTATAAAAGCGTATTTTCAAGATTTAAAACATACATATAAAATTAATTTTATCGAGGAAAACAAACCTCTTGGAACTGTTGGGGGTGTTTTTAAATTGCAAAATAAATTAAATAAAGATTTTATTTTAACCAATTGCGATATTATTGCAAATATTGATTATACCGATTTTTATAGATTTCATAAATCAAATAAAAATGATATGACAATAATTGCATCTTCAAAATCTCTTAAAGTACCATATGGAGTCATAGAAGCTAAAGAAAATTTATCACTCTCAAAAATTACTGAAAAGCCAAAATTAAATTTTTTAATTAATATTGGAATTTATGTTTTAAAACCATCAATTATTAGATACATTCCAAAAAATATATATTTTGATATGCCGGATTTAATAAAAAAACTTAAGGATAACAATAAAAAAATTGGTATATATACAATCTATGAAGATCAATGGCTTGATGTTGGCCAATTAAATGATTATGAAAATATAATCACTTCTAATAATTCATGAGACTCAGTGACACTGCCACAATTCAAATTCCTTTCTCAGATATTGATGCTTTTAATATTGTTTATTATGGGAATTATGCAAAGTATTTTGAAATTGCAAGAAGAAATTTTTTACATAATATAAATTATGATATTAAAAATTGGAAAAGTAGTAAATGTATTTGGCTTATAGTTGAAAGTAATTATAAATATCTAAAACCAATCACATATGATCAAAAAATTAAAGTAATTTGTTACTTAGATGAATATAAATATAGGCTTAAAATTTCATATAAAATTAAAGACTTTTATAGTAATAAAGTTTTTACAACTGGACATACAATTCAGGTACCTGTTGATTTGAATGGAAAATATTCAAAAATACACCAAAATGAACTAATAGATATAATAACTAAAATTAAAAAAAATGAAATTAAACGAAAAACTAAACTTAGAAAAAAGTAAATTTAAGTATAAAAAAAGTTTTGATAATGTGCCTGGAGGTGTTCTTGGTGTTCGTAGGCCTTATAATTTTATTAATGATGAATATCCTATATTCTTAAATAGTGCAAAAGGAGCTTATATTGAAGATATTGATGGTAATAAATATTTGGACATGCTTGCAGCTTATGGACCTATCATTATTGGATATAGAGAAGATCAAATTGATGACCCTGTAATTAATCAAATTAAAAACAAAGGTTTTTGCATGACCTTAACGCAGGATACTCAAAATATTTTAATTGATAAACTTAAAGAAATTATTCCTAGTTGTGAAAAGGCTATAATTGTAAAAACTGGATCAGATGCTTCAACTCTAGCTATAAGAATTGCAAGAGGGTTTACTAATAAAGATAAAATATTAAGATGTGGTTATCATGGATGGCATGATTGGTGTGTTGAGGACAAAGGAGGTATACCAAAGGAGTCATATCAAAATGTATTAAATTTTGAATTTAACAATTTAAATCAAGTTGAGGATTTAATTAAAAAAAATAAGAATGAAGTAGCAGCAATAATTACTCAACCGATATCAACTCCTTTAGTTAAAGAAGTTGAAAAACCCCAAAAAAACTTTTTATCAGATTTAAGAAAGTTAGCTGATAAAAATAATATTGTTCTTATTTTTGATGAGATTAGAACTGGTTTTAGAGTAGATATGGGTGGGGCTCAAAAATTATATAATGTAAAACCTGATTTAAGTGTTATTGGAAAAGCTATGGCAAATGGATATCCCATTAGTGCAGTAGTTGGAAAAAAAGAAATTATGAATATTGCATCACATAAAGTATTTGTGAGTTCTACGTATTTTCCAAATAGTTTTGAGCAAATTGCAGCTATAAATACAATTGATTTTTTAGCAAAAAATGATGTTCTTAATGATATAAGTATTAAAGGTGAATATTTATCTAATAAAATAAAAAACTCTATACTTAAAAGTAATTTAAATTGTGAATTTTCAGGAGGACCTTGGATGCCTTTTGTGACTTTCAATAAAGAAAAAGAAACGCTAAATAGAAAAATGAGAACTCTTTTTTACAAATTTTTGATTCGTTCAAAAATTTTTTTAGCACCTTTTCATCATGGATATATAATGTATAGACATACATATGAGAATCTTGATTATGTTTCACTTAAAATTGAAGAGGCATTAGAATATACAAAAAAAAATTTATAAATCATGAAAAAAAACAAAATTATTATTGTAGGAGCTGGTGAGCAAGCAAGAGTTACAATAGATAATATTGAAGAACAAAATAAATATGAAATTTTTGGTTTAATTGCAGCTGATAATGAAGATAATATTTCATCAAAAATATATGGATATAATATTTTATGCAAAGATAGGGAATTGCCCGAATTACTTAATAGTAATAAAGATATTAAACATTATATTTTAGGTCTTGGAATCAGCGTTGGCGGAAGTCTTATTCATAGAGAGTCTATATATAAAAAATTAGATAAAATTATTCATCCTGCAAATATTATACATCCTACGGCTAATATTTCAGTTAGAGCTAAAATAGGCAACGGCAATATAATTGAAGCATACTCAAAAATTTGCAATGGAGTAAGTATTGGTAATCATTGCTTAATTCAAAGTTTTTCATCAATTAATCATGATCAAATTTTAGGAAATAATATAATGATTGCTTGCAACGTTACTCTTGCAGGTAAAAAAATAGATGATCATTCAATAATAGCTGAAGGATCAAGTATTGGTTTTAAAAAAAATATTGGAAAAAATTGTTTAGTTATGGATGGATCAGTTTTAACTAAGCACATGCCAGATAATACTATAGCTCATGGTAACCCTGCTAAAATTTTAAAAAAAAATAGCAAAATTTTATCAAATTTCAATATTGATAGTTGAATCAATGAGTGCAAATTTTAATAATTATGAATTTGAAACTTTTAACGGAGAAAAATTTATTTTTAAAAATTTAGAAAATACATTTGTTCCAACTGCCACTACAAATTATCTTTTTAAATCAATATTAAAATATAATTTAAAAAAAGGTAATACTTTAGATTTAGGTTCAGGAATTGGTATTTTAGGTTTATTGCTTTTTAAAAAAAATAAAATAAAAGGCAAACTGTTTTCGTCTGATTTAAGTAAAAATTCAATTCTTTCTTTAATTGAAAATTCTAAAAATATGCAATGTGATGTAGATGCAAGAATTGGATCTTTATTTGAACCATGGAAAAATATAAAATTTGATAATATAATTAATGATGTCTCAGGCATATCAAAAAAAGTTGCTGATTTATCTCCATGGTTTAAAAACGTACCTTGTGATACTGGAAATGATGGAACAATATTAATAAATAAAGTCTTGGAACAAGCTCCAAACCATCTAAATGATAAAGGGCTCTTATTTTTCCCAATAATTTCACTTTCCAATCAAGAAAAAATTTTAGAAACTGCACGAAAAAATTTTACCAATACTATTTTAATTGATAAAAATGAATGGCCACTTCCTAAAGAAATGAATATTCATAAAGATAAATTAATATCAATGAGAAATGATAAATTAATTGATTTTAAAGATAAATTTGGTATGAATATAATCACAACATCAGTATACGTATCCTACAATTAATGTTTGATAATGATAATATATTTAAAATAATTGAAGAGGCTCTTGAATTAAGTAAAGGCTCTATTAATATTAATAGTTCTCAAGAAAATGTCGAAAATTGGGACTCTTTGGGGCAACTCTCTATTTTATCAGCTTTAGATGAGCAATCTGGTGGCAAAGTTGCTGATATTCCAGAGCTAGCTGGGGCTTTATCAAGTAAAGAAATAATTGATATACTTAAAGATAATTTATTAGTAAAATAAATTAAAATATCTCATATTAATTTTATATGCATGTAAAAATAGAAAATATTGAATACTTTCTTCCAAATAATTTAGAAGATAATAAATTGTTATCATCTGAAAATCCAGATTGGAAGATGGATAAGATTTATAGTAAAACTGGAATAGATAAAAGGTATATTGCAAAAGAGATTAATCAAACTACAACATATATGGCTGTAGAGGCTGCAAAAAAGATTAAGGATTTTAATAATTTAAAAGTTAAAATAGACGCAGTAATTTGTATTACTCAAACTCCAGAACATCATTTACCAACATCTGCTTGTATTATACAAAACAAATTAGGTTTAAAAAAAGAATGCATGGCTTTCGATATAAATCTAGGATGTTCAGGCTTTGTTTATGGTTTATCAATTGCTGCCTCTCTAATTGAAAGTAACATGATTAATAATTGCTTATTGATTTGTAGTGAAAAATATTCAACATATATAAAAAATGATGACAGAACTACCAGAACATTATTTAGTGATGGCGCGGCTGCTACTTTTATCAAAAAATCAAAAAATAAAAATTTCAATGATTTTATTTTTGGTACTGATGGATCTGGATTTGATAAACTAATAGTTCCAAAAAAAAATACAAAATTAAAAAACGATATAATCTTTAAAGATAATTTATTTATGTCAGGAGCAGATATTTTTACCTTTACAATTTCTACTGTACCAAAATTAGTTAAAGAAATACTTCAGAGAAATCAATTAAATGTAAATGATATAGATGTTTATATATTTCATCAGGCAAGTAAGCTCGTTTTAGACTCTTTAACAAAAAGTCTAAAAATACCAAATGAAAAAATCTTTAATAATTATGATAAAATAGGAAATACAGTATCTGCTTCTATACCAATCGCTATGAAAGACGCTTTGGATAGTAAATATATTAAAAAAGGTCACAAAATTATGCTTATTGGTTTCGGTGTTGGGTTATCATGGGGAGCATGTGTTATTGATTGGTAAAATATGAAAAAATTTAAAAAAGTTTTTATTATTGCTGAAGCTGGAGTAAACCATAATGGCTCAATAAAACGAGCTTTAAAATTAGTTGATGAAGCAAAAAAATGTCAAGCAGATGCAATTAAATTTCAAACATGGAAAACTGAAAATGTAGTTACAAAAAAATCACCAAAAGCAAAGTATCAAAAAAAAAATAATAGTAAAGAAACGCAATTTGATATGCTAAAAAAATTAGAATTAACTTATAATCAATTTTTATTAATAAAAAAATACTGTGATAAAAAAAAAATTATCTTTATGTCCACAGCAGATGAAATTGAAAGTGCAAATTTTTTAAAATCATTAGTAAAATTTGTAAAAGTAGGATCTGCAGAACTTACTGATATTCCATTTTTAGAAAAAATTGCAAAGTTTAATAAAGTGATATTTTTATCAACTGGCTTATCTAACATTAGTGATGTGAAATTAGCTTTTAAAACATTATTAAAAAAAGGCCAAAAAAAAGAGGATATTATTTTATTACATTGTAATTCAGCTTATCCAACGCCCTTTGTTGATGTAAATCTGAACGCAATGATAACTTTAAAAAAATTATTTAATACTGAAATTGGTTACTCAGATCACACTAAATCTATAGAAGTATCAATTGCTGCAGTTGCTATGGGTGCAAGAGTCATAGAAAAACATTTTACATTAAGTAAAAAACTCAAAGGACCTGATCATAATGCAAGCCTTAATCCACTAGAATTTAGCAAACTTGTTAAATCAATTAGAAATGTTGAAAATTCTCTTGGATCAGGGATTAAAAAACCATCTAAGAGTGAAATGATAAATTTTATAGCTATAAGAAAATCAATAGTTGCTAAAGAAAATATATTAAAAGGAGAATGTTTTACAAATAAAAATTTAACAATAAAAAGACCAGGTAAAGGAATGCATCCAAAATTTTTCAATAAATTAATAGGTAAAAAATCAAATAAAAATTATAAAATTGATGATTTTATTAAAATATGAAAAAAAAAATTTGTTTTGTTACAACATCTAGATCAGACTATAGCCTTCAATCTATCTACATAAAGAAATTTAATAACTATAAAAATATAGATTTGAATTTAGTCGTTTCTGGTACACATTTTAGCAAAGATTATGGCAATACTTATAAATTAATTTTAAATGATGGTTTCAAGATTAATAAAAAAATAAAATTAAATATAAATAAAAAAAAGGATAATTTATTTAACATAAACTCTGTTTTTTTTTATGAAATTAGTAAATATCTTAATAAAATAAAACCAGAATGTATAGTATTACTTGGTGACAGATTGGAAATTTTACTTACTTCAATTGTTGCCTATACTCTAAATATTCCAATTATTCATATTGGTGGAGGTGAATTAACACATGGTTCAGTTGATGACTCTTACAGACATGCAATTTCAAAAATGTCATCTATTCATTGTGTTTCAAATAATATTTATAAAAAAAGATTAATTAGATTAGGAGAAAACCCAAGTAATATTTATATAACTGGAGATCCATCTAATGAAATAATTAAAAAAGAAAAAATTTTACCAAAAAAATTATTAGAAAAAAAATACAAAATAAAATTATTTGATAAAAATATATTATTTACTTACCATCCAGAGACTTCAAATTTAGGTAATGAAAAAAAACAAATTACAAATATTTTAAAGTTTTTAGAAAGTATTGAAGATAATTTTATTATTTTTACATACCCAAATAATGATTTAAACGCATATATTATTTTAAATGAGATAAAAAAATTTACTAAAAAAAATAAAAACTCTATTTTAATTTCTAACCTAGGAAGACAAAACTATCTTTCTTTTTTAAAGCATGTTGATCTTTTAGTAGGAAATTCTTCATCTGGATTAACTGAAGCTCCTCAACTTGGAACTCCTACATTAAATATTGGAACCAGGCAAGAAGGAAGAGTAATGGAAAAAAGTGTTTATAATTCAGATTTTAATATTAAAAACTTACGACGAATATATAATAAAATTAATATTAAAAACTCTAAAAATGCATTTTCTAATATAAAGTTAATTAATAGCTTAGATAATTTTTCTGATAATCTTTTAAATGTGATTAAAAATACAAAAAACTTCTATATAAAAAAAAAATTTTATGAAAAATAAAATAGCTTTAGTTATAGGATATGGTTCAATAGGAAGATTACATGCTAATGTTTTAAAAAAACTAAATTTTTTTGATAAAATTTATATTTTATCTAGTCAAAATATTTCAAAATTTACTAATATCAAATATCTAAATAAAATTGTAAAAATTAACCCTTATTACATTGTAATATCATCAAAAACCAATTTGCATTATTCTCAATTAAAGTTCATAAATAAAAAATTTAAAGATATTAAAATACTTGTAGAAAAACCTCTATTTCACAAAAATTTAGAATTACCTCAAATAAAAAATAAAATTTTTTTGGGATATGATTTAAGATTTCATCCTTTATTATTACTGATAAAAAAACTTATTATAAGAAAGAAAATTTGGTCTATTAATATAATTTGTGGTTCTTATTTACCTGAATGGAGGAAAAATATTAATTATAAAAACTCCTATAGTTCAAATAAAAAATATGGAGGAGGAGTTCTATTAGATCTTAGTCATGAGATTGATTATTTAAATTGGATATTTGGAATAATCAAACCAAAATATGTTTTTTCGAAAAAAATTTCAAATTTAAAAATATCTAGCGATGATACATTAAGTTTAATTGGTGAAATTAAAAAAATTCATGTTAATTTATCACTAAATTACTATACCAGAAAACCTATAAGACAGATTATTATTGATGGAAAACATATAAGTATTACTGCGGATATTATTAAAAATGAAATTAATTATAAATTGAATAATAAATCTTATTTTTATAAATATAATAATATTAATAGAGAATATACCTACAAAGAAATGCACAAAACAATTATTTTAAATAAAAATGCTAAAAACGCTTGTACTTTTAAAGAAGGTAAAAAAGTATTAACTCAAATAGAAAAAATCCAAAATACAAAATGAGAATTTTATGTACAATATGTATGAGAGGAGGATCTAAAGGTCTTAAAAATAAAAATATACTACCTTTAAAAGGAAAACCATTATTGTGGCATACGATCAAACATGCAAAGGATACGAAAATTTTTGATCAAATAGTAGTCTCAACAGATTCTGCAAAAATATCTGAATTAAGTAAATCTTTTGGTGCTTCATCTTGGTTTATTCGTCCAAAAAATTTGTCTAGTGATAAATCAGCTAAATTACCTGCTATTAGACATGCTTTAGTAAAATCTGAAAAATATTTTCACACTACATTTGATATAATTGTTGATTTGGATGCAACATCACCACTAAGATCGATTGAAGATATTAAAAAATCATTAAAATTATTCATAAAAGAAAAATCGAATAATCTTATTACAGCATCATCTTCTAGAAAAAATCCTTACTTTAACGTTATAGAAAAAAAAGGAAATTTGTTTGGCGTTGTTAAAGATAACAAAAACTATGACAGAAGGCAGGATGCTCCAAAAACATATGATATGAATGCATCTATATATATTTGGAAAAGGCAATTTTTGTTGAAATCTGATAAATTTTTTACAAACAAAACTTCATTATACTTAATGCCTTTTAGCAGAAGTATTGATATAGATTCAAAAGAAGACTATGAACTTGTCAAATATTTTATAAATAAAAAAAAATGATAAATAATCCATTTGATTTAAAATCAAAAAAAGTTTTGGTATTGGGCGGTTTTGGCCTTATTGGTAATACTTTAATAAATCAACTAATAGATCTTAAATCTAATTTAACAGTTTTAGATATTAAAAAAGATTATAACAAAAAAAATAAACCTAAATATAAATATTTTTTTTTTGATTGTACCGATTTTAATAATTTTGAAAAAAATTTTATTAAAATCCTTAAAAATTCTAAGCCAGATGTTTTTATTAATTGCTCTTATCCATTCACTAAAACTTGGAAAGATAATACTTTTGAAAAAATAAAATATGAATATTTTTCTGAAAATATTAATTCGCAGATGAACACATCTATTTGGTTAACTCATTTAGCAGCAAAATATATGAAAAATTTTAAAATTAAAGGAAGTGTTATTAACATAGGGTCAATATATGGAATTAAAGCTCAAGATAAAAACCTATATAATAACAAGTTTAAAGAAATGAATTTTACATATTCAGCAATTAAAGGCTCACTAACTAATTTTACTAGACAGGCCGCAGCATATTATGGTCAATATGATATTCGAATTAATAATGTTATAGCAGGTGGGATCAAGGGGCATATTGCTGGAAAAAAAAATGCGCAAGATTTGAGATTTGTAAGAAAATATGAGCAAAAAACCCCTTTAAAAAGGCTTGGAGTACCTATGGATATAACCGGACCAATAATTTTTTTAGCTTCAGATGCTTCAAGATATATAACAGGAAGTAACTTAGTTGTAGATGGTGGTTATACTATAATTTAATTTATGAATTTTAGAAATGATACACCTCAAGTTTCAAGAACTAATACTTTATTAGAGCAAATTGTTGTTGTAGATGGACAGGCAGGTTCAGGAAAATCGATGTTTACTTCTATTTTGCCTACGTTTGACAGAATAGAATTGTATAACTATTGCACAGAATTAGAAAATTTATGCGCTCTTTTTTCTCTTGGAAAAATTCCGAGGGATAGTTGTGAAACAATGATTAAAATTCAACTCGATTTAGTTATTTATGAGACAATGATGAGTAGAAGAACAAATTTTAGGTACTCTGATGTTTCAAGTGCTTTCAATAGTTCAAAGTTTTTTGAATACTTTTTTAGATTATTTTCAAAAGGTGACATGGCAATTCCAAAAATAATTAAAGAAAAAAAACCAATTTTAAATTTTTTAACACATAATCTTTTACCAGTAAGTAAACCTTTATTTGAATCAGCTAAAAATAAATTGACATTTATAGAAATAATTAGGCATCCATTATATATGCTTATTCAGCAAACGTATAATCAAATAAATTTCTACAGTGATGAGAATAAAATAAGACAGTTCCATGTCTGTTTTAATGATGAGGATAAAGAATATTTTTCATGGAATTATGAGGATGTAAAAGAATTTAAAAATGCAAATCCAGTAGAGAGAGCCATAATAGAAATGTATTATTTTGAAAAAAAAAACAAAGAATTTAAAGAAAATAATAAAAATTATTTATCAAACATTTTAACAATACCTTTCGAACAATTTGTAAAGTTTCCACAAGAGTTTATTGGATTAATAGAAAATAAATTAAATACTTTTAAAAGTAGAAAAACAGATAAATATTTAAAAAAGCATAAAATACCAAGAAAAAAATTAGCTGATAGTATTCCATTAGATGTTTATAAAAGATGTGGTTGGCAACCACCTGATCCTAATTTAGATGAAAGGGGTGAGCTAAAAAAAAGAAGAGAATTTGCAATTACAGAAAAAGCTAGAAAAAAATATTTAAATATGCTCGATGAGATTTCATATGATTATGAACAAAATAATATGAAAAATATTATTTAGAAATAGTAATGAAAAAAATTTTATTTATTGAAAATGCTAATTTTATTAACTTTTATTCTATTCTATTTAATAAATTTAAAAAAGTTGAAAAAATAATTATTTTAAATAATTCTAAAATTCCATTTTATTATAATTTATTAAAAAAAAAATTAATCATTTATAACTATGATTTTAAATATTTTAGAAGTGATGAAAATGAATGTATTTTATCAATTATAAATAGAAAAGATTTATTTTGGTTTTATAAAAAAATTTCTGAAAATATAATAATGGATAATTTAGATATTAAAAATTATATTATGAAATCAATAGTAGATGATTATAATGTTAATTATAATTCAATAACTTATAATTTAATTAATTTTTATAAAATTAAATATTTTTGTAAAATAAATGATTATAATTATGAAAATATTTTATTTATTATTGAAAATAAACCATGGATTAAATATTATAAATTAAAAAATCAAAAGATTGAATTAAAAATAATAAGAAAATTTTATTTTGAAATTTTAATTACTTTTTTTAAGCATAATTTAAAAAAATACATTAAAAATTTTTTTAAATTTAAATCTATTAAAAAAAATAAAAATAATATTTTTAAACTTTACTATGAAGGCTTAGGTGAATTCAATTTAAAAAAAAATGGAGAAAATTCTGATCTTTTTTTCTATATTTATTCTAAATTTAAAAAAGAATATTTAATTTCAAACTATAATAATGAATTTGAAAAATTAAAATTATTAGAAAATAATATATTAATTATTAGTAATAAAATAAACTCAAATAATAAAATTTTTAGTAAACAGCAAAATAAAAAGATAAAAAATTTAAATTCATTAGAAAATAATTTAATAAAAAATAATATTGATAATTTTTATATTAATAAAAATTATTGGTTAAATTTTTTTGACAGTAATAATATAAAAGTATACCTTACTTGGTATAAATATAGAAATACTCATATTCCAATTAAGTCAGCTTTAAATGAAATAAATGGTGTTTTGTGTTTTTGGGATAGAAGTTTCGAGATTTCACCATGTCCACAATTACAAACCTTTGCTGATGTATATTTTAAAAGCTCATCATTGATGAATAAATATGAATTAGATAATGGATCTAATGTTAAATATTTTATCAATTGTGGGTTAGTAAGAAGTTACGGAGATAAAATCATACAACATAAAGCTCAAGACTTACGAAATAATCATTTTGATAATAATGTTAAAAAAATATTAGGGCTTTTTGATCAAAACTCTATAGACAAATACTCTCATGATTTTATTAATAAAGTTTATTCATCGCTCTTAAGTAAAATTATAAGATCTAATGATTTAGGTTTAATTATTAAACCTAAAAAATCAAAAACTATTTATAAAAGACTTTATAATGAAACAAAAGATTTATTAAAATTAGCAATTCAAAAAAAAAAAATGTTACATTTTTACTTCATCAGGGCATTATCAATCTAATATTCCAGTAAGTATGGCTGCGTATGCTTCAGATATATGTCTGCATACGAGTTTAGCTGCATCAACTGCAGCAATAGAATGTGCTGCTGTAAATAAACCTACATATATTATTGACTATGATGGCTATCCTTTTAATAGACTATTTGATAAAAACAAAAATCACATTTTGTATAAAAAAGTTGAGGATTTTGTAAATTCATTAGATGACAACTTTAACAAAATAAAACAAAATGAAAATATTGAAAATTGGTCAGAAATTATTAATCAAATAGATAATTTCAAGGATGGTAGAGCTGCAGAAAGAATTGGAAATTATCTTAATGATCTAATGTTTGAATTAAATAAAGGTGAAAGTAAGAATAACAGTTTAGAAATTGCAAAAAACAATTACATTAATCAGTGGGGAACTGCTAATGTTACACAGACATATTAATAAATGATTAAATATATACAAGCTATAATTAGGGAATTTATATCTTTAAAATATAAATTTATATCAAATTACCCTGATACTTATGTAGGATTGCGATTAAGAAAAAAATATTGGAATAAAAAATTAAGAAATTCTGGTTATAACTTACAAGTTAGATCGGGAGCAGGAATAGGTCATCCTAACTTGGTAGACATAGGTAATAATTTTATTTTGGGAAATAATTCGTTAATTACAGCTAATAGTTCAAAGGGGATTTTTATTGGAAATGATGTTGGTGTTGCTAGAAATGTTCTGATGCATTCTGCAAATCATAACTTTAACGATATAAATATTCCCATAATGGAACAAAGTATAAATGCTCCTAAAATAGAATACAATAATAGAATATATTCAATAATTATTGAAGATAATGTATGGATCGGTTCTCAATCTGTAATTTTACCAGGTTCTTTTATTAGAAAAGGAACTGTTATTTCCTCAGGTAGTATTGTTTCTGGAGAATTTCCTGAAAATTCTATTTTAATGGGAAATCCAGCAAGAGTAATTAAATCAAGAATATGATGTCAATGAATAAAGAAATTAATTTAAAAAACAAAATCGAAAAGCATCTCAAGAGTGAATTAATATCAAAAATTTATTATGTTAGTTCTTTAATAATTGATGTTAAAATTGTGAACCAAAAAAAAATAAAATTAAAATTTATAGATAAAGTATCTTCAAAAACTTTCTCTAAAATTAAAAATGATACTTTATTGCTTATAAATAAATTAATACTAAAACCAGCAGAACCAAAAAAAACTTATCTATATAAAAATATTAAAAAAAAATATAAAAATTATAAAGATTTAAGAAAGACATTAATTAATAATAATGAGATTTTTAAAGAGGGTGAAGGTGTATATAGTTTAGGCAATAAATTAACTAAATTAAATAACTTCTTTGATAGTGAACTTCTTAAGATTGCAAATAAATATTCTGCTGAAGAATTTTCTTTTCCTTCCTTAATCTCTATGGATAAATTAAATAAAGTGGGTTATTTTGATAATTTTCCACATTCATGTTGTTTTGCAGGGCATCTAAAAGAAGAGTATGACATAATTAATGATTTTAAAATTGATCATGTTTCTAATATTAGCAATAAATTAAATATTAAATCCTCATTATCACCAACAGTATGTCATCATTTATATTTTAATCTAGAAGGTAAAAAATTATCTAAAAACTTTATAGCAACTGCTAAATCAGATTGTTTTAGATACGAAACTAAAAATATGAATTCTTTAGAAAGAACATGGAACTTTAAAATGAGAGAAATAATAATCCTTGGTAATCAAAAATATACATCAGAGATGTTAAATAAAATACAAAAATCAATTTTTAAACTTCTTGATAAAATTAATTTATCTTACGTTGTAGAATCAGCAAATGATCCATTTTTTGAAGGCAATTATAATGATTTAATTTCTTATCAAAAAGCATTTAAATTAAAATATGAGGTTAGGGCTTATACGCCTTATAATAATTCTAGTATTGCAATTGGCTCATTTAATAATTCGCAGAACTTATTTGGAAAAAAACTCAATATTAAGCTAAATAATGAATTTATTCATTCATCATGCGTAGGTTTTGGATTTGAGAGATTTGCTTATTGCTTTGTTTCTCAACACGGTCTAAATATAAATAATTGGCCAGAAACTGTAAAAAATAGTATGATATAAGTCTATGACAATAGATTCTATATTAAAAGAGATTTTTAAAGATATTTTGAAAATTAATAATAATGAAATAAATTCAATTGACCAGAATAAATCTAAAAATTGGGATTCTGTTAATCATATGAACTTAATTTTAGAGATAGAGAGAAGGTTTGATATAATTTTAGATGAAAATGATGTAATAAAAATTAAAGATTATAAAAGCTGCCATAAATTAATAAATAATAAATTAAATGATTAATCTAAAATCAAAATTAAAATCAAAAAAAGTTTTATTTGGAAGCTGGATTACTATTCCTGATATAAATATTATAGAGATTTTTACTTCATTCAACTTTGATTGGCTATGCATTGATATAGAGCATACATCAATTAGTTTAAATCAAATAAATAAATTGGTAGCATTAATTGAGTCAAAAAATATTATACCCCTCGTCAGAATTGGTGAAAAAAACAATAATTTAATTAAAAGAATAATGGATTGTGGAGCTCACGGAATAATAGTTGCTGATGTAAGATCTCATAAAGAAGCTAAAGATATTATTGATGCTGTAAAATATCCACCAGTTGGAAAAAGAGGAGTAGGCTTATATAAGGCTCAAAAATATGGGAAAGAATTTCAAAAATACCAAAAATGGCTTAAAAATCAATGTTTTATAATACCTCAAATAGAACATTATGAGTCAATAAATAACTTAGAGGAAATAATAAATTTAAAAGATATTGATGGTATTATGGTTGGGCCTTATGACCTTTCAGGTTCTTTAGGAAAACCTGGTAAATTTAATGATAAAAAATATCTTAATTGTTTAGAAAAAATAAATAAAATTGTAAAAAAATCTAATAAGTATTTAGGAATACATTCAGTGTCATCTAAGCCGGAAGATTGTAATAAATTTATTAATAAAGGTTATAATTTTATTGCTTGTAGTTTAGACACTATTTTTTTAATGAATAATATAGAGGAATATTTAAAAAAAATTAAAAGATGAGTAAAGTTTTAGTAATAGGTGGATCAGGTTTCCTTGGATCTCATGTGGCTGATTGTTTAATTGAAAATAATCATAAGGTTACTATTTTTGACAAATCTTCAAATTTATATTTAAATGATAAACAAAAATTTATAATAGGAGACACTTTATCAAGCTCAGATTTAAGTAAAGCAATAAAAGGCAATGATATAGTTTACAATTTCTCTGGCATATCTGAAATAGACGAAGTTAAAAAAAATCCTATTGAGGGCGTGAAACAAAATATTTTATCCAATGTAATGATACTTGATTTATGCAAAAAGTATAAAATAAAAAGATACATATTCGGTAGCTCAATATATGTCCATAGTAATTCTGGTAATTTTTATAAATCCACAAAAATTGCTTGTGAAAGTTTAATTGAGTCTTACGAAGAAGTTTATGGGTTAAATTATACTATACTTAGGTATGGATCAATTTATGGGTTAAGATCTGATAATAGAAATGGAATTTATAATTTTATTTTCCAAGCAATTAAAAATAAAAAAATAAATTTTAATGGTAAATCTGATGCCTTAAGAGAATATATTCATGTTTTAGATGCATCAAGAATATCAGTAGAGATATTAAATAAAAAATATACAAATAAGCATATTATTTTAACTGGTAATCAATCTACAAAAATTAAAGATTTAATCACTATGATAAAAAATATTTTAAATAATAATAAAATTAAAGTAACTTATAAAGAAACAAAAAATTCACATTATCACATGACACCTTACTCATATAATCCTAAATTCGGAATTAAATTAACCTCAAATCCTTCAGTTGATTTAGGACAAGGATTATTAGAAATTATTAATGATATTAAAACTAAATCAAATAATGATAAAAAATAAAAAAATTTTAGCTATTATTCCAGCTAGACAAGCTAGTAGTAGATTTCCAAATAAGCCAATGAAAAAAATACATGAAATTCCAATGATAGGGCATTGTTATATTAGGTCTTCAATGTGTAAATTGTTAACAGACTGTTACGTAGCTACTCCAGATGAGGAGATTTTTGAATACATTAATAAAATAGGTGGAAATTCAGTTATGACATCTCATAAACACTTTATGTGTAATGATAGAGTGGTAGAAGCAACAAAAAAATTAGAAAAAATAAAAAAAATTAAATATGACATAATTGTTAATATACAAGGTGATCTTCCTATGATTTATCCAGATATGATATCTAATTTAATAAAACCTCTTATAAATGATAATAAAGTGCAAACATCAACAATGGCTGAAGAAATAATAAATGACAATGAATTTTATGATCGCAATAGAGTTAAAGTAATTTTTGATAAAAAGCGTGACGCGATATTGCTCACTAGAGAGCCTGTACCTTCAGATTTTAAATATAATAAAAAATATAAAAAATATAAACATGTTGCAATAAGAGCATATAGAAGAGATGTATTTGAGAATATTTCAAAATTAAAACTTTCACCTATTGAAGAAATTGAAGGAATTGATGATATTAGATTGCTTGAAAACGATATAAAAATAAAAGTTATGCTCACTAAAAAAATAACAGAAACAGTAGATAATAAAAAAGATTTAAATAAAGTTATTTCAATGATGAAAAAAGATCCACTATTAAAAAAATATAAAAGAAAATATAAAAAAATTGATTAAGGCAATTATCTTTGACTTTGATGGAGTAATATTAGACTCAACAGATATAAAAACTAATGCATTTAAAAACATATTTAAAAAAAAATATTCAAAGCAATTACCTCAAATATTAGAACATCATCATAATCATTTAGGAATATCAAGATCAAATAAATTAAAAATATATTTTGAAGAAATAATTGGAATTAAATTATCAAATAATCAATTAATAAAATATACTAATATTTTTTCAAGCTATTGTATAAATAGAATATTAAGATGCAAATTTATTCCAGGAGCAAAAAAATTTATATTAAATAATTATATAAATTATGATTTTTTTATTTCATCAGGAACTCCAACTAAAGAATTACGATATATATGTAAAAAAAGAAAAATAGATAAATATTTTAAGGAAATCTATGGTTCTCCTCAAAAAAAAACAACACATATAAAAAGAATAATGAAAAAGCACAAACTTAAACCAAATGAAATAATTTTTATAGGTGATGGCTATTCTGATTATCAAGCAGCAAATTTCACCAGTCTTTTTTTTGTAGGAATTAATTTTAAAAAAAATCTTAATATTGAAGATAGAATTTTAATAAAAGATTTAAGTAAATTAAATAATGTTTTAGAAAATAGAAAATATGAATAGCTATACCTTATCTATAGTTGTATGTTTATATAACTCAGAAAATCATATAGAAAATCTTTTTAATAGTTTAAACAAATTAAATAAGAGTAAAATTCAAATTATTTTAGTTGATGATGGCTCAACTGATTTAACCTTTTCAAAAATATCTAATTTAGAGTTATCAGATAATATGAAAATTATTCATCAAAAAAATATGGGTTTAGCTGGCGCAAGAAATACAGGGGTAAATAATTGCACATCGCAATGGATAGCCCTTCTAGACCATGATGATAAGTTGACTAATGAAAAAATAGATTTTTGCAATAATTTTGATGAAAATATAAATGAATTAAATCACTATATGTTTTTTGCGAATGCATTCATAGTTAATAAATTCAAAGAAAAAAATTTAAAATTTTATAAAGATTATTTTTTACTAAATCATATAAATTTAAATAAAAAAGAAGCTTATAATAATTTATTAATAAAAGGATGTTTTATTGTTTCTTCAACTTTTTTTTTTAATATTGACGTTTTTAAAAAAATTAATGGTTTTGATGAGAAATTATATTTTACATGTGATTATGATTTTTTTTTAAGAGCTACAAAACTCTTTGATATTAGTTATATTGATCAACCTCATTGTGAATGGATTGAGCATGAAAATCAATCTACCAAAAATTTAAAATATATTCATTACAAAGAGTTAGTCTTATTATATTCAAGAGAATTAAAAAAATTTAATAATTTTAACTCTAAACTACTTTTAATATATGTTAAGTTAATTAGATATAGAATAAAATTATTTTTTTTATTCTTTGTAAATTATGGAAATAGATTTAAGATTTAAAAAAAATATTAATAAGCATTATTTAAATGACTTTAATTTTATATCCAATAATTCTATAAATGAATTTAACAAATTTTTTGAGTCTTTATCTGTTGATCAAAGCTTAGATTGGTGGCTAAGTTCTCCCGCAAGTAGATATAATTTAAGCAGTCCTTTTTTTCATAATTTTTGTATATTTAAATTTTTAGAATATTTAAAGGATACTAACAATTTACCAAAATCTATTATTATAGATTCTGATGCATTAAATGATGAATTAAAAAAATTTATTTTAAAAAAAAATATAAATATAAATATAAAATTAATTAAATATAAATTTTTTAAATTAAAATCTTTTTTTAAAAACTATCTTATTTTTTTACATCAAATTTTTTTTAG
>MDTG01003494.1_pt1 | contig 21149 bp, 20 predicted proteins | sample 811421 | NCBI WGS metagenome assembly MDTG01 (sample SAMN05326645, study PRJNA326480) | marine metagenome | isolation source: seawater | place: Pacific Ocean: South East | collected 2011 | reverse complement strand
TTTCAGAAGATTTATCTTGAAAATTATCCAATCTTTAAATTGTAACGAGATGATTAAACGAATATTCATTTACTCTTATCATGTATATTATAAATTAAGAAATTCTTGATATGGGCTTTAAATATCTTGGTGGATTAGAAATTCGAGAAGGTATTAAATTAGTGTCTGAAATACTTGATTTAATTTTAGATGGAGAAAAAAATTTAAGTAAATTAGCTAAACTTGATTTCTTAGAGGGTAATAGACATTATTCGAATATATTAAATTTGTTTCTTAAAAGTGTGAAAGATGAAGATTATCCTTTCTCTTCATACACTCCAAAAAGATTATCAATAGCAATTCAAAAATATAAGAAAAATAAATCAAAAAAGGATTTATTAAAGGAATTATTATCAAGATTTTATTATGATAGCTGTATCAAAGGTAAAAGAATTGAGTTAGAATTCCCTCCTTTGCTGCAAATTGAGATTGCCTCCAAATGTAATTATAAGTGTGTCTTTTGCTATCAAACTGATATGAGTTTTTCTGGTCCGAATTCTCCTTATATGGGTTTTATGGATTTCGATCTTTTTAAGAAAATAATTGATCAAATAGATGGATCAATACCTTATATAACTTTTGCATCTAGGGGTGAACCAACTCTTCATCCTAAATTTGAAGAAATTTTGGATTATTGCAAGGGAAAATTTAAAGACATCAAAATAAATACGAATGCTTCTGCTCTTAATAGAAAAAAAATAAATAAGATTTTAGAAGTTTGCGATACAGTTGTTTTTTCTATAGATACTCCCGATAAAGAAATTTATCCAAAGATAAGAGTTGGAGGAAAACTTGAGAATGTTTTGAAAAATATTACATTATTTAATGAAATTAGATCAACTCATATAAGAAAAAAAGATGTGAATACAAGAGCTTCAGGAGTGCTGTTTAATCCAAATATACAATCAAAGGAAGATTATAAAAAACTTTTTTCCCCATTATTTGATCAAACTGCATTTGTGAAATATAATCCATGGGAGAAAATATATTCACTACCTGAAAATGGGATAGAGACCCCTTGCCAACAGCCTTTTTATCGTTTTTTTATATGGTTCGATGGTTCCTATAATTGTTGTGATATGGACTATAAGTCGATCTTGACAAAGGATGCAACGAAAATTTCACATGATTTTTCTGTCAAAAATGCATGGAATTCACAAATCATGAAGGAAATAAGAGAAATCCATCATTCTGGGAAAAGGAATTCTTTAGATCCTTGTAAAAGATGTCCAATTAAACCTTCATAAATGAAAATAGGAATAGTAGGTTATGGGAGACATGCAAGAAAGCATATTGATTTGATTAAAAAGAACTATAAAAATAATCAATTAGTTATCTTTCATCCAAAATTCAAATCAAAAGAAGTATCCAATAATTTCTCTGATTTGATGAAGTGTGATTGTCTTATAATTTCTTCCCCCACAAGTACTCATCTTGAATATATAAAGAAACTTTCAGAATATAACTATAAAATGCCAATATATTTAGAGAAACCAGGTTTTAACTCAATTAAAGAGTCATATGAATTAGAAAAATTGCAATCAAATTTTTCTTTAAATATTACTTTTGGATACCATTTCCCATACGAATCAAAAATAAAAAAAATTAAAGAAATAATATCAAGTCAAGATACAGGTAGAATAATTTCAATTGATTTACTTCTAGCTAAAGGCATTTCTTACAGTAATTGGTTTAAAGATGATTGGAGAAAGCAAGACAAACTAGCAGTTGCCCATACTGGTTTATCTCATCTTTTGAGTATTTATTATTTTTTAATCGATAATGATTTTTATCAAAAAATAAATTCAAAGGTGTTTTTTAATAATGACACTGAATCTTTTGATATTGCTTTAGCCTCTTCGATTGAGGATAAACCAATTTTGAAAGCTATTTTTAGTTGGGGATCACCTTTAGTAAAATTAAAGATTCAAATTTTGACTACAAATAAATTAATTAATCTTGATGAAGATACTTTGGAAGTAAGATCTCCAAGAGATGTTTTTGATAAAAATGGTAATTATGTTGAACCAGACATTACGTATTCTAAAAAATTTAAAAGCGAAGGTATAAAGCCATCAATGCATGCATTTTTTGCAGCATCTAAAAATAAAAATAAATTTAATTCCGATTTATTTCAAAAAGCTCTCAAAATTGGAAGAATATGTCACAGTGCTGAAATCATTAATTAAAAATGAATTTGTTATTTTGAGAATTAAAATTATGACATGTTAAAAACTAAAAATATCCATCATATTGGCATCTTAGGAGCCATGCCAGAGGAAGTGGTAAATGGATTAAAATATTTGTCCAATATTAAGAAGAATATCTTTGGGGATTTGATAATTTATTCTGGCTGTTGGAAAAGTAAAAACAAAGAAAAAAAAATATATATTTCTCTTGCATGGAGTGGTTGGGGAAAAGTTAGTGCATCAAGAGCTGCTGCAAGATTATTAAGTTTAAATTTTAAAGGTATACCAAGTATAAGTACTATTATTTTTAGTGGAGTAGCTGGTGCAGCTAATGAAGAAATAAAGCAATGGGATATTATTATTCCTTCAGAACTTATACAATATGATATGGACGGTAGTCCTATTTTTCCGAAATTCGTAATTCCTGCACTGAATAAATCAAAGTTAAAGATGAATTTAGATCTTCTAGATTGGACTACTAGTACTATTAAGACTTTTTTAAAAAGTAATCTGAATCTCCCATTTGGCAATGTTTATAATGGGTTGATAGGTACTGGTGATCAATTTATATCAGAAGAAAAGGATCTAGAATATCTAAAAAAGCAATTGCCAGGATTAAATGCCATCGAAATGGAAGGAGCTGCTTTAGCTCAAGTTGCTATTCAGGAAAATATTTCTTGGATAATTATCAGAGTGATCTCAGATAATGCTAAAACTTCAGCTGAAAAGAATTTCAGAGAGTTTGTAGAAAATTATGAGCAATCTTCATGGACCTTAATAAACTGTTTATTAAGTAAATGGCCTTTTTAGTTATTTGATTTTCATAAAAAAATTCATTTATAGAGCAACCTCTGCATTGACAGGAAAATTAAATAACTTTTTCCCATAAAGTTCTTTAAGTTCAATAACAACTGCCAAACCTAAAATTTTTTTATTACTTACTTTTAAAAGTTTTTCAACACACTTTACAGTACCACCAGTTGCGAGTAAGTCATCAACTATTACAAAATTGCTGAGTCCCTCTAAAGATTTCTTTTGAACAGAAAGAGTGTCCTTGCCGTATTCTAGATCATAATTCTCTTCAATAAGAGTCCCTGGTAGTTTACCAGTTTTTCTTACTAGTACAAGAGGTTTGGATATTTCTAAAGCTATTGCTGTACCAAATATAAATCCCCTTGCGTCAATTGCTAATACCGCATCACATTTTTGAAAAGGTTCCCAGCATGACATGTCATTTATTAGCTTCTTAAAAATTTTGGGGTTCTTGATAATAGGAATAATATCTTTAAAGTTTATACCTTTTTTGGGAAAATCTTGATATTCATCAATAAAGCTTTTTAGGTAGGACACTTTTTGAAGTTATAGTAATTATCTGATCTTATCAATAAAATTTCTTTTTAATTAATTTTCAAAATAAGAATTTCTATATTCACATAATCTATATTTTGTTTAATTTTATTTTGTTTTATCAAATCTTCCTCTATAAAATAATCTAGAAGAGGTTTCAATATCTTGATAATTTAGTCCATGATCAATCATAGATAATTTTCTTTCTTCTAGATATTTAGTTAAAAAAAGCATTTCTTCTGGGAGGATTGCAAATTTATTATCTCTCCCGGGTAAATCTTTATTTATTGTAAAGTGTTTCTCTATCGCAACAGGAGATAAGTTAGTAGAACTTATGGTTGTTTTTATTCCCTGAGTATGATCACTAAATCCTACGTAATCAAAATGTTGTCTTAAATGTTCAATTCTTGGCAGATTAATATTTTTTGCTTCACAAGGATATGCAGAAACACAATGCATTACCGTTAATTTGCCATTCCAATTTGAAAACATTTTTTTTACTATAAGAATTTCTTTTTCTGTAGCTGTCCCTGTTGATAGATAAATATTCTTAAAATTGTTTTTGCAGTAATTAAGAAGTTCTAAATTATTTATTTCAAATGAAGGAATCTTTATCTGATTACATTTTAAATTTTTGAGTAATTTTGCATCTTCAACAGAGAAAGCTGAACTCATAAATTCAATTTTACTATCTTTGCAGTATTTCATTAATAATTTATGGTCATCTTCAGTCAGTTCAGCTTTTAAGTAAATTTCTTTTCGCCCGTCATTGTCCCATTCTCCACTTTTTAGTTTAGAAACTTGCCAAGTTTGAAATTTTGCTATTGATGCCCCTGATTCTTTAGCTTTAAGTATCATATTTTTAGCTAAGTCCATATCGCCCATATGATTCCAACCTATTTCAGCGATGACAATTGTTTCCATTGAAAAATTTTTTTTTACTTTACCATAATTAGATAATTTTACGTTCTATCTCAAAATTAAAAATATTTAAATTAATTTATATGAAATTTAATGAGATCACTAATGGTTGTTATTATTAAATTTAGTAAATTATAAAGAATAAATAAATGAGGGTTTTAGCTATTACATTAGCTAGAGGCGGATCAAAAGGAATTCATCACAAGAATTTAATTGATTTATGTGGAAAGCCTTTGCTGCAATATACAATTGACTTAGCCAAAGATTGTGAATTTATTGACAGATATATTGTCTCAACTGATGATATTGAGATTATGAAATATTGCCAAAGTAAAGGAGTAGATGTGCCATTTCTTAGACCTGCATTTTTAGCAACAGATGAAGCTACTTCAGTAGATGCATTAATTCATGCCGTTCATTTCTGTGAGACTCAAGATAAGTGTAAATATGATTATATTATTGAACTAATGGCGACTAACCCATTAAAAAATAAAGACGATGTAGAAAAATGTTTGATCAAATTAAAAAATACCAGCGCAGATTCTGTAATTGGGGTTACTAAGGTTGAGGAGCATCATCCTGCAAGAATTAAGAAAATAGAATCAGATAAAATACTTGACTTTTGTGTACCAGAATTATCCTCAAGAAGGCAAGACTTAAGACCCTTTGCCTATATTCGAAATGGCTCAATTTATGCTCTTAATAGAAATAAATTAATTAATGAAAAGCATAGATTTGGGGGCCTCAACAGTAGGCCCCACATAATGCCTTATGAAAGAAGCATTAATATAGATAGCATCATGGATCTTAAACTTTGTGAATTATTTTTATCATAAAAGTATTAACTAATTTTTTTGGAAGCCCAAAATTTTACTTTTTTAAAATTTCTTGATAAAGTAATTGAAATTTAATAAAAAGTTGGAAGATATTTCCGTAATAATTAGAAATAAAAATGAAGAGAGATGGATAGGACATTGTATTCAGTCTTGTCTGGAAAATTTCATAGCCCCGGAGGTAATTATTGTCAATCACAAAAGTATTGATAGCTCTCTAGAAATAGCAAAAAGTTTTAGGCATGACCCTTCTTTAAAACCAGCGATAAAAAATTATTGTGATTTAAAAATATTGAATATTGATGATTACTCACCAGGAAGAGCAATTAATTTTGGAGTTCGAAAGGCATCCCAAAAATACATTTGCGTTCTATCAGCACATTGCGTTATTCAGTCTGTAAATCAAAAAATTCTTGCTGAAAGTCTTAAGAAATATCCTTGTGTGTTTGGTAAACAAATTCCAGTTTATAGAGGTAAAAAAATTAACCCAAGATATATTTGGAGTCACTTTATAGATTCTGAAGTCGAAAATATGTATTCAAAGCAAGAAGAGAGACTTTTTCTTCATAATGCCTTTTGTTTTTATCAAAAAGAAATTCTAATGGAATTACCTTTTAACGAAGAATTAACAAGCAAAGAAGATCGTTTGTGGGCATTATCATTATCTAAATTAAGGAAGTCTTTTTTATATTCTCCTGATTTAGTGGCGCATCATCACTACACTAATTCTGGAAATACATGGAAAGGTATAGCTTGAAAGATTTTGTACTTTCCAAAAACCATAGATGCTTAATTGCTACACCGGTAAGTCATTTACCTTTAGTTAAAGAATATATTGTTAAATATTCAAATTTTTTTCAATTAAAAGAGAAAGCTAATAAAGATGAGTTAGTAAATTTATTAAAAAAAGAACCTACTTTAAAGTATCTTTTTGTGAATCCCAATGCGCAAGGATATATGCTTGATAAGTTTTTACTTTCTAAAGTACAAATTAAAGGAATCAACACCTGCTCTACTGGAACAAATCATATTGATTTGAAATATTGCGAAGAGAATAACATAAATGTAATTTCTTTGAAAAATGATTTCGATCTTATTGATAATTTACCTTCTACTTCAGAACTAGCCTTTGCCTTAATGCAAGGCTTATTTAGGAAAATAATTTTATGTAATAGTAATGTAGTAGATAATGGTATCTGGGATTATATAAATGTAATGGGTAACCAATTATCGGGTAAAGTAATTGGATGCCTTGGATTTGGCAGGCTAGGTAAAATTTTTTGTAATCAATTGAAGGGTTTTAATGTAAATATCAAAGTTTGCGAAGAGAAAAATATCAATATCCCTAAACCTTTTGAAAAAGTATCCATAAAAGAACTTTTCTCAGTTTGTGATGCTGTCGCAATTCATATTCATTCTTCAGAGAAAAATAAAAATCTTATAAATTCTGACATATTGTCCTTAACTAAAAAAGGATTTTTTTTAATCAATACTTCAAGGGGTGATATTTGTAGTGAACTAGACATATCAAAATTTATAAAAAATGGGCATTTAGGTGGATATGGAACAGACGTTTTATCTTCTGAATTTATTGATATAAATTTATCTCCTATATACAAATTGTCACTTTTAAAAAAATATAATATTATAATTACACCTCATGTAGGTGGTATGACATTTGAAGGGCAAAGTAAGGCATTTTTATATGCATTAAATAAATTTAAAATAATAAATTAACTAATAATTTATAGAAGAAATTTATTGTTTTTTGATTTAAATCTTTCAGACTAAATTTATATAATTTATTTTTAGATTAAATGGGAAATTCTGGTTTCTAGAGAACTTAGTTTATGTTATGATCCATGAAAAATATAATTAATTAATGAAGGTATTAGTTACTGGCGTGGCTGGATTTATTGGTTTTCATATGGCAAGTAAATTGTTAAATAATAGAATTAGTGTAATAGGATTAGATAATTTAAATTCATATTATGATGTAAATCTCAAAAAAGCTAGATTAAGAAATCTTATAAAACTTTCAAAAGAATTAAATATAAAATTTGAATTTGATCAGGGAGATATTATGGATAATCATATTCTAGAGGATATTTTTAAAAATAAAAAACCTGATAAAGTTATTCATCTAGCTGCACAGGCAGGTGTGAGGTATTCTATCGAAAACCCCAGGTCATATATTGACTCTAACTTAGTTGGTTTTAATAATATACTAGAAGAATGTAGAAAAAATAAAATATCTCATCTTATTTATGCAAGTAGTAGTTCAGTATATGGAGGTAATGTAAATTTACCTTTCAATGAAAACGATGGTGTTGATCATCCTGTCAGTCTTTATGCAGCGACTAAGAAAGCTAATGAATTAATGGCTCATAGTTATAGTCATTTATATAATATTCCATGCACTGGACTTAGATTTTTTACAGTATATGGCCCTTGGGGTAGGCCTGATATGGCATTATTTCTTTTTACAAAAGCCATCCTTGATAAAAAACCAATCAAAGTTTTTAATATGGGTGACATGATTAGAGATTTTACTTTTATTGATGACATTATAGAAAGCATGTTTAGGCTTTTAGATAAGGAACCCTTGCCTGATATAAATTTTGATAAATTAAATCCTACCCCTTCAACAAGTTGGGCTCCTTTTAGAATTTTTAACATCGGAAATTCAAAACCCACCCCACTATTAGAATATATATCAGCTCTAGAAAATGCATTAAAATTAAGTTCTGAAAAGATCTTTTTAGAAATGCAGCCTGGGGATGTAAAGTCAACTAGTGCTGATACTTCATCATTATCTGAATGGATAGGCTTTAAACCAAGTACTCCAATACAAGAAGGAATTAATAAATTCGTTTCTTGGTACAGAGATTTTTATAAGATATAAAATGTTAAATCTTCCAGATTCTATTAACTGTAATGTAGGTGTTTTAGGATTGGGATATGTTGGGCTTCCATTAGCTTTACAGATAGCAAAAACAGAAGAATGTTATAAATCAAAAATTCTTCTACATAGAAAAGTTATTGGATTTGATATTAGTAAAGAAAGAATAAATGAACTTAAAAATTTCAATGACAAAACAGGAGAATATCCTAAAGAATTACTTCAAAATACTCCAAGAATTATATATACAAATAACATAAATGATTTGAACGAATGCGAAGTTTTTATAATTACAGTTCCAACTCCCATAGATGATTCCAAAAAACCTGATTTAAGTTTCTTAAGAGATGCATCCAAAATGGTTGCCGAATGTATTTCAAATAAATCTAGAAAAAAAATAGCTCCAATAATAATATATGAAAGTACCGTATACCCTGGTGTTACTGAAGATTATTGTATACCTTTAATTGAACAAAATTCTGGATTAGAAGCTAACAAAGACTTTTATTATGGATATAGTCCCGAAAGGATTAATCCAGGCGATCAAATAAGAACTATCAATAATATTACAAAATTAACAAGTGGATCAGATATTCATTCTGCGAAATGGATTGATAAATTTTATTCTTCTATAATTTCAGCAGGAACTTATTTAACAAAAACTATAAAAATAGCCGAGGCGGCAAAGATTATAGAAAATACCCAAAGAGATATAAATGTGGCATTGGTAAATGAGTTATCTATTATTTTCAATTTAATGAATATTGATACATTAGATGTGCTTGATGCTGCAAAAACAAAATGGAATTTTCTCGACTTTAAACCTGGATTAGTTGGTGGGCATTGTATTGGAGTTGATCCATATTATTTGACTTATAAAGCACAACTTTTGGGGTATCATCCTGAAATGGTTTTATCAGGTAGAAGGATAAATGATAATTTTGGAAACCAAGTAATTGATAAGTTAGTTTCTTTATTAATAAAAAAAAGATTTGTTTTGCCAGATACCGAAATCCTAATCTTGGGTATTACTTTTAAAGAAAATTGTACAGATATACGCAACTCAAAGGTTAAAAATATTATTGATAAGTTGAAATCATATGATGCAAAAATAACTGTTGTTGATCCTATAGCAAATACCAAAAAATCAGAAGAATATTTTAAAATTAATATCTATTCAGAAATTCCATATAGTAAAAAGTATGATGCCGTAATATTAGCTGTATCTCATGAATATTTCTGCGATATTACAAAAGAAACTTGGAAAAGAATTTTAAATAATGAAGGTATTATTTTAGATTTTAAAGGGATTATACCAAGAGAAGTTAACCCAATAAGATTATAAAAATAAATGAAAAATAATTATAAATGTTAAATACTTTATCTTCAATAATTTATATGATGAGTGCAAAAGAGAAACTATCTTTTGCAAAATTATCATTTTTAATAGTGATAATGTCAGTCTTGGATACAGTTGGAATTGCCTCAGTATTACCTTTCTTTTCGCTAGCTTCTGATCCCAGTAATATATATAAAAATAGATTTCTTAATTTTTTATATATACAGTTTAAATTTAATACAGAAAATAATTTTCTAATTTTTATAGGAATAATTTGCATTTTTACTTTTATAGTTTCCACTTTAGCGAGGGTATATACACAAATAAACATTTATAAATTTTCATATTTTTTAGAATTTGGATTAGTAAATAGATTACTTAATAAATCTATATCTAGAGATTATGAATACTTTATTTCGAGACATTCAGCTGATTTTTCAGAAAAAATCTTATCAAGAGTTGAGCAATTAATAAGTGGATTTATACTACCTTTGATATTCATCTTTGCCAATATATTATTGTTAAGTATCATACTTATTTTTTTACTTGTATTAGATTTTAGGGTTACCTTATCATTGATAATATTTTTAAGTTCTTTTTATTTTTTTATAAATATTACTTTAAGTGAATATATAAAATCTTTAGGAAAGAAAAGATTAGAAACGCATAGAAAAAAATTCAAGATATTATCAGAGTTAATTGGAGGTATAAAAGAAGTAAAGCTATTTGATAGCGCAGATATTTTTCTAAATTTATTTTCAAAAGTTTCTTATGAATACGCATCTTCACAATCAACTGCTAAGTCTCTAAGTTTGGTTCCAAAATTTGGAATAGAGTTAATATGTTTGATTGCTGTAATTACTATTATTCTCTTTAAGCTGATTTTAACAAATAATGATTTTATTTCTATTATTTCATATCTTTCAGTCTATACTTTAGCTGCTTATAAATTACTGCCCTCTATTCAGCAGATTTTTAATCAAAATTTACTATTGAAATATAATAAACCACTTTTAGATACTTTATTTTTCGATTATAAAGATTTAGTAAAAAATAATAATAAAGATAAATTCCCATTAGATATCAAAATAAATAAAAATATTAGACTTAAAAATGTAAGTTATAGTTACCCCGAATCCAGTAAAGATTCTTTGACAAATATAAATATAAATTTTGATGCATCAAAATGCATAGCAGTTGTTGGTCCCTCTGGTTCAGGTAAATCAACCTTGGTAGAGGTTTTATGTGGGGTATTGAAAATAAAAAAAGGGGAGATCTTTATTGATGAAAATTTAGTATCTCATAAAAACCAAAATTCTTGGAATAAAAATTTTTCAGTAGTACCTCAAACCGTTTATATTTTGGATGATTCGGTTATTGCTAATATCACTTTTGGGTTAGATCCTAAATCAGTATCTTTAAAAAGGGTAAAGTATGCTGCAAAAATTGCTTGTTTGGATAGATTAATTGAGAATAATATGCCCAAAAAATATCTCACAATTCTTGGAGAAAGAGGCGTTAAATTGTCTGGAGGTCAGAGACAAAGAATTGCAATTGCAAGAGCAATTTATAGAAAAGCAAATTTTATAATTTTTGATGAAGCGACTTCAGAATTAGATTCTGAAACTGAAAGAAAAATAATTTCAAATATTAAAACTTATAAAAATGTTGGAATTATTTCTATTGCTCATAGAATTTCAACAATTAAAGATTTTGATGAAATCTTACTTATGAAAGATGGACTATTGAAAGCAAAGGGCAGTTATCATGAGCTGATGGAATATGAAGATTTTAGGGTTTTATCAAATTTAGAACAAAATAAAAATAATATATGAATAATTTATGTACTTCTTTCTATTTACAAATTAAATAATGAAAATTGATAATTACTCTTATAAAGAGGAATATAAAGAAATTGAGAATAGTTTTATTCAGGAAAAATTAAAAGAGAATAGAGATTTATTAAAAAAAAATTTTTTTAAAAATGGCTTTTATCTTAATAAGTCAGAATCTTTAAATACTGATCATTTAGTTCAAGATTTTCAAGCTTTTTCTTCAATTTTTGGATGTGAAATTATTCACGATGCTAATCGAAGAAAAAAATATAGATTTAAAAATACCCAAGATGAGAATCTATCTTCAGTTGATATTGGTGCAAATGCTATAAATCCTCATTCTGAAGCTTCATTTAGTCCTATAAGACCAGCAATTATTGCCTTTTTATGTTTAAATATTTCTCCCGAAGCAAAACTTTCTGGATTGACAACCTTTATTGATGGAGCAGAGGTATGGAAGAATTTAAATGTAAAAACTAAAAAAGAAATTCAATCTTTGGTAATAAAGTATTCAGTAGAAATAGATCTTAATATTAAAAAGAATCTTAAGGGTAATATGATACCTTCTTATCTTGATTATTCAAATGTATCTAACGTAATGCTAAATACTAGAGAAGCTAAGTTGAAATTTATCTATAATAGCCCTTTTGTTCATGAACATCCATTGACTAGGGATTTATGTTTAACCAATCACGCATTTGTAGATCTAAAGCAGGAATCACAAATAAGAAAAAAAGAATTTATTTTAAATGGTGAAATTTTTAATTTTTCAAGTGATGTAATAAAAGATCTTTTCAATTCTATGCATAATAATACTTTTACTCATAAATGGCAAAAAGGAGAATCAATCGTTATTGATAATTTTAGATTTATGCATGGAAGATTAAAATTCAACGAAAAACATAATAGAGAATTAATAATAAGACAATTAAAAAAATTTAAAATATGATCTTTATCTTTAGAAAAAATTAAGTTTTATTTTTTTAAAATCTCTACTCTGATATGTCCTAGCAAAATATTCTTCTAGATTTTGATTTATTATTTCTAAAAATTCTTCACTTTTAACAAAATTGAAATTTTGAATTAAGCTTTTTATCAACAAAAAATTATAAATATGATCATGATGCATTAAATCAAATCTATAAGTAACATTAAAATTTTTTTTATTATAAAAACTTTCTATTTTTCCAGAATATGCAACTTTTTCAATTCCTAAGTCAAAGCCCTCTATTACTATTAAAGGTTTTTTGTGTTTGGTTTTTAAACAACTTAAAATCCTTGCTAAATTCATTGGACTTGCTAGTTTATCGGATGGAAAGTTAGGAATATGCTCCATTGTTGGTAATAATTTTTTATTACCTTTTGGTATGTAAACCTTACTAAAATTTTTACATTTTTTCTTTAAACTTTTATTATCCAATTTATTAATCGTAAAATTATTTAAGAAAAGTAATTTTTTATTAAAATTCTTAGTTGAGAAGTTCGGAAACTTCGTTAAAATAATTGTTGATTCTGAGAATTCTTTTTTTGGATATGATTTAGAATTAGGTCCATATATATAAAAATCAATATTACTTTTTTTGTATGATTTCTTTTTAGGAAAGGAACTTTTATTTTCTTTTTTTATTAATTTTTTGTAGTTAAGAGCTAAATTTAGAGAAGAATTATTATGTAAATTTTCGTTTTTTATAATATAATTGGCCCATTTCAATTTTGTTTTTAATAACTCTTTTAAGTTACCTTTTTGTAGATAATTTATATATTTATAATAGTAAAAATTTTTATCAATTAAAATTTTGCATAAAGTCTTTTTAAAATTAATTTTTCGAATTATTTTAAGTAAGAAGGAACAATTAAAAGGTAAGTTTAGCAATAACCTAATTATTAATCTAAGACTTTTGTGGTAAAAAGTTTCATTTGAAATTGGGTCGTTTATTTCTTTAATAATTTTTAAATAATAAATTTTCATTATTTTACCTATATTAAAAGACCAGCATTTTTTAGTAAATCTACTTCCTTGTTAATTAATTTAAGAGGTGCGTTTAATTTTATAGCAATATCAAATATGCTATTTTTTCCATTTGAAAAAGCCAAAACGTTCATTCTTAATTTAAATTCTTTTTCCATGAATTCCTTTTTAGAAATTGAAGGATAAAGATTTCTTTTGCTAAGTTGTGGTTCACATTTGGTTAAATTTTTTGGGTTAAGTGAAGTTTCAAAAGAATCGATTATATCTTTAAATAATTCTAATGATTCATTAAGCCCTTTATCAGTAACTAATTCGAAGTTATCTGCATTTGTGTGATACTCAGGAAAAGTTCCAAATTTACTTTTGGAGAAAGTACAAAGAGGGAGGTTAATATTGGGAGAGCAATATTGCCTTTCATCTGAACCTCTTTCAGTAAAATCATAAATTTTTTTATTTTTTATGCCTATAAAACTAGCTTCAAGAGCTTTGTCAGCAAGTGTATTTTTGTTTGGGGATTGTACGCAAGAATAGCATCTTTCATCTCCGACGCAAGATAAATTAAAACCACTAATAACATTTTTTTTTAATTTTTGTTCGAATCTTGATATGTATGCGATGGAACCAATAGTTTCTGGAAGCAACACAAATCTATAACTAAATTTAAGAGGTGATTTATATTTTTTTAAATAGTCGATAATTCCATTCAGAACTACTGGACCGCTTAATTCATTATTTGCCATTGATGGATGACACACATAAGAGCTGAAAAAAATTTCTTTACTACTTGTTCCTTTAATTAATGCATGACTAAGGTCTAGATTTCCCTTCTTAAATTTAGAATTTATAACAACATTATATTGACCCTCTGGTAGAATTTTCTTTTGGTTATGAGTCATACAAAATCCCCATGTTTTTTTATAGTAACTTGTTACATAAGGAACTAAATTTGGCTGATTTGGGAGGGTATGAATCCTTTTTATGATATTTTTCTTATCTAAGACTTTGTTTATTGGAGTTGAGTATCCAACAATATTAAGGTTCGAATGTTTAAATTCAGCAAATCTTTTACCTGTTTTAAGATGCTCTAAGTAAGCATCAATTATTATCCATTCTTCTGGAATTTCCCAATCAAAAACTATTTCACCAGAACTAAAAATAATTCTTTCAAACTCAGGATGATATTCCTCAAAATACGAAAGTGTTTGTCTAATACCTTGGCCTGTTATTGATCTGCAGATAGGGAATAACTTTTTAGCATGATCTATTAATCTTTTCGAAGAATAATTTTTTTTAGTTTTTTCTGCCATAACCAAAAAATTATTCTTTGATTAAATCCTACTATCCATAGAATATATGAAGCAACTCTCCATTTTTTAAAAAAATAATAGTTTTTGATAAAAAAAAATAGCTGATGAGATAGTATATATAAATATTATTGGTTTTTTAATTTTTATAATTATTAATCTAATGGCAAAGATATTATCAGTTTCAAAATACTTACCTGCAAATAAACTTTCAAATGAGGAACTAGCTTCATTATTCCCCTCATGGACAGCAGAAAAAATATTTGATAAAACTGGAATAAAGACTAGACATATTGCTGATCCAGAACAGGGATCAGAGGATTTAGCAATTGCAGCAGCAGAAAAACTATTTGTTGATAAAAAAATATCTCTTCAAAAAAAAGATATTGATACATTGATAGTTGTTACTCAAACTCCATCACAGCTCATCCCTTCTAGTTCATGTAAGATTCATGAAAAACTTGGATTAAGAGAAGATTGTGCAACATTTGATATAAATCAGGGTTGTTCGGGTTACATATATGGACTTCATGTGGCATCTAGCATGATCGACGCACAGAATTCAAAATGTATATTACTTTTGACGTCTGATGTCTATTCAAAAATTATCAATAAAAAAGAACCTAATTTATCAACTTTATTTGGGGATGCTGGTACTGCAACAATTATTATTCCTGAGATAAAAAAATCTTTTCGAAAATCAATAGGTCCCTCTTATTTTGGAACAGATGGATCTAAATTTGAAAAATTAATTTTTAAAAATAATTTTACAAATTTGATGGAAAATAATTTTTTATTTATGAATGGACCTAGTATCTTGGAATTTACTTTAAAAAAAATACCAGAAGCTATATTAAAATATTTAGAAAAATATTCCCTTTCATATAATGATTTTGAATACATTATATTTCACCAAGCTAATAAATTCATATTAGATAAGTTATATAAAAAAATAGGAATATCTGATAAGGGTTTAATTGAAATGATTAATTGTGGGAATACTGTATCAAGCTCAATTCCAATAGCTCTTGATAAACTAATAAATGAAACAAATTACAAAAAAAGTAATATTCTACTTGTGGGCTTTGGGAGTGGATTATCTTGGGGAATAATCAGAATAATTTTCTAAATGTCAGAAACAAAACATGAAGCCAAGGTGGTAACTTTTTTTGAAGAGTTTTCTTCTTTAATTGGTGTTGAAAGATCATCAATATCAAATAATTCTAGGTTGGACGAATTAGAGTGGGATTCTATGGCTTTGATTTCAACTATGGCCTTAATAGATGAAATTTTTGGCACAGTTGTTTCTGGAGATAAATTAACAGAATGCAAAACAATCGGAGATATTTTGGCCCTAGTAAAACCTAATGTCTAGTTCATTTCATGAGTAAAGATCTTGATTTTTTAAGTATTAAAAGAAAGATTATTTTAGTCATGGCCCATCCAGATGATGAGATTATTTTTGCTAATTCAGTATTAAGTAGTATTGATAAAATAATAATCTGCTTTCAAAATATTCCTGGAGAAGTTGAGATTTCTCAAGGAAGGCAACTTAGTGCTTTAAAATATCCCTTAAAGAATTTCGTGCAACTTGGAATTACACAAGCTAGATTTTCTGGAGAAATTATTGACTGGAACAACCCTTTAGAAACTAAATATGGGATAAAAGGGTACTTGAATCAGAAAGATTATAAAAAAAATTATTTATTATTATTTGAAAAACTTTCTGGCTATCTTACAAAGGATGTTTTAGTGATTACTCATAATCCATGGGGAGAGTATGGTCATCCAGAGCATATACAGGTGAATAGAGTAATTTCAGAATTGGCAAATTTTAAAAAGTTTCAGTATTTTGTTACAGGTTTTGTCAGCACTTCTACTCTAAATTTTTCAAGAAAATGTATAAATAGATTAAGTAAAAATTTTATAAAGTATAAAACAAATATTCAATTATATGAATCAATAAAAAATCTTTATCTTAAAAATAAATGTTGGACATGGTTTAGTGATAAAAAAATTAATAGAAATGAAATTTTTTATAAACAAATTAATTATTCAATTCAGGATATAAATTGTGAAAATAGTATGGATCAACGGCATCTTTTTGTAATAGATGATGGAAGTAACTTTTCAAGAAATTTTTTACATATTCTAAAACTATTTTTACCCTATTTTATCAAAAAGTTTTTGAGATCTTTAAAATTAAGGTATGCAAAATAAAATTAAAATAATTGATGATAATCTATCATTCATATTAGTGAATGGTTCATTATTAGATCAGTTTTTAGATTATCTGTCTGAGAATTTAAAATGGGATAATGATTCAAAAAAAAATATAAAAAAATTTATTTTGCATTCAAATATGAATTTGAAATATTATGGTATGGCAATTCTTGAAAGAAAAAAAATAGTTGGTGGAATAATGGTAATTGATCAGGGAGTTTTAAAGGCTAATAAATCAGAAATAAAAGTAATTAATATATCCAATCTTTTTATTAATAAGAGTAAGAGAAATATATCCTTCAAGTTTTTGATTGAATTTAATAAATTTGCAGAAGAGTATATAGTTACTGATTATACTTCAAGCGAAAAAACAATTAAAATATTAAGCAATTTAAATTTTAAAATAGCAAATACCTTTTCATACAGATTAACATTTTTTAAAATACTTGAATTTAGAAAATTCCTTTTTAAATTTGAAAAAGTCTTTATTGAGCATAATCAATCTAAAGGTTATCTATCGAATCCAGTCAAAAATACTATGCATTATGTTAAGTATTTTCCTAATGGGGAAGAATTGGTTCTTGTTTTAAGTAGTAGTTTTACAAAAACTAGATTTATCTTCTTTAAATTAAAGATAAAAAAGATAAGGATACTTTCAATAAATAATAGTGTTTTATTTAAGAAAAATTACTTGCAAATTATAATGCATTTAATGATTAAAAATTTATCTCCAATTATTTATATTGATTGTCTAAATAGTAATATAACTAAAAAATATTTATCTATCAAATCTATAAAAAAACATCTGATTAAGAATAATAATGCATGCTCAAATGAAATACATCCTCAAGGCAGTGAAATATCTATAATTCACTGATAAAATTAAAATATAAGAAATAATATTTTATATGTGCGGAATAGTTGGTGCTTTAGGAAACAATAACGCTTGTAATGAGTCTATTAAAAAGATGGCTAATACTCTTAAACATAGGGGTCCAGATGACTTTGGGATATGGAGTGATACTAAAAATAATATCTTTTTAGCACATCGAAGACTTTCTATTCTTGACTTATCAAAAAATGGCCATCAACCTATGATTTCAGAGTCAGAGAGATATATTGTTGTTTTTAATGGGGAAATATATAATCATAAAGATTTACGTCAAAAGTATTTTAAAGGCTATAGGTGGAAAAGTACTTCAGATACAGAAACTTTATTAGCTTCATTTGATAAATGGGGGATAGAAAAAACACTTGAATTATTGGTAGGAATGTTTGCGTTTGCTGTCTGGGATTCATATGAAAGATCACTTAATTTAGTTCGAGATAGATTTGGAGAAAAACCTCTATTTTATTATCGAGGAGAGCATGGAATAATATTCGCATCTGAATTAAAGGCTATTGAATCATTGCTAGATTCAAAACCGGAAATTGATACTGATTCTTTATCAATTTTCTTTAGTCTTTCCTATATTCCTAGTCCATTATCAATATATAAAAATATATTTAAATTAGAGTCTGGTCATATGATTAAATTTCATAATGATGATTATCAAGTTTCAAAATCGTATTGGTCTTTAGAAGATAAATATTCTTATGCAAGGCAAAATATTTTTCAGGGAGGTGATAGTGATGCAATCAATATTCTAGAAAATTTACTTAAAAATACTTTAAAAAATCAATCTATTTCAGATGTTCCTTTAGGAACTTTCTTGTCAGGAGGACTTGATTCAACTTTAATAACCTGTCTATTACAATCAATTTTAATTGAACCTGTAAAAACATTCACTATTGGATTTGATAAAAAAGAATTTGATGAATCATATTATGCAAAAAATATTTCGAAGTATTTAGGAACAGATCATAATGAATTATTTGTAACCTCTGAAGATGCTTTGAATATAATTCCATTCTTACAAGATATTTATGATGAACCATTTGCAGATTCTTCACAAATACCAAGCTTCCTTATTGCTAAACTAGCGAAAAAAGATGTCACAGTTGCTTTATCTGGTGATGGAGCTGATGAACTTTTTGCTGGATATAACAGATATATTTTTGCTGGAAAAATTTGGAGATTTCTTAATAAATTCCCACTTTCAATTAGAAAAAAAAGTTCGTATTTTTTATCTTCTTTACCTAATTATCTTGTAGATACTTTTTTAAATACTTCAAATTCATTTTTACCTAACAAGTTTAAATTTGCTTATCCTATGAGCAAGTATTTAAAAATTTGTGATTTATTAAATTCAGAATCAGATCAGGAGATTTATCATAGACTTATAATTTATTGGTCTTTTAATTCACCATTAAAAACTAAAAGAGAATTTGATATTCGGAAATATTTAAAAGATTCATTCACAGGTTCTTCGAAATATTCCTTTTTAGAGAATATGATGATAAGTGATCTTAAATATTATCTAACGGATGACATTCTTCAGAAGGTTGATAGAGCATCTATGGCAAATTCTTTAGAAACTAGGGCGCCATTTTTAGATCATAAAATAGCTGAATTTTCATTCTCCTTACCAACTGATATGAAAATAAGGAATGGAGAAAGTAAGTGGATTTTAAGGCAAATACTTAAAAGATACTTACCTGAAAATCTATTTGAAAGAAAAAAAATGGGATTTTCAATTCCTATTGATAATTGGCTAAGAGGTTCTCTTAGTAATTGGGCAGGTGATCTCATGTCAGAGGAAAATTTATCAAAAGTTGATTTTTTAGATGCAAAATCTATACATAATGCATGGAATGAACATTTAAAAGGCAAAGGTAATTTTCAATATCCCTTATGGAATATTTTAATGTTTTTATCTTGGTATGAAAAATAAGAATTATCTACAGGATTTCTACTAAACCTGATTTATATTCAAACGAATCTTCATAAGCTAAACCAATAGTCCAATCTTTTATTTTGTCATTCACGATATACCTATATATCTCTAATTTTTTATGTTTTGCTATCAAATTATCAAAATCAATAATCCATTTATCGTAATCTTCAATTATTGAACCAAAATGAGATTTTATCAAAGCTTCTTTAATAACCCAAATCTTTAATATCTCAAGTCTTAGATTATTTTCATCAATGTAGCTTATTTTTTTTATTTCATCTTTAAACCATTTGCTTTTTAATAATCTCTGAAGATTGATATTTCTACTATTATTCTCTATATCTACTCCTATCCTTTTTAAAGACCATCCAAGAAACAATGAATCCTTGGAATGGCTCATGCTTATGTAACCAAATTTTTTTGGCAAGATTGGAGGCTGACCAGGCAAAGATAAGATGGGAATATCTTTGCTAGAAATGCCTAAGACCTTTGATAAACATAACCTCAAATAGCCTCTAGAAAATCTATATAAAGCCCCCTTCTTGCTATTAAATCTTTTTGAAATTATTTCTTCTTTTGAAGAAATATATTTATATTCCTTGGAAAATGGGATTAACCAAAATCTCATATATTTTTGAATTAGTATAGAGTTATAAATATTATAAAGGAGAATCATAATACCTTTTTTTAAAATCATTTATTGTTAGATCTAAACCTTTTTGAAGATTAACTTTTGGAGTCCAATTAAGTTCATTTTTGGCTTTTTTTATTGTTGGCTTTCTCTTTAGCGGATCATCAGATTCTCTACTCAAATATTTTATTTTAAGGGAAGTATTTATTTTGAAGATAATTATCTGGGCTAATTTTTTTATAGTTATTTCTTCTGGGTTACCAATATTTATAGGTCCATCATATTTATAATTCATCATTTTTAATATTGCTTCAATGGAGTCCTCGATATAACAAAAACTTCTGGTTTGAAGTCCATCGCCGTAAACCGTTAAATCTTTTCCTTGAAGGGCCTGAGATATGAAATTACTAACAACTCTCCCATCATCTGGAAGCATTCTTGGACCGTATGTGTTGAATATCCTAAGTATACTTATGTTTAAATTATAAATTCTTCGGAAATCATTGCATAAAGTTTCAGCAATTCTTTTACCCTCTTCATAACAACTTCTTTTACTATTTAAATCAACATTTCCAAAATATTCTTCTGTTTGAGGATGAATCTCGGGGTTACCATATATTTCACTAGATGATGCGAATAAAATCTTTGCATTTTCGCGTTTTGCTATTTTTAACATATTTAAGGTTCCTTTAAATATTATTTCTGATGTATTAATTGGGTCTTTTTGATACTTTAAAGGTGATGCTGGGCAGGCAAGATGCCAAATTCTATCAACTTTAA
>MDTG01065145.1_pt1 | contig 21151 bp, 16 predicted proteins | sample 811421 | NCBI WGS metagenome assembly MDTG01 (sample SAMN05326645, study PRJNA326480) | marine metagenome | isolation source: seawater | place: Pacific Ocean: South East | collected 2011 | reverse complement strand
GACATCTTTGAACGGTTCTGCACAGTATTGGCAAAATGGTTGTTCAGTAAGAGTTGTTCCGCATGTTGGGTGCATAAGAGTTAGTTTAACCTGCATCTTATTCATATGTACAATAAATACTTGCTCTGTATATTGTTATGAATTTAATTTAATAGGATTAATTGAATTATAGATTATCAATTAATTTATGTATGTATGTAAGTATAGTACATAAACTAGAACAATTTCATAAAAAAGGATGTCAATTTTATGGATTCTTGTAAAATAGAAATTATGCTATACTATGACCTCATAATTAATACCACAATTAAGCGAGAGAGATTAATATATATTTGTAATGTAATAATGAAATGCGAAGCGTAGTATACTATGCTTCATTCTCAAAAGAAGTATTCTAGCCTTTTCGAGCACGGAATAATAGCGGAGAGAGAAGCAAACCTTAGTTTCCATTGCAACTGATTAGAAGATCGTAATCCATTGTCTCCTCCTTTTCGTTGAAGAGATATGATGTCTCCCAAAGTAATAACAGTATTCCTTGCTTTAATATGAAAGGTGAACTTCTTAGAAAGGGCTTCTATCACGTCGCTCATTTTATAAATAACTGTTTTAACACGAATGTCCTTGTTGTATTCTATTCCCATGAGAAAGTTAGGTGATGTTTCGGAACTAGTTCCTAGAAGAACATATTTTAGTATCTTCACCACGTTTCTATTCAATCTACTAAGTAGGTTGTACAATTGTTTCTCTGAGTAATTATCAAGCGACAAGGTAATCCTCCCTACATCCTTGTCTACCATATTCGTGCCCGATATAAGGGGAATTTCACTTAAATTTCTGAGCATGAAACTAACAGATTTCAAATCTGGAATCACTCGTATGAAATCATCTAACCAATGCCTGTCTATTTGTCCATAACAGCATTTCACGTCGTACCGTTTGATTTGTATATTGATATTATGTTCATTATTCACGACATCCGTTTTGCAAACGGAATTAGGATGCCTTTTGAACTGAGAGTAACTTTTCGGTAGTACATCATTTCTGCTATCTGCGTATTCTTGGTATAATTGAGGAAGGAACATTTCCATGAATTGAATAGAAAGACCCGAGACGGCGTTGAGATCTTGCACCACCTTTTCTTCTTCTATGTATCCACCTTTCGCAGTCTTGCTATTATTCAGAGACATTTCTAATCCTTTTATGGTGGATTCAAGGTGGTGTATTCTTTCTTCTTGGGAGGAGGAGGATTCATTGGATTTAGTTGAGGAGCAGGTAGGGCTACATGTCCATCGCATTTCTCCGCAACTGTCTTGGTCAGTACTATAGGAATAGGAATCTGAAGAAGTATCTATTACTAGAACATTTGGCACTGATTTTATACTTTTATGCTGCTTAAAGTTCATTCTGTTTTGGTGGTTGTAGTTGTTACCATCATAGTCGTCATTGTATTTGTATTTGTACTTATTATAGCTTTTCGCTTTGCTTCTAGTGTTGTAGATGTGTGTCTGAGAGATTGCATTTGAGGTATTATTTTGTGTAATGTGAGGAGCATTCAGTTTCAATTGGTTTGTGTTTTCATTCGATGTTTTAGGATTGCTTTCAAAATAGGTGTCATAGATGCTGTAAATAAATTCAAAGCCTTGTTTCACAAAAGACATATAATAATTTTATGAAAGATATATTGATGATATAAGATGTAATTTATATTATTATTTGAACCATATACGTAAATAAGAGCATATCAATTTTAAATAATGAGAGAGTAGCAAAAGTATAATAAAGAAATCATAATATATTCGGTATATTCTGTTTGTAGATTGATAATGAAAGGGATAGGGATGGAATGGACGAAGGTAATAGTACAAAAGTGAACTTTTTATTGACTGAATAGTATATAGAAGAGTAGTAAAGATAGAAAGATCTGGGAACACTATTAATTTTTATTCTGACATGACATCATTTGAGTTGAACAGCAGATTATATTCGAAGCCTGAAATAGAGGACATTCTTTCCCTCTCCTACCCTTATACTGTGGAAAATGTGGTGGAGCAAAAGAAAATTCTATTTGTTGAGCTATCGAATGATATAGTATTGCAAAAAGAGAACAAATCTGATTTAACCAATTTCGTAGAAGAAATAGCGGAGTTCCTTATAAAGGATATAGGAACAAAGGAAAGGAGCAATAACACTTCTTATTTTTCCTCTTCATCTACTCCTTTCCTGAATAAGGAAAAGAACAATTCCTTGTATCCTATTGAGGATCACGATGTTATATTTAATAAAAAAGAAGTCGCGGAGGCTGATAAGTCATCTTTAAATGATGGGCTTAACGTAGACGAGTCCGGTGCCCCTCCAGGGGTGATAAATCCAATAAAGTATAGAACCATAAAGAGGGCGGTGAATATTGATTCAAGATTTCGTCCTAATTATTACTCTTCCTCCGCTTCTGATATGCAGCTAACATTACCAACTCGTTTAGAGAAGGTTATATCCATGAGATTAGGCTCCTTAGAGTTACCCAACTCTTTTTATTCAATTAGCGAAGAACTAGGTAATAACTGTTTCACAGTTGGCAAGGCTAATGGATCACTAGATGCTTCCGGTAATATAATCTACGATTCTTTCAATGTAGTTATTCCAGACGGAAATTATGGAAACTACAATTCAACCCCCGCGGACATAAGCGGCACTTCTCCCTACCAGTCTATTTCTAGTGCTATAAATACGGCAATGAGCAATGTTTCTGGTCTAGGTGACTTCTTGGAGTTCTCCATATTGGAATCAACCGCGAAAAGTTCTTTTGCCAGGAAAGACGGTGGAAGTGGTACTTCTGTTCCATTTAAGATAACTTTCGGAGTAAGCACCAACACCAACAATACTTCCGCTTCCTCTTCTTCCTCAGAAATATCTAGCGAACAGTTGCCTTACTTTTTGGGATGGCAATTAGGATACAGAGTAAACATGTACGAGAGTGGAGGCCCGGTTAGTGGAGGTTCATCTTCGGATAATGTTAGCATAGTATCAGAGGGATTATGTGATATCTCTGGCCCAAAATATTTGTATTTGTCTATAGACGACTACAACAATAATGTGAACAACTACTTCATTTCAGCATTTACAGATTCCATAAATAGTAGGAATATACTATCTAGAATAGACCTCCCAAATAATAATGAAGATGGGTTTGGTTCACAAATTAACAGAACCAGAAATTATTTTGGTCCTGTCAATATAGAGAAGATGCAAATTAGATTGGTAGATGAGTATGGTAGAGTAGTAAATTTGAACAATATGGACTGGTCCTTTACTTTAATGTTTGAGTGTGTTTATTGAGAGTCCAGTGACCACAAAGGAACGAACGAGGGGAAAGAGGAGTAAAGGAATAAAATCGTGACTATATACAAGATAAGGTGGAAATACGGTAACAGTGAACACGAAATGAGCAATTACTTGACTAATCCTTTGTTAGAAAAAAAGGGAAACCGACTGCATAATAGTGCGAACAGCGTTGTAGAACGAAACAAAGAGAAGAAGAATCTAGGTAAAATAATTGGAGGACACCTACCAATAGACCCAAGTGCCATGGGAGCTCCTTCTAAATTGGATGATTGGGATTATTTACTTAATGGAGTCGGAGAAGACGAGAAGGAAGTAGATAACCAAGAGGGTTCAGATACAAATGATAAAACAAAATGTAATATTTGTAATAATCAGAGGATCAGTGCTAGGTTTTGTTTAATACTTATGTTCATAGGTGGTCTTATCATGACAGCGTCCTCTTGTGTTTGTGCAGTGTACGTTGGGTTAACTTATCAGGATGTTCACTCTTCTTACCTATCTATGCAGAACTTCCCACCAATATCTTTGAAAGGTTTCAACGAAACTGATATAGAGTATATGAAACTACAGATGCGGAGTATAAACCACTGCATATCCGAGCGTTATTGCAAACGTTTGAAGAATGAGGAGAATAATGAAGAAAAAGAGGTAGAGGAGTTATAAAAATAAAATTATACAGAATATATAAGTTGTATCATTTTATCGCATCATTCGCAATATATAATAAAATAGAAGAAATGGGAGGAGGAATCTTACCAGTAGCACTTCACGATAACGAGGTGTACCTGCTTTTTGGAAAGGAGAATGAATTAGACGATACTCAAGGTTGGGCAGATTTCGGAGGAGGAAGAAAGAAAAAGGAAAGTATATTACAAACGGCAATAAGGGAGGGATGTGAAGAGTTGAATGGATTTCTAGGTTTAGAGCATGAAATAAGAGAAAACTACCACAAAAATAAGGTGTTGAGTGTTAACCACGAATCGTACACAACGTTCATGTACAAGGTAGACTATGATAGTAACATGCCGAAATATTTCCGAGGGAACTACATGTTTCTCTCCTCCAGGTTGCCCCAAATTAAAGGAAACCTAAACAATGGTCTCCTGGAAAAATCTCACATAAAGTGGTACACGTTTCAGGAGTTAAGAAATGAGAAGGGCAAATTTCGCCCATTTTATCAAGCTATTGTAGAGAAAATTATTGGGAAAGAAGAGGAAATAAAAGATATTATGGGTGTGGAAAGAGAAGAAAAAGGAAGAGAGGAAAAAAGAAAACCCGGTAGTCATTCTTCCAAGAGAAGAACACGTAAGCATCGAAATTAATTATTCTAGCATTATATCATCTGCCGCATGGTTCCAATGACCAATAGAAATAGAAAGTTAGAATCTATAGAAGAGGAGGATGATGTTATCACGGAAAGTAATGGGGAGGTGGACGATAAAAGCAAAGAAGAAAGCACTGCTGGATGTCCCAACGACTATGATTCTACTTCCTCCGCTTTCCCTGATTCTTTCACGTTCTTTAGTTTAGAAAGAAGAAATGCCCAGAGGAAGTGGATAGTCAATTACCTATACGAAAGGATAAGAAGCGAAAGCGAAAGCACCAATTTGTTAATGACATTCGTTATAAAATCTGTGCATTTCATAGCCCCATTCCTCATGGCAGCTTTCGCAGTAACATCAAGCATTTGGGTAGTGATTATACTATTTGTTTCTTTGTTTGTGATCAAGTTCCTCTTTTGGTACTTAAATGGATGCTTCTTAAGCAATCTGGAATACAAGCTGTATAAGAACCTGGATGTAAATGTCGTGGATCCCCTAGTAGTTGCATTCGGAAGGAAGGTAAGTAAGGAATCAAGAGTAGACATTACTATAAAAGCAACCAATTTACTCATGACCTTTTTGGCAGCAGTTATTATTTGGAAAGGAGAGAAAGGAGAGATGTCCACCTAATAGTAATTTTTCCTTGCATTTCATTGTAAAAATAGAAGCGAAAGTTATATACGGTTAATTTATGACTGACTATATATAAGACGAATAGGACGATTTAATATGAATGATAACAACCAGGAAGAGGATTATTCCAATCCGGACGACTTCAGCTACAGTCAGCTTTTCCAATTATTAGGGTTAAATTACGATAGCGACGGAGAAGACCCTTATGGTAACTTGGTTACCCCTCAGGTGATAAAGTCTTCCTCTGAAGAGAGAATATTGCAATTTCAAAATGCTGGGAATAAACAACTAGAGTCCTTCTTTGTGGCAGTAGAGGATAAGCTGTTACAAGAGTATAAAACAGATTGGGGTGAAAACGACATATACGACCAATACCATGACGATTACGAAGACGACAGCAACGTAGATTCGGTAAGCTCTGTGGAAGACAACATGGAAGAAATAAACCAGGTGGAAGATGAGACGAACGAAATGGAAAAACAGGAGGAAGAAGGAGATGAAGGTGAAGGAACTGAGGAGGATGAGGATAGTATTGGAGGTTTTGGAGCCTACCAACCTAACAATATACAAAGCCACAAAATCACGAGACGATATGACCAAACAGAAGTGCTGGATGGGGATCATCCTGTAATGGAAAGAAACACTCTGGGAGTAAATAATACTAAAACGGTTCCTATAACTCAAGGTACATTGAATCCTTCCTTGCGTAACACGAAAACACAGATAGTCAACATAAACAGCACCTACCGCGACAACATTTTCCCTCCTTCTAGTGCTGTTTCTTCTAGCTCAGGATTCACCATTACATTGTCAGATCCTCTTTACAAAGTTCTCGAAATTAAGTTGAGCACATACACCATTCCGTATTGTTGGTATAACATAAATAAATCTAACAATTACTTCTACCTAGACGTCTATGACAGCACCACTTCTGATTCTCCATACTTCAACACTCTTCCTATGATAGAAATACCTGTAGGAAACTATTCAGCAGCAAACATCTATGACATAATAGGGAAAGCTATCGCTGAAAGGAGTTCACCTTCACTTCAATTCACGATTACCCAATCGAAGGTTGACCTGGATTCCAATAGCCCTTCGTCCAACACAGGTAAAACGAATATTGTATGCACATCCGCAGCTCCTCAGGCCACTAAGTATAGGTTCCGTTTTTACGAGGAAAGCTTAGAATTTTCTCAAAGCAAATACAATCACAACCTTGGATGGATTTTAGGGTTCCGTGGGAATACGAGTGAAGATGGAAATTATGGTAAAATGGTGTATGTATTGAACAATGATGGGGAAGGAATAGTGTCAGAGTCTATCCTGGATATCCATGGTCCGAGGCATTTCACATTGTGTCTTGATGATTTCTGTAACACGCAAATGAGCAATCACGTTGTAGGTACTACGCACACTGATAACAACGTACAGATGCCATCCTATTGGAACACGGATACACAGAATATAGAATGCGTTGACAAGAAAGTATCTTTTGTGAGAGAAGTACCAAGAAAATTAACAAATGCACAATTGTTTACTATGAATACAATATCCTCCTCAGATCAAGCTACATTGCCTTCCTACGATGCGAACTCGTCCTCTAGGTTGACTAGTCCTTCCTATTCCAATGCTTTGGCAGTTATCCCAGTGGATACCTCCTCATTAAGTTTTGGTTCTACGATAATGAGAGAAGCTAAGACGAGTACTCCCCGAGTTTATTTTGGTCCAGTTAGCATAGATAGATTACGTGTAAAATTACAGGATGATCAGGGTAATCAAGTAGACATGAACAATCGTGATTGGTCTTTTACACTCCTAGTCACATCACTGTACCAGTATTAAACTAGGATAGTTGCCCACCACCTAATACTTATCATTATATTTTATAGTAATAAAGTATACATAGGTTGACATTGATTTCACTATATTATTGTATTATCTCACATTAGCAAACATGAGTGGAAATCGTGTTTTTAAGCAAATAGCAAGCAATTTGTCAGGGTCAGACTACATAAAAAATAAGAAAAGCAAGGCGATATACAAAACGTACAAAGAGACTCCAGACAAAGTAAATAAGAATGTAATTATAAACAACGATTATAGTTTAGCCAGTGCGGAGTCATACGACATGTTGAATTTGTTAACAAATGGTAAAGACTTGTCGTACAATAGGAATAATGACTGTGTCGGAGAAACTGCTATGTCGCTGCAGAACCTTCAAAGCTCCAATGATATATGGAAGGGATCTTTGCTTAAAAATGAAGCTGGAAAGGTAGGACTGGTGACACAAGACTTCAACGAACAGCTGTACATTCAATCGATATATGGGACAAATGGACCTGTAGGTTGCGTTACAGAAAACAACTCGACCTCTTCAATACGCTTCTCAAGATGCGGTAACCCAGGGAAAAGTACAGAGCCTGCAGACGTACCATTACCTACAAAATCCACATCAACCGCACTTGACTCAGACTCACCTCTGTATGTTACACCAGGAAAATCCGAAGTTTATGGCATAAAATTAAGTGACGCTTTCAACGACGCAGCATACTATGAAATTACATCTAATATTAATCAAGGTATTGGTTTTAGTATCACTGACGATTATAAGGTAGAAGTCTTCTTAAATAAATCAGTCCCAGATCTACAAACGTATATTGTCACTGTAATACCTTATAATATTTGCAGAGAAAAGGCAGATCAATCTAACTATCAATCTTTTGAGGTTAAAGCACATATCTCTCCAGTACCTACTGCTACAACTGTTGCTATAGGAACAATATCAGTACCATCCGAGTCATTTGCATCATCGCAGGATACTCTGGATGTTTATTTTAACAATGCTAATAACGGATACACGATTATTGTGGATTCTACACCGTACAATATTGATGTGACAACCCAGGAAAACAGGATCTACGTCATTAATAAAGAAGAGACAGTATGGGGAGCTTCTATTGGTGCTACAATTGAGCCCAATGATGAGTTTGAGAACGGAATAGTTTCGCAAAGTAAATCTTTCACTATTCTTCTCGTGGAATCCTCAGAGTAGGGTAAGAAAGTATAATACGAATACTATGTACTACATGTGTGTAAGACTATATGTATCAAAATTGACATATCTATTTTATATTATTACAAGATGTAGTTAATAATATAATATCTTGTATGTATGATCTGAAACAATGAAGAAATAGATATATACGATATAAACACAAATCAGATAATCTACATAGTGCAGGATTAAGTATCAGTATCTAAGTATCGTAAAACAAAGTTACACTAAGATTCTAAAACCTAATGTTAGCCTATATGGATGACAGTGTGCAAGGAGGCTCTATTGCGAATATCCGAGGAGATTGTATGGAGAAACTGGACGAAATAAAAGAAAAGTCAATACAATCAATAATCATTGACCCACCGTATAATATAAGTAAGGATGAATGGGACAAATGGGATAGTACGGAAGAATATACAGACTGGTTGGTAGGAATAGTAGAAAAGTTGGAGAAGGTATTGAAAGATAATGGCTCCATGTTTCTATTTCACAACGACATGGAGCAAATTAGCGAAATCATGGTGAAAATAAAGTCACGTTCCTCCTTTAAGTTCCGACAAATGATAACTTGGAACAAACGCTTCGAAGGATCCAAAAAGAAAGGTTACTTGGATGGATACATTGTGAAGAAAGACCTTCACAATTGGAATAAAATGGCTGAGTATATATTATTCTATACATTCGAGAATTCGTGGAAATTGAAGGAAGAGCGTACCAAACGTAAAATAAATAGTTTGACAATATCAAAAGAAATACTCAGTAGAACTGGGGGAGTGACTGGATGGTACAGTAATATCGAAACAGGAAAGAACATGCCAACAAGGGAAACCATAATTCCCATAGAGAAACACCTAGGTATAAATTATGATGATATCGTTCCAAAGTACATAAATCAAAAAACGGACCATAGCGTATGGAATTATGATATGGCAGCAAGGTGTTCTGTTCATGTTACTCCCAAGCCGACAGACTTGTTAGAGAATATCCTGAAACATGTGACGGAAGAAGGGGACATAGTGTTAGACTGTTTCGCGGGTAGTGGATCTCTGGGACAAGCATGCAAAAATTTGAAAAGGCGATGTGTGCTAATAGAAAAAGAAGAAGAGTACCACAATTACATAAATGAGACGTTGGGGTTGTCGGAAGAGAAGGTGTGCAATTGGTTTGGGTGTGATACAGTATGCGAAGAGAAATATGAAGAATCGGAATTTTCTTATGATTCAGAAATAGAAGACATAAATGATTTTATAGAAACGAAAATGCCTAAGAGTGAGAGCGAGGAAGAGGAAGATGAAATTGATACCCCTATTGCGACATTCGGGTAGTTCAATAAAATAAAAAGGAATTATAATTCTTATTATATAAGCAAAGTGAGCAAATTCATTTGATCAAAAATAATTAGAGAATAGAGAGAGAGTGAGGCTACCCTTTAATGTTTTTTATTTTTTATATATTTAAAGTTAGTAGGTAGCAGCTAGGCAGTAATTAAGTAATTATTGATCAATAAACCTTCATATAGGATTTCTGGTTGAAAGAGTAGATAGGGGGAATAGCTTTGTACCCTATACTTATGTATTTGCTATGTTCATTGTCATTTTCCACGTATTTGCTGAATATGACAATGACTTTTTTATCCTCGCATTTATAATACTCTATGTGACGTTTCCACGGTGACAATTCTGATAGCACTTTTCCTCTTAATTTTGTAGAAGGATTCGAAATATTTTTCTTAATTTTATGTTCTTCTACGAGTTTGTTTCTGTTTACGCATATGTCTTCCAGTTCTTCTCTGCGATGAGTAGAAGTATCATTCAAATATAATTTGAAGTTTCCCCAATAAACATCCTCGAATATTCTAGGATAATCTGTGTAATCAGAATATTTCTTTTCCTCAAGCATGGACATTGTCATGGACGCCATAATTAATAAATAGTTGTAAGAATTATAATTGTAATTAACCTCATACCAGTATCTATGTTTTCATCAATTTTTATAATATATTCTTTTTTCTTATATTGTTCATTCCTCTATCCGTCACCTCCTCTTTCCTAGTCAATCTTAGGAGAGCATAAATTCTGCAATATGGAAATGTCCCTAAGAATCCAAGAGTCGTCCAAATAATCGTTCTCACCTACAGCTCGGTTTCCGTCACGTGTCATCATTAGTAGGTTCGTCCCACGAATTGTAAATTCGTTGTTACTCCTTGGTACAATGTGACCCATTTGGATATCATTAGGGTCAATATTTATCCTGTTGTCTCTAGAAATATCAGCGAAATTCGCTACGGTCAGAATGTCTTGCTTAACCGCACAAATAGTTTTCCTGACTCCTGATGTAGTGTCGAAAATTTTCCTATTTCTTGATTTAAAGTGGTTTTGCAAGAACGCGGCGTGACGATTCACAAGCAAGTCTTTCCAACCTAAGAAAGGCTCAGCAATAGACGACACAAAGTTATCCTCCATTTCATCAATATGAATAGCGTATGTTACCCAGTCTATATATGCAGTAGCCATTTGGAAAGGAGTAGTATGCTCTTTTAGTGATATGCAAATTTTTGGCATTTTACTGGTGCAAGAAGCTTTCTTCATTTTTATCTTTGTATCTGAGCTTACTACAATGGGGTATAATCTACTTGCTCTATTTTTAAAGTAACTGTTCCCACTTGTATCACCAGGAACTTGGTAAATGCAGCTATTTATGGATGTTTCCATTTTATTAGACACTCTTGAGTGTTTGAGTATTTTACCCTGTGAGAATGGACATGAGGAACACTCTCCTGTGTGTCCCTTTTGAAGTACGCACAGTCTAGTCTGATTATACTTCATAACTTCATCTAAAGAGTTGGTAATGTAGTCTTCCATTTCTGCGTAGTACTTTTCAATCGTGGATTTCCTACATTTGTATTTGCTAGAGGAGCAAGGTTGCAAACAGAAGTGCTTTTTGTAGTAATCCCCTATATCTGACTCCTCGAAAGCTAATGCTTTTTGTAAACACAAATTAAATTGGGGATTGTTGTACATGTCTATCTGTGCGGTGGTATTTTCAATTTCAGATTGAGTACCAGTTGGTAGTTCCTCTGGAGCGTTTACAGGGGAGGAGGTGTCGTCGCTATCTTCGTTTATCTCTTCCTCCTCTCTTCTTGGATGATTCCCATTTTCATTAATCTGATTAATCTGATTAGAAGTAGTAGTAATAATGCTTGAATCTAATGTACCTAATGTAAGTTTCGACATAGAGTCGGATAATAATTTCTCTACGATGTTGTTTATATCCACTTCTTCTTCTAAGTGTGAATTTTCTGCCACCATTGGTCTGCTATTATATTCTGTATTTAATTCAGTACTGTTATTTATTCCATTGTTTAAGGAAATCGTATCGCTTCTTTTCAATGCTGGTGGTTTCAATGTGGAAAGATCGAAGTACTTTTCTATTTCCTCTGAAACTGATGTGACATCAACAGGTAAAGAAGGTGAAGGGTTACCTTCTTTTGTTATATTACTTTTTATTAATGAATCCTCCTTATTGTCCATGCCGTATGCAACGCTAATGCGAATATATAAATAAAGGTATAATACTTAGTACATGATGATTTCATGAAAAATTATTCATGTGTCAATTTTGAGAGTATGGTGAAAGTGATGCCGAGTTACTGCTGGATATGTCGGTAAGTCTAGACTACTTTGATACGAAGCTCTTTGCTTTTACCACGATACCATGTACTAAACAGAGACACTTATATACTAAATGGAAAGCGTTAATGTGCTTCAATAAACGTACGAAAATGTAACTTAGGACTAAGGAGATAATTGCAAAGAGTCTACTTGCAGAGGATAAGCTGTAATAGAAAGATATGTACTTTCCAAAAATGATGGAGTCGGTGACGAATAAAGATACAAATAGGAGAAAAAGCGAGTCGGCTGTCAGTGGAACGTAATAGGAGAAAAGAAGAAATGAAAAGTAAAGTAAGTGACTAAATAGTAGTGCACAGATAACGTCCGCATAAAGATCAGAGTTTGATCTCTTCATTGCATAGTCTACAAAGAGGTCAATGTATTTGTGTTCTATCATGTCGGAGAGAGAAGATTAAATAGAATTAAATGTAATTATATTGTATCTAGGTTATCATACAATATAATAAACTCATTAAATATTCATTATTTACTTCCACAACACACCTATTATCATAACCACATCAGTATGATTTCAGTTTCAGGCGGATATGCAGCACATCCTCATTATCAATGCGTAATTAGTCCTCAGGACTACCACATAGCACCGCAGATGATGTCTTCATCTTTATCCTCTACTAAACCTATGCCGAATAGTATGAGAACAAACGAGAAAGAAGCGAATCTGTATAATTCTGTATTTAGTAAGCTTGCTCACAATAAGTCTATAGAGGAAATCTCCACTATGATACGCATATACAACAATACAACAGATGACAATTACGAAGCATTGTTCTCTGTGTTAACCCAGGATAAGTATAGACAGTTAGCAACCGAATTATACAACCTAAAGATTACCAAAAGAGCCTCAAATTATTATGAAAGAGGATATGAAAAGTTAAGATTGAATATCATCGTGTCTTTCGAGTCATTGCTTTACAGTATGTACCAAACGAAAATTGCAGCCTCAAATAAGAGAATTTATGAGGGATTCAAGAAAGATAGTGAAACACTTCACGACAAAGAGAAGCTGAGGTTGTATATAGAAAATCTTTCATTTACCTCACACATTCTACCTGAAGTAGTCGTGAGTGCTCCGCTAATGCAGATAAAACCAGAGTACTCCTTATACATAAAGAAATACGGTGTTCCAGCAAATGGTATATGGAATCCTGATTTGCTATCAGAAATGATAGATTTATCAAGGAAACAGAACCCATATTACAAATCAAGTAAAAAGCAAGACGCATTTCCCCAAGCGGTTCCAAAAGATAAAAACGAAAGGATAAGTGTGCTGCAAGCAGGCCCAAAAATTCCCCCCTCCACCCCCTCTATAGAATCACAATCACCTGATACTTCCTCCCGAAATATGAATGAAGGTGTAAATAATATAGTGATGAATATGCCTGGAAGCAATAGACTTTCAGCTCCATTACCTTTGGTGAAGAGGAAGAGGTCTCGCGAAGAAAGAAGGCGAAATCCAATCGATCAGACTCCTATAGTTAGACGTAGTACCAGTCAATCTTCTCCTCCTTCCACCCCAACTACTACGGCATCCTCATCTTCATCTTCTGAGGGAACAAAGGATGCACCGAGCATACCTTCAGTAAAAGAAAACGCAAACAATACTCCTTCTAAAGTATCGAGCAACAAAGAGTACATACCCTGGGAGCAATGGGAGATGATACCACTGGCGTATTGGAATGCTTTATTAAGGTGAATCTATAAGGGCCCGATATTTTAAATAAGGTAATACATTAGAAAGAAGGAAATAATATATAGTAGTATCGTATTAAGATAAAGATCATATCTCTACCATGTCGGACAGGCAGGATACTGGAATAAACGAGAAGTTAGAGTACAATTTGGATGTGAACTCCTATACAGTAGGGGAGCTTTATGCACTATACAATTTGAATAACGACGATACCATAGAAATTATAACAGAAAAGTTTCGAAAGATAGTAAATGACTCTGAGATAGCTGGGCACCCCGATGTGTTTCTTCTATTTGTCAAGAGATGCCAAGCGACCATTATTGAATCCGTAATTAAGATAAAATACGTTGATATAAATGACATGAATAAAGAGGAGAACAGGGAGTACATGAGCAAAAGAGAGTACAATGCGGAATTGGTAGAATATAAGAATCAGCAGCAGCAGGAGGAGAACGTAACGATAAAACCGAAATCTCTCGCGTCTTTTGTTTGGAAGAACAGCGTTCTAGAAGGAGGGGACAAGGATGTTATAGTGCACCCAGAAGCACCTACTATGAATGTATCTACCAATAATTATCCACAAGGAGCGTTCAATCCAGTAGAGAGGAAAACAATAAGGAGAGTACTCTGCATGGATTCCTTATTCAGACAAAACCCTGATGTTACTTCTCCTAACGATATCATGTTCAAATTACCGCAAGCTATAGATAAAGTAGTGCAGATGTCTTTAGTGTCCCTAGACGTGCCGAATATATGGTACACCTTTTCTGACAAATATAATAACAACGTATTTACTGTCTACACATATAATGCCTTTGGGGCAGAGGACACTAAGCATATAGTGACAATCCCTGCTGGTAACTATATGAGCGACACGTTGGCTACATTACTGAATAATTATTTCAGCAACTCTGGAAACGGATTGCAATATCTATTTGTGGAAATAAACCAGACAACAGGAAAAACGATAATCCGTGCAAAGACAGACCCAGATCCAGGAGAACCAACTTATCCTTTTGATCCTGAAAGTGACTTTTATTCGCCTGAGTTTTATTATTCTATCGACTTTAACAACAGAGACGAAGACGTCGGAAATTTTGATTGCTCTGCGGTAAACATAGATTACAATACGGCAGGATGGTTATTAGGCTATAGAAGAATATTCTACCTAATTGAAAACAAGGAAGAGAACACCTACACAGATTACTACACGTACCAGAATAAAGTGGTAACTTATGGTTGCTATTTAGAAAGTGAATCAATCTATGGTGATTCTGTTCATGACTATATTTTCGTAGAGTTAGATGATTACAATAACAATTTTGTATCAAATACTATCACCTCTGCTACACGAGAAGCCTATTTAGGCAATAATATTTTGGCTCGCATTCCCATAACGTCTTCTCATTTTCACAGTGAACACAGTAACAAGTCAGATTTGATCTACAAGAGTCGAGAATACTTTGGTCCCGTGACAGTAGAGAAGATGAGGATACGTTTAATCGACAAGTACGGTCACTTGATAAATTTGCACAACAATAATTTTTCTTTTGCTTTGGAATTCACAATACTGTACGGATAACAAGTTCCCAACCTCTTTTCACCAATAATTTTTTAAGCACATAATATATCAAGTATAGTCTAGTCTATTTCATCTAACAGAGAATATGTCTACTGTGCCATTTTCTGTGTCTAGCAGAGGCTATCTCAAATACCGCATTTATGATAGTACAGATTCTTATGATGAAGGATCTAACTTATTTCTGGAATATAGAAGCATATTGCAAGAAGCAATAAATAAGTGGGATTCTATAGTGTCACCAAATACTACATACTTTAATACGTCTCCTTATTTTTATACACACGAAATAGAGATAGATGTGGTAGTAAAAGACTTCGCTATGGATCACGATACCCAAATGGACATATACCTAACAAAGTATGTGTATTTTGGATTTCCAGCTTCCTATGGGATGACTTTTCCGACAGCAGGTAAATTCGAAATAGATATAGACTTTCTAGCTGATGTTAAAGCGAATACTATTACTGACGGTAAGTCGTCTTTGTACTACTTATTCATGCATGCTATAGGTCATATACTAGGCATAGGAACGCTATGGGGTGTTAACTTAGCGAATGACCCATTATCTATTGTTGAGGAAGATGATGGAGATGACGGATACTACTATAAAAAGAGTTCGTATGCTTTCAATCAGTACTTACAGTATTTCCCAATAGAAGGGGGAGGAGATTATGTGGGTATACCCTTGGAGGACAACGGTGGAGATGGAACCGTGAATCATCACTTTGAAATTGGTGTATCAAACAATAGTTTTGTGAGTACGGATGATCGGTACGTCGGTGGAGTACTACACAAAGGCATTAGTGCTACAGAAGTTATGTCAGTGTGGACAAAAGAAGTAACCTATCCTCAGTTCATTAGTGGTATCACCGCGGGAGTTTTGCAGGATATAGGGTACGAAGTCGATTATAGTATGACTGACTCGGAGTACAATACAGATGGTCCCCCTCTAGAATGGTTGAACATAGACTATTCAAATTATCCATCCATTGAGCAGGATGTTGAAACGACAAAATCTCTTCTGACGAGTATTATCTCATCTACGAATAGGTCATTAGTTGGAAATACTTACGTCACATATGATGTAACTATCTATGGGGTAAGTTTTACAGGTTCAGATTCAAATGTGCTGGGTCAAGCATCTTGGTCAACAGGAGAGATATGGTTGAATAATAAAAATTCTGGATATTTCGGATTGAATGGTGTGGATGTGAGCCAAAACGTGGCAGTTATGTTCCACGAAATATTGCATGTACTAGGATGCGTTGGCGTAGGAGAAAGAGGTGCATTGAATATCAATGATTCTTCCACATTACCTTATAATACATACAAAGGCCCGCGTGGTGTTGCTACTTTTAGAGATTTGTTGAGTTTAAATGGTAAGGACGTGTCACAATACGTTGAGAATATTTTTCCATTGGAGGACGATTACGGTTACGGTACAGAAACCTATCATTTTGAGGAGGACACTCATCGTGATAGATGGATTAACGGAATATACTACCATACCATAAAGAATGAGATAATGACAGGTATAATGAATGGTGAAAATTTCATCACAAGGATGACTCTGGGAGTCCTCGAAGATCTCGGATTTTCTGTGAATTACAATTCCGCAGATGTCGTTGATGTGCACTCTGATCTCATAATATCAGAGAAACCAGATGTAACGTACTTATCTCAGAAGGAAGGAAATACAGTGTACGCTGAGACCAGCTTCCGTATCAACGATGAGGTATCGGAAGATACAACAAACCTGGTGGGACTCAATATAGGTAAGTATTATCTAACTTTATCTGGTCAGCATAGTTTCTGGAAATTTATGGGTTTCCATTTCCCAACGTCTTCATCCTATAGCAACAAGCAAGAATTTTTCATTAACAATTCCTATCCTAATACTACGATTAGAGGAACATCCTCAATAGGAAGCTTGACCTACACCTTCTATAGTGGAGAAATAGAAATTACAGTAACAGGAGACTTTGGGAATATAACAATGCAGGATGAGTACGGAACCTTGAGACGATTTGTATTTGATAGGATGGCCCCTAGACATATGAGTGTACCTATGAGTCAAGGGATCACTATATTTGGAATACTAGACGTGAAAGAGGATTTAACAATAGAGGAAAGTGGTGGTATATCGTGGATGTACAAAGCAAGTGGCACGAGCACTTACACAGCTGTGGAACCAACAAACTACAAATTCGACAATACAGAAAGATCCTATGTGTATTGGGTATACAGTACTACTTCGTTTACTGTGGACTTTCTTGTAGATTACACATTAAATAATGATATAACATATCAGGATGGCACAGAAGTTAGTATTATTTTAGAAGCTGGTATAAATCATTTCGGTACATTAGTTAAAAGATTTAGGTTGCTTGATGACAACGAAGCAACGTTAGTAGATAAAACTTCCCTAATGAAATATAGCAACAGTTTACAAGGATTTGTTCCAACGGATTACTCGTCGGTGTTAGACAATTTGACAGGTTATACTATATACGCGTATTCACCTGGAATAATGAAGGCTATATTGTCATAAAAACAAGAACATTTAAAAGATATGAAATAATTTTGTTATAGCTACATTATTTCATGAAAGTTTTATTGCGAAATAATAATTGTAATATATATACTAAGTTCTGTAGTCTAAATTAAGATCATAGAGACAAATAGACAATGGTAGAAGTACAATTTACCAGCTATGATTCAGATGATTACTCTTCGGCTAAAGGCACACCATTCGTAATCGATGTTGTAGTAGATGACACTATAGCTGCAGGAGTTAACCCTCCTGGTCCTGAGATAATATCCCAATTGCCTCCGCCCGCTCCTCCAGGTGCTGAGGGAGCTTTTGGCTTCGATTACAGGAACTACGTTTGTACTAGCTTTTTCGTTACATCAGTTAATAAGGGAGAACCCCGTGGTCGCGTAATGAAAGTTACTTCTGGAGGCACAGAGCATGATAAAAGTGCATTAAGTCGAGATTTAATTATAAGGAGTTATAATACCCAATCGGCAAATAAGATATACTACAAGTGCCCTAAGCAGACTTTGGAGGATAATTTATCCGCATTTTCGATTGAAACTCATGACGGTGCTGCTTCTGTGGATTTGCTTTCTCAGAGCACTACGGGAAGCACTTTCACTGTATCGGCAGATGCCTCTGACATAAAATTTTCTTTGGATTCATTTTCTGGAGCGAACTTTGCATTAGCTAGTGAGTCTTACAAAATCGTTTATAAAACAAAGACAAATGTAACATCACCTTTGGCATCTATAGCAGCCTCTAGTTCTGCAGTAAATTTGGATGAGAATACTGTAGCCGATCAGGAGGTTGTTTCCATTACAGCCACATACGAGGATGGGAGTAGTGACGCTGCTAGTGATGGAACGTTTACCATAACTTCTGGTAACGATGGTAATCATTTCACTATGGACGGAAACAAAGTGATGACTACAGCCAATGCCTTCGATTTCGAAACAGGTACCACATCCATTACGGTAACCGTACAGCTATCCCTAGAGAGCGTAACAAAAACAGCAGATTTCACTGTCACCGTAACTAATGTCAATGAAGTCCCTATTTCTATTACATTTACAGCCGTGCAAGACCTAAATACGAATCACGAAGGAAGTGTCGGGTCGTTTACTACCTCTGATCCAGACGCAGGAGATACTCATACCTATACCGTTGTGAATACTGACGATTCTGAACACGCTACATTTGAAATAAAAGAAAATAACGAAATACATATTAAGTCAGGTGTAACTTTGGAAGCAAAAGAGTATACATTTAAGATAACGACGGAAGACTCAGGAGGGTTGACGCTATCGAATGATACATTTAGCGTTACCTTTAGCGAAGCTTCTAGTGGAGGAGTGGACACGGCAACCATAACTTTACCAAATGCTAATTGGAATATGATTTCAGTACCAGCCAACGCTACACTTACATCTTCAGGGAGTCTTTCCAATGCTATATATTGGTTTAGTGGGACTACTTATGTTACAAGCACATTTGAACCTGCCAGCACAATAGAACCATATAAAGGTTATTGGGTTAAAACAAATGATGCTGACTTAGAAATCACTATTAATTATGAATCTTCTTTTTCTGCTCCAACCGGAACAAAGGATATAACAATTGAGACACCTGGATGGAATATGATATCAGTACCTGCGGCGGCGACACTATCTACAACAGGTAGTCTCTCCAACGCGATATATTGGTTCAGTGGTACTACTTATGTTACTAGCACATTTGAACCTGCCAGCACATTAGAACAATACAAAGGTTATTGGATAAAAACCAATGATGCGAACTTAGTTATTACTATAAATTATGTATAAGTATACGATTGAACTTGATGGAAAAATATATGAAAGTAGGAAAAGAGACAATATATAGAGTAGTTTTACGTAAGCCATGCGTATATATAATATGCATGTTATGTTATAAGTATCTGCTATACATATCATGAGCGACTTTCAAAACTTGTACAAGCCAGTACAGCATATTTCCATGTTAAATGATGAGAACAGAATGACTTTTTATTATAATAAAATTTATAAAAATTCTATCATAAATAATAAAATATGTTGTGATTTGGGTTCCGGTACAGGAATTCTAGCGTTATTCGCTTTATTAGGAGGAGCGAAGCATGTTTACATAATAGAGAATCAGTTGAGTATGATAGATATAATAAGATACTATTTGCAAATTCACGAAATAGATACTAGCAAATACACTATTATGCAAGGATGGAGTACTGAAGTTACTTTACCAGAAAAAGTAGATATTCTTATTCATGAATTAATTGGAGAATGGGGAAATGGTGAACAAGGGTTGTCTTATGTATCTGAATTTAAAAGTCGAAACTTGAAAAATGGCGGAATTATTATACCTGACATAATCGAAGTGCAATTGACATTGCAGCATACAAATGAATTATATGAACCAAAAGATAAAACATCAATGTTTTCTTCCGATATGGTAGATATGAAATTGTCTCAATTAATATCAAAGCTAAATGAAGATAAGACTAATTATAATGCTAGATCTGTGTCTCATAAGTATGAACTTAACTTACAATGTGACAGTGCCTCTTATCTAAGCGACACTTCTGATTGTAATATCGAAGTTATAAGATACGATTTAATGAATGATACATTTTCTGAAATAAACGAGAAATCATGTTGTTTATCCTTCTCTCCATCGAATAAAAGAATCGTGTCTTTGTTGTCCACATTAAAGTATTACTGTAGCGACGACATAAAAACATTTGGTGACTCGTGGTCTAATAATGGAAACTGGGCAAAGCAGCAAATTCTTATACATCCTTATGTACTAGGTGAAAACGAAAAGATTACAGGGATTATCACTTTAAAAAATAATCCTCGATCAAGATTTAGTCAAATGATTAGCATTACATTAAATGAAAAAGAAAGGAGCATATTAAATGCAACCTTTGTAACTTCTACTGCCTTTGACATAAGTTGAGGGATAACTTGGCTCCAATATGTATCATAAAAATTGCAGAATTAGTTAACAGTAATATTGTATTCAATACATAATTATCATTGAATATAATTTATAGTATAATTATATAATAGAAAGTAACAAAAGTAACAATAGTATATATAATTAAAAAAAAATAATATGCCAATTGAAAGCAGTACTTCTTTACAAGCTATAAATGGATCTACTAACATCGACGAGTTAACCATTATATTAGGTAGTCAATACTCTGATGATTTTGACGACACTATTGGAGGCGACGGTGACGTTGGTGGGACTTTGCAGACAGATCCTCAAGG
>MDTG01236010.1_pt1 | contig 21152 bp, 22 predicted proteins | sample 811421 | NCBI WGS metagenome assembly MDTG01 (sample SAMN05326645, study PRJNA326480) | marine metagenome | isolation source: seawater | place: Pacific Ocean: South East | collected 2011 | reverse complement strand
TAAAGTCAGAATTTTGACTATATTTAGTTGAAATATTAAACATTTAAAATATGAAAAAGGTTAATACACATTAAATGCTTAAAAACAAGATATTCCAATACTTTTTCTCAGAATTCTTTAAAATTTTTTTACTCATATCTTTATCTTTTTCCTTATTAATCTGGTTTACGCAAGCCGCACGTCTACTTGAACTAATCACTGAATTTGGAAATCCAGTGAGTGTATATTTCAAATATTTATTATTTAGCTATCCTAAAATTTTACAAAATACATTTATACTTAATTTTATAATTTCAATGTTTTTTTTGTTTGCAAAGTTAAATGATGCGAAAGAGTTAGGTATTTATTGGTTCTCGGGAATTAGTAAATTTAAAATTTATTCATTATGTATGATCATCGGAATGTTAGTGTTATTTATACATTTAATATTATCAATTTTTATAGCACCATGGAGCTCGTACAAAGGAAGATTAGTTTTAGGTGATTCGAAGTTTACTTTGGTAAATGCATTGGTTAAAGAGAAAAACTTTAACACCCCATTAAAAGGTTTAACAATTTACGTTGAAAAAAACGACAAAAGAGGAAATTTAAATGGTATTTTTATTTATGAGAAATCTAGAATTATCACAGCACAGAAAGGAAGAGTTTTAACTGATGGAGATAATTCTTATTTAGAACTTTTTAATGGAACCTCGCAAGAAAAAAATAATGAAAAAATTAATGTTATAAATTTTAATAGCACTATTTTTGATTTCTCAAAATATCAATTAAGAAATACAAGTTATCCGAAATTTACTGAAAGAGAAATTTTCTGGTTATTTGAAAGATTGAAAAATGAGGAAATACCATTAAAAAATAAAAGTGATTTGAGAGTTGAAATTAACTCAAGATTGATAAAGCCATTTTTTATTTTAATTATATCGACATTGATATGTTTTTTACTTTTTACAAACAACGATAAAATTAATTTAAAAAAACTAAAGATATTTATTTATATATTATCTGTGAGCCTTTTAATCGCAAATCAAATTATGTTAAATTTAAGTGGAAAAGATACAAATTATACTTTTCTTTATATTTTTTCTCTTACTTCTTTCTTTATTTTTATAAATTTTATTCTTTTTAAATTTATTAAAGGAGAAACAAAGTAATGAAGAGATATACTCCAAATTTATTAATTAAATATTTAATTAAAGAATTTTCATTTTCTTTATTAATTTTTACAATTATATTCTCATCTTTAATTATACTGATAACATATATCGATGAAATTTTATTTTTTAAAGACAAGGAAATTTCTGATAGCTTCTTTATTAAAACTTTAATACTTAGTCTTATTAAATCTCCTACTCTAATTATTAATCTTTCACCATTCATTTTTTTATTTTCTGGAATATTTTTTTATGTAAAGTTTTTAAGAAATAATGAAATTACGCCGATGAGTCTCTCTGGCTTTTCCAAAAGTTTTATCACTCTTGTACCTGGAATTTATTCATTAATTTTAGGAATATTAATTGTATTAATATTATCTCCAATAACATCTGAATTATCAAAATACTACGAAACAATAAAAACAAAATATTCAGCTAATGAAAATTTAATAATTATGAGTGATACTGGTATATGGATTAAAGAAAATAAAAATAATAGTACAAATATAATAAGGGCAGATGTCATTAAAAAAGAAAACTTTAATAATTTAAAAAATATTTCTATTTTTATATTTAATGAAAATAAATTTTCAGGTAGGATAGATGGAGATAATGTAACTATCAGAGGTAAAGTTTGGACATTCGATAATGCAAATCAAAACTTATTAAATGAAAATAAAGTTTTAAGGAATTACAAGTACTATAGTCAGATAGACTTGGATAAATTAAAAAATTTTTTTAATAATTCTGATATTTTTTCTATTTGGAATATTTTTTATGAATTACAACAAATTAGACAAAGGGGTTACTATGGACAAGAACTAGTGATAAAACTAAATAAATATTTGTCACTACCATTGCTATTGTTTTCAATGATAATTCTTTCGACAGTATTCACGATAAAAACTAATTATACTTTTAACAATTTTCTTTACGCATTTTTTGGAATATTGACTGGCATTATTGTTTACTTTTTAGCAGACCTTTCGATTGCTTTTGGAAAAAGTGGCAAAATTCCTTTAGTTTTGTCAGTTTGGATGCCTGTGATATTGATTATGACATTTTCAACCTATAGTTTATTAAGAAGCGATGAATAAATTTTTAACGAAAATATTTAAAAAGTTTTCTTTAATTTGTTTGTTGTGCTGTATTTGTAGCAATACTTTTTCTAATGAGTTCGAAATAAAAGCTGAAAAGGTCAATTATAAAAATACCAAGGGTAAAATTATTGCTGAAGGTAATGCATCCGCACAAAGTCAAGATGGTAAAAAAATTTTTGCATCTAAGATTATATATTTAAAAAATAAAGGAATAATTCAAACATTTGGAAATTCCAGATTTATTGATGATAAAAAAAAATTAACTGCAGATAGATTTGTGTATAATATTAATACAAAAGTAATTAGTGCAATTGGAAATGTTATTTTTATTGATCAGGATAAAAATAAATTTTTTTTTAATAAATTTGTATATAATGAAATTGAAGAGATTGGTTCAGGTGACAAAATAATAGCTAAAACATCAGATGGTTCATACTTACAATCTGAGAGAGGAAAACTTGATAATAAAAATAGAATAGTAAAGTTAGATAACGGAGAGTTTACATCGTGTTCGAAAATTAAAAATAACAAAGGAGAGTTCTGTCCTTCATGGTCGTTAAAAAGCAAAAAAATTATTCACGATAAAAGAAAAAAAATAGTTACACATAAACATGCTTTTTTTAAACTCAAAAAATTACCAATTTTATATACTCCGTACATCTCCCACCCTGATCCATCTGTTGAAAGAAAAAGTGGTTTTTTACCGCCAGTAATAAAAACAATCGAAAATTTGGGTAGAACAATAAAAACACCTTATTTTATAAATATTAGTAAAGATAAAGATATGACAATTACGCCAATTTATTATTTTGATGAAAATCATATTTTTAATGCAAGCTATAGGCAAGCTTTTAAGTATGGTTTTTTAAATATAGAAACTAGTTATACTGACGGTTATAAAAGATTAGATCAACAAGGAAGAACTGAAGGATCAAGAAATTACTTTTTTACAGACTTCGTAGGGAAAAAAAATAATATTTTTTTTAAAAATAATGACATTAATTTTAAAATTCAAAGAGTATCACAAGAAAATTATCTAAAAGTTAACAAGCTTAATACTAAATTATTTAAAGAAGATATAAGAACATTGGAAAATATTATAAGAATTCAATCCTATGATGAAAATAAACGGCTTGATTTAAAAACTGGAATATATGAAAATCTAGATATTGCTGATAGTTCAAAATACACATATTTTTTACCTGATGGAATATTTTCGATTAATACAAGAAAAAATAACTTATATAATTTAAATTTTAATAGTTATTTCCAAGGAAAGAAATTTGAGAAAAAACAAAAACAATTAAAGATAAAAAACAATTTTTCTTTATCTGGTCAACAGCATATCTTTAGTAACACTGGAATTGGATCTTCATTAAAACTATCTTTGTTTAATAAAAATATATACAACGACAAAGTCACAGGTCTCGAGGACGATTTAAATATAAATAATAACTTTACAATCGCATCTGATAATAAATTACCACTCGTTAAGATTACAAAAAATTCATATCAGTCTATAACACCAAGGCTTTTTTTAAAATATACAACAGGTAAAATGCAAAATGCCAGGAGTCAGGATAAGATTTTAGATTATTCAGATATTTTCGCAATAAATAGAACAAATGATACAGATGCAATAGAGACTGGGGGCAGTGCTGGATATGGGTTCGATTACATGATAAGTAAAAACAAGCCAAATTCTATTGAGAAACTTTACTCTTCAAAATTCAGTTTTGGTCAAGTCATAAGGAATAATCGTGAAGACGCTTTACCAATAAAGTCGTCATTAAATAACAAAACATCAGATTTTGTTGGAAATTTCGATTTCAATATATTTGGAAAAAAAATTGAAAAGTATCAAAATAATAATGACAGTGGCTTAACTTTTTTAAATAATTTCAATCAGAACATGATGGGTATTAACTATAAATATAATTTAAATAATGATTTTTCGAATACTTTCAGAAATAGTCTTAATTTTAAAGGTGTTTATAATGGATTTTCTACAAATATAGTTTTTGATGAAAAAAATAAACATATCGGAAATGAAAAATATGGAACTCTTGAATTAGGAAAAGTATTTTCTAAAAATTACTACTTTAAATTTCAAAACAAAAGAAATCTAATGACAGATTCAACTGAATATAACAGGTTTTCATTTAATTTTGAGAATGATTGCTTAATCAGCTCATTAACGTACTCTAAAGACTTTTATTCAGACAAAGACTTAAAAAATACTAAAACACTAATATTTGGAATAACAATAAAACCATTCGCAGACAGTCTGGGACCAGATTTAACTGAATTTATTAATTAATATGAAGTTGATTCAAACAATATTTATAATTTTTTTTTTTTTTCCTGTAAATGCAAATGAAATCAAAACGATTATCCAAGTAGACAATCATTCGATTACGAATGTTGATTTACTTAAAGAGATAAAGATAAATCGAATTTTAAAAAAAAAACAGCTTAATAATTCTGAAAGACAAGTTTTGTTAAAAAATCTAATAGACGAAAAGATTAAGGAAATTGAATTAAAAAATAAAAATATAATAATAAGTAAGACTTTAGTAAGTCAAAGAGTATCTCAAATTTTAAAAAATTACAATTTAAACGAAAATGATAAAGACGAAATCAAAAAATACTTATTTAAAAAAGTTGAAATTAATATGAAATGGAACAAACTAATTACAATTTTATTTTCAAGAAAATTAGAAATAAATATGAATGAGATAGAAGAAAGAATTAAAAATAAAAATTTAGATGATAATCAAAAAGAAGAATTAATCAGAATAGAAAAAACAAAAAAGATAAATATTATTTCAAATACTTTTTACAACGAAGTAAAAAGAAAATACTTAATTAAAAAACATTAAATGAATTCAATTTGCATTTTATTGACAGATGATGACAGTATTAATGAAGATATTATTTTAAACTCATATGAATATTTACTAAAGATAAAAATTAAAAAAATTTATTTTATAGGATCTAAAATTAGATTTAAAAAAATATATAAAAGATTTTACAAAAAAAATAAGTTTGCATTTATCGATGTTAATTTAAAAAAAGATCGATTTTTTGAATATCTAAAGTGTATTACGAATGAAGCATTTAAAATTTTCAAAAAAAATAAAAATACTTTAATTATAAATATGCCACTAAATAAAAAAAAATTTTTAAATAATAAATTTCCTGGTTTTACTGAATTTTTTTCATATCAACTAGATAAAATAGAAAATGAAAATATGCTTTTATATAATGAAAAAAAATTTTCAGTGTGCCCTCTCACAACACATATAGAGTTAAAAAATGTAGAAAAAAATATTAATGAGAGAAAATTAAAAAACTGTATTAATAATGTTAATAACTTTTTCAAAAAATTAAAGAAAAAAATTCATATTGTTGTCTTAGGGTTAAATCCTCATGCAAGCACTGATTTTAATAAAAAAACTAAAGACAAAGAAATTATCAGAAAAATTGTAAATAAGATGAAAAAAAAAATTAGTATTTCTGGACCTATTTCAGCTGATACTGCATTTACAGACAATTATTGTAACAAAGTTTTTATAGGTATGTATCACGATCAAGTTTTAATACCTTTTAAAGCAATAAATAAATTTAATGGAATAAATATTACAATTGGAAAAAAAATCCTTAGGTTATCACCAGATCATGGCACAGCAAAAAATTTAAAAGGAGGTAAAAAAATTATTAATAATAAAAGTTTTTTAAGATGTCTAGATTTTTGCTCAAAAGATTTCAATGTATAAGAAAAGGTATGGTCAAAACTTTCTGGTAAATAAAAATATTGCAAAAAAAATCTTATTAGATTTAAAAATTAAAGACCAAAATATCTTAGAAATCGGTACAGGTAATTTAGCACTTAGCAAACTCATCACATCATATAAACCCAAAAAATTTATAGGTATTGAGGTTGATAAAGATCTTAAACAAATTTATGTGAAAAATAATATTTCTGATAAAATTATATTTGATGATGCATTAAAGATAAATGAAAGAAAACTTTTTAATAATGAAAGTTTTTCTATTATTTCAAACTTACCATTTAATATATCATCAGAACTTGTTATTAAATGGTGTAAAATACAAAGTTTGCATCATTGCATTGATAATATGACACTTATGTTTCAAAAAGAATTAGCAGAAAGAATTATAGCTAAAAAAAATAATAAAAAATATGGTAGGTTATCAATCCTTTTAAGTGCTTTTTTTTTTATTAAAAAAAAACTGCTAGTTTCAAAAAATAATTTTTTTCCTATTCCTAAAGTTGATGCAATGGTTTTGAATTTTACTCCTTGCAAAATAGATAAGATAAAAAAAAATAACTTTGAAAAACTAGAAAAACTAACAAAGTTTTTTTTTAGCGAAAGAAGAAAAAAAAATAAAAAAAAAATAATTAAATATTTTACACCAAACCAAATAGAGAAACATAATCTTGAGAAACTTTTTAATTTACGTGCTGAAAATATTGATAACGAAGTCTTTTTTAAAATGAGCGATATAATAAAATTATAATTTTTTTATAAATTTCTTAAAATAAAACCTCTTTTTTTTTTCATTAATAATTTCATTAATTTTTCTAAAAATATCATTTGCGCATCTGTTAAGAATATTGTTTACGTACACATAATCATATTCTTCCCAGTGTTTAAGATCTTTTCTTGCAGAAGATAATCTTGATAAAGCTAAAGTTTTATTATCATGGTGTCTTTTTAAAAGTCTTTTTTTTAAAATTGATATACTCGGGGGTAGTAAAAAAAAGGAATAACAATTATTTTTTATTTTCTTTCTTAAATTTCTTGCACCCTGCCAGTCTATATCTAATAAAATAATACTATTCTTTTTATTTCTTAATTCGCTTTTCAGAGTACCATAATAATTACCATGCACTTTGGCAGTTTCGATAAACTTATTTTCTTTTTTATATTTAATGAATTGTTTTCTTGATATGAAAAAATAATCTATTTTATTTTTTTCATTTTTTCTTGGATTTCGTGTTGTGCATGAAACAGATAAGTGTGAATTTTTTATTTTTTTTAAAAGTTTTTTAGTAATAGTCGTTTTTCCTACACCAGACGGTGAAGATATTATTATGATTAAACTATTACTTAAGACCAAAACTTAAATCAAATTATTTAGAATTACTTTCTATAAATTTTATTGCATCACCTACAGTTAAAATTTTTTCAGCTTCACTATCAGAAATTTCAGATCCAAACTCTTCTTCAAATGCCATCACTAATTCTACTGTATCTAAGCTATCCGCACCTAAGTCATCAATAAAGCTTGCTTCATCAGTAACTTTAGCTGCATCAACTCCTAGATGATCTACAATGATTTTTTTTACTTTTTCTCTTACTTCGCTCATTAATTCTCCTTTTGTTTATATAATTCCTTTAAATGATTAATTTAACTTAATCAAGCCATATACATACCGCCATTCACATGTATTGTTTCTCCAGTTATATAGGATGAAGCATCAGAAGCTAAAAATATTACCGCATTAGCGATGTCTTTACCGTTTCCAAGCCTGTTTATTGGAATATTTTTTAATAGCTCATTCTGATACTCTTCTTTAAGTTCTTTGGTCATATCAGTTGCTATAAAGCCTGGTGAAACGCAATTTAATCTAATGTTTTTTTTAGCATATTCCTTAGCTAATGACTTTGTCATAGCAACGATACCTGCTTTAGAGGCTGTATAATTTGCTTGGCCAGCATTTCCGGTGTGTCCAACAACTGAGGTAATATTAATGATGTTGCCAGATTTGTTTTTTATCATGGATTTAATAGCAAGTTGACACATGTAAAAAACTGAATTTAGATTTACATCAATAACATCTTTCCATTCTTCCTCTTTCATTCTTAATGTCAAATTATCTTTCGTAATACCTGCGTTATTCACTAAAATATCAATTCCACCTAATTCATCTAATAATTTTGGAAATTTTTCTTTGAGATCTAGGCTGTGCTTTAAATCTAATTGTTGGATTTTAATTTTTGGAAAATCTTTTTTTACATTTTCTAAATTTTTTAAATTAGAACCAATTGTTAAGATTTCAGAATTATTTTCGTAAAATTCTTTTAATATTGCATATCCTATACCTCTAGATCCACCAGTAATTACAACTTTTTTATTGTTTAAGTTATTCATAATTTTTCAAATCCTCTATACTATCTACTTTTACACATTTAATATTAAATTCAAATCTCTTAAACATGTTAGTTAACGCTTTACCTGGTCCACATTCTGTACTCTCGATGACATTATTTTTGAAAAAAAATTGTACTATCTCTCTCCAGCGAACTCTATTATAAATACAATTTATTAATAGTTTCTTAATTTCACTACTTGTTTTCTCTGGTAATACACTAACATTAGATATAATTGGTATTATAGGGTCATTAATTTTAAATTGTTGTAAAAAATTTTGTAACTCATCAGCTGCAGGTTTCATCATCTTACAATGAAAAGGAGCACTTACTGGCAAAGGTATCGCTTTTTTTTTTAATCTATTTTTAATAGAAATAATTAAGTCGTCTATTTCTTCTTTCCTACCACTCACAACACATTGGCCGGGACAGTTATCATTTGAAATTTCAATTGATAAAAATTTGTTTTCTTCAATAAATTTTTCCAAATCTTCAACCTGGATATTTAAAATTGCTGCCATTGCCCCTTCACCGATTGGTACTGCATTTTGCATAACTTGACCTCTTTTTTTTAAGATCTTTGCTGCATCATCTAATTTAATCGATCCAGCAGCGACTAATGCTGAATATTCACCTAAAGAATGTCCTGCACAATAAGTAAAATCGTTAATTTTAATTCCCTTTTCCTCTTTTAACGCCTCATAGGTTGCAATGCTGACTGTCATTATCGCAGGTTGAGTATTTTCAGTTAGATTTAATTTTTCTGAGTCTTCACCAAATATAATTTCTGTCAATTTAGTGCCCAAAGCCTCATCAACTTCATCAAAAATACGTTTGGAAACACTAAAATTATCATACAAATGCTTACCCATGCCTAAATATTGAGAACCCTGGCCTGGAAAAACTATAGATTTTGTCATTTTTAATAAAATATATCTATTGAATAAAAATTGATACTCTTATATTTAGCATTTTTTTAAACTAAAAAATATAACTTGTGAACATATACGAACATACATATATCGCTGCACCAGAAGCAAATAAAAAAGATTTAGAAAATATTGAGAAGAAAATTGAGGATATTTTAAATAAATCTTCTGGAAAAATCTGCAAAACCGAAGATTGGGGTTTAAGAAACCTAGCATACCCAATAAAAAAAAATAATAAAGGATACTATAGAAATCTATACCTAGAAGGAAATAAAAACTCTATTAAAGAAATAGAAAGTTTTGAAAAATTTGAAGATAAAGTTATTAAGTTTTTATCTATAAAATTAAATAGATTACCTAAAGAAAATTCTGAATTATCTATAGAAAAAGATTAAATGCGAAAAAAACAATCAAAAAAGAAAAATAGTTTTGGATTAGGTTCTAAAATTTCAAATTTTGGTAAAAAAAATTGTCCTTTAGCAAAAAAAAGTGCTGAGGAATTAAATTACAAAAATATCAAATTATTAAAAAAATATATTTCTGATTCAGCAAAAATACTCCCTACTCGAATAACAAATGTATCACACTCCAAACAAAAAATATTAGTAAGAGAAATAAAAAGAGCTCGTACTCTGGCCTTACTTCCATACGTGTCAAATTAAATATGAAATTAATACTTTTAGAAAATATTAAAAAACTTGGAACAATTGGACAAAAAGTAACTGTTAAAGATGGTTTTGGTAGAAATTTTTTGCTTAAAAAGGGTAAAGCAATTTTGCCAACCAAAGAAAATATTTCATATTTTGAAAGTAAAAAAGCAGATATAATTAAAAAAAATGAACTAGAAAAAAAACATGCACAAGATAATGCACAAAAATTAAAAGGTTGTAAAATTTCTATTTTCAAAGAAGTTATGGAAAATGGTAGCCTATATGGTTCTATAACCATTAAAGAAATTTGTAATGAATTGCTTAATTCATCTAAAATTGAAATTAAACCAGAGCAAATAGAATTATCTGCAAATATTAAATCAAAAGGTGTTTATAAACTTAAAATAAATCTACATGCAGATGTTCAATCTGAAGTTTTAATTGAAGTGCTTGCTAAAGAGTAATTGCTAACTTTTCCACACACTATTAAAAATTTTAAAAAATACAAAAGTTAAGAATGAGTATATTCAATCTTAATGAGTTCAAATTTAGTCAACCTAGATATTTCGAAAGAAAATCAAATACCAAAAAATATAGAGGCTGAACAAACAATTTTAGGATCAATCCTTGCAAATAATGAAATATTTGATGAAATTACCGATCAATTAGACGAAAACTTTTTTTTTGATCCAATTCATCAAAAAATTTATAAAATTATATCTAATCTTATATCTAAAGGCCTCTTAGCGAATCCTGTAACTATTAAAAATTTTTTTAATTCAAAAGAAGAATTAATAGAAATTGGTGGAATAGATTATCTTCTTAAACTTACAAAAGTCTCAACAACAAAAAATCAAATCAAATATTATTCACAATTATTATCAGATCTTTATATTAGAAGGCAGCTAATTCAAATTAGTGAGGAAACTTTGGAAGAAAGTAAAAACAAAGATTTAGAAATTTCTGGAAGTAATATTCTAGAAAATACAGAAAGAAAACTTTTTGAAATTGCCGAAAGAGGTGAATTTCAAAGAAGTTTTGTAACATTTAAAGATGCCTTAAAAGAAACAATAGATATGGCAACTGCAGCATATAAAAATGACCAAGGTATTGTTGGTGTTCCATCGGGATTAACTGATCTTGATGACAGACTTGGAGGATTACATAAACAAGATTTAATTATTATTGCAGGACGACCATCAATGGGTAAGACTGCTCTTGCTACTAATATTGCTTTTAACGCCTCATTAAATATTAAAAAAAATAATTTAAAAACTTCAGTAGCTTTTTTTTCACTAGAGATGTCATCCGAGCAATTATCAACAAGGATTCTCGCTGAACAATCCAGGATTAAATCAAATGATATTAGAAGAGGAAAAATTAATCAGGATGATTTCGAGAGATTTATTGAAGCATCAAAAAATCTTGAAATGCTACCTTTGCATATTGATGATACACCTGCAATAACAATCTCTGCATTAAGTAATAGAGCTAGAAGACTCAAAAGAAAAGAGGGTCTAGATTTAATAGTTATTGATTACATTCAACTAATGAAATCATCGGGTTACAGAAATGAAGGCAGGGTTCTTGAAATTGCAGAAATTACCCAGGGATTAAAAGCTTTGGCGAAAGAGTTGGACGTACCCGTTTTAGCTTTGTCACAACTTTCTAGGCAAGTTGAGCAACGTGAGGATAAAAAACCTTTGCTTTCCGATCTTAGAGAGTCGGGATCAATAGAACAAGATGCAGATGTTGTTATGTTTGTGTTTAGAGAACAATATTATCTTGAGAAACAAGAACCAAAACCTGGGACAGCTGAACACGTAGAATGGCAAGAAAAAATGAGTCAAATTCATAATGAGGCTGAAATAATAATTGGTAAACAAAGACATGGTCCTACAGGAGTAATCAAACTTGAATTTGAGAGTGCATTTACCAAATTCAAGGATGCTACTAATTAAAAAACAGTTACTTTTTTCTTAATTTAATTATATACCAGTCACTTAATTTAAAATGAAATACTCAACTCCTTCATTGGATATAAACCTGAATGCTGTGAGGCATAATTACAATATTATTAAAAAATATTGTTTAAACTCTGAAGTTTGCGGGACGGTGAAAGCCTCAAGTTATGGTTTAGGTGGTCATAATAAAATTGTAAAAAAATTGATAAAGTCAGGGTGTAAAAGGTTTTTTGTAGCAAATATAAATGAGGGAATATTTATACGAAAAAAATTTAAATCAATTGTAATAAACGTATTAAATGGATTAAACAAAAATGAAGAAAAAATATTTCACAGACACAATTTAATACCAGTTATAAATACCGTAACACAGTTAAAAAAATGGTTAAAATTTAATAAAAATAAAAAAAGAATTATAATTCATTTTGATACTGGAATGTGTAGACTTGGAATTCAAGAAAATGAAATTGCAGAAGTCGTAAAATTAAAAAAAGAACTTGATCTATACAAAGAAGTTATCATCATGAGTCATTTAGCTTGCTCTGGTAATAAAAAAGATAAATATAATGAAATTCAAAGGCTAAAGTTTGAAAAAATAAAAAAAAAATTGCCAGGATACAAATATAGTTTATCAGCATCTGGTGGCATATTCTTAGGGAAAAAATATCACTATGATTTAGTGCGTCCGGGAATTAATCTTTACGGTGGTAACAGAAATTTTAATAAAAAAATAATGCACGTTGTTAGTCTTAGATCGCCAATAATTCAAATTAATAATTTAAAAAAAGGTGAAACAGCTGGCTATTCTAGAACCTTTAAGGCAAAAAAAAATACTGTAACAGCAACTATACCGATGGGTTATGCGGATGGTATTGGTATAAGATTGTCAAATAAAGGCTATGTTCACTTCAAAGGAAAAAAGCTTCCAATGATTGGTAGGGTTTCGATGGATTTAATTATTATTGACATAACAAAATTGAAGAACAAAATTAAGGAAGGGGACTTCGTAAGTATATATGATCGCAACTTTACGATAGATAATTTTGCAAATTTAACTGGAACAATTCCATACCGAATAATTACATGTATCTCAAAAAGATATTTAAGAAATTATAAAAATTAATGTTAAATAAAATTTATAAAAATTTCTTAAAATATCCAATAACAATAATATTTTTTTTCTCTATTTTATCTATCATTTCAATATATCAATCAAAAAATTTTGAATTGGATGCTTCAGCAGATACATTGCTAATTGAAAATGATCCAGATCTTATTTATTTAAGAGAGCTTAATAAAAGATATAAATCTGAGGAATTTTTTATAATCACCTATACTCCAACAAAGCTATCAAGAGAAAATTCTATTAAAGAATTGCAATCTTTAGTAAATCAATTAAACAATTTCGAATGGGTCAGTAAGACTGTTTCTGTAATAAATGCTCCGTTGCTTCAATCAACAAACGAACCATTAATTGAAAGAATTAAAAACTTAAAATATATTACTAATGATAAAGTAGATTTAGATAAAGCTTTGAAAGAGCTTACATCCAGTCCTGTTTATAAAAACTTAATTATCAGCTCTGATGCAAAAACTTTCGGTATTGTTGTATATTTGAAGGATAACAATGAATATTTAAGTGCGTTAGAACAAAAAACTCATCTTCAAAATTCAAAAACAGTCGATATTAATAAATTAAATTCAATAAATAAAAATATTAAAAAACTTCAAAAACAGCAATCAAATAACATTAAAAATTATAATAGTTCAATTAAAAAACTTTTATCAAACTACAAAACCAATGCTGAAATAAGATTAAGTGGAATACCAATGATTGCGGATGATATGATTACATATATAAAAAATGATATTGTAGTTTTTGGTCTAGGTGTTTTTATATTTATCGTATTTACACTATGGTTAGTATTCAGGAATCTAAGTTGGGTTTTTTTTCCATTATTAACATGTGCCATTTCAATCATATTGATGATTGGTTTTCTAAGTACAGTTGGTTGGAAGGTAACAGTCATATCATCAAATTTTATAGCATTAATGTTGATACTAACTATGTCAATGAATATTCATTATCTTGTAAGATATATGCAAATTGATGATATTGATGCTCTAAGCAACACCACAATAAGAATTAATAAAACTTCAGAAACAATTTTTTTTCCTATCTTTTATGCTGTGCTTACTACGATTTGTGCTTTTTTATCATTAGTATTTAGTGAAATTAAACCTGTTATAGATTTTGGTTGGATGATGACAATAGGATTGATTTTTTCTTTATTATCAACATTTTTATTTTTACCATCCTTAATAAAAATATTTAACCCAACAGCGTCTAATGATTTAAAATCATCAAATTCAAAAATTGCTGAGATTTTGCTAAATATTTCTAAGAAAAGCATTTTAATATATTCGATAACAGCAATTTTAATAATCTCATCTGTTTTAGGAATATCAAAATTAAAAGTCGAAAATAGTTTTATAAATTACTTTGATAAAGATACCGAGATTTACAAAGGAATGAAAAATATAGATCAAAAATTAGGTGGTACAACTCCTTTGGAAATAATTATTAAGTTTAAAAGTAAAAAAAATATTAAAAATGATGATGATAGTTTTTTAGGTGAAACTGTGAATGATAACAATTTCTTAGGCGAAGACTCTGCAGAGAATGATAAATCAAAATATTGGTTCACAAGGGATAAAATTGATAAAATAGTACAAATACATGAATATCTTGAGAAACAACCTGAAATAGGAAAGGTTTTATCTTTTTCATCAATTTTAAATATCGCAGAAAGTTTAAATAATAACAAAAAATTAGGCAGTCTTGAAATGGGTGTACTCTATCAGAAACTACCAAAAAATATCAAAGAGCAAATTATCAAACCATATATTTCAATAGAAAATAATGAGGCGAGAATATCTATGAGAATATTAGATTCAAAAAAAGATATTAGAAGAAAAGAGCTAATTGATAGAATAAATAATGACCTTCAAAAAAAATTTAATCTCAAAAAAGAGGATTTCAAGTTAGCAGGTGTCTTAATTATTTTTAATAATCTTCTTCAAAGCCTATTTGATTCTCAAATTAAAACTTTAGGAATAGTTATGATCGGTATTTTTTTAATGTTTATCATTTTATTTAGATCAATTAAATTATCTCTGGTGGGCATTATTCCAAATTTTATTGCAGCTTCATTTGTGTTAGGATTTATTGGATTGTTAAATATTCCCCTTGATATGATGACTATTACAATTGCCGCAATAACTATTGGAATTGCTGTAGATAATAGTATTCATTATATTTACAGATTTAAATATGAGAAAGAAGATATTCAAACCAATAAATTTGAAATAGCAAATAATTGTCATCAATCTGTTGGCAAAGCTATAATAAGCACCTCATTTACCATAATTTTTGGTTTTTCAATATTGGTTCTATCAAATTTTGTTCCAACAATTTATTTTGGTATTTTTACAGGTCTTGCTATGTTCACTGCTTTATTTTTGGTTTTAACTCTTTTACCGAATCTGTTAAATTTTTTTTATAATAGATAATGGATAACTTTTTTGACTTTTTTAAAAATAATATTTCTATATTAGATATTGTTTTAATTATTTTTATTTTATACAATTTAATTTCTGGTATTAAAAACGGTCTAGTTGCGTCTTTAATATCTTTTTCTAAATGGATAATAGCATTTTTTGCTGTAAAGTATTTTCTACCAATTATTAGACCTTATGTTGATGGAATTTTATCCTCGGAGTTTGTTAGCGATTTAATATTTGGATCAATTATTTTTTTTCTAACTTTATTTTTAGTTTTATTGATAAGCAAGGGTTTAAGAAAAACTGTCAAATGGTCAGGGTTAGGTTCGATTGATACTATATTTGGATGTATCTTTGGTTTTATAAGAGGTTATTTTTATTTTATAATAATTTTTACGATAGCAAATCTAATTCATCCATATGAAAAGTGGCATGATTCTCTTAACAAAGGAGTAACATTAGAATTTATTATGTGGGGAAATGAACTCGTGGTTGAAACTTTTCCTAAAAGATATGAATATATAGATAAAAGCAAAAAAAAATTCAAAAAATTAAAATAAAAATTAAGTATAGAAAAATGACATTTAGTAAATTTTAATATACAGAGATTACGTGGAAGATAGATTAAAAGAAGAGTGTGGTGTATTTGGGATTTACAATCATCCGGAAGCTTCTGCACTTGTGGCATTGGGGTTGCATGCCTTGCAACATAGAGGACAGGAGGCGTGTGGAATAAATTCTTTTGATGGAAAAAATTTTTATTTAGTAAAAAGAAGAGGTCTAGTGGGCGATAACTTTACTGATCCAAAAATAATTGAGCAATTAAAAGGACATACAGCAATTGGTCATAATCGTTATTCAACAACTGGAGCTCCATTGATAAGAAATATACAACCTTTTTTTGCTGATTTGCATACTGGAGGTCTAGGAATTGCACATAATGGAAATCTTACTAATGCCATAAGTATTAGAGAAAAAATGGTGAAAGATGGCGCTATTTTCCAAACAACCTCGGATACAGAAACACTTGTGCAGCTAATTGCTAGGTCAAAAAGAATAAAAACAATTGATAAAATTATTGATGCAATATTTCAAGTACATGGCGGATATGCGTTAACTATAATGACAAATAAAAAACTTGTAGGTGTAAGAGATCCTTATGGAATAAGACCTTTAGTATTGGGCAAACTAAAAGACTCATATATTTTATGTTCAGAGACTTGCGCCCTAGATATTATTGGTGCTGAGTTTATTAGGGAGATTGAGAATGGAGAAATGGTAGTCATCGATAAAAAAGGAATTGAAAGTATTAAACCTTTCCCAAAAGTTAAGCAAAGACCATGTGTTTTTGAATACGTATATTTTTCAAGACCAGATAGCATTGTTGGTGGTAAAGCTGTGTATGAATACAGGAAAAGACTTGGTGAACAACTTTCAAAAGAGATGAAAATAGATGCTGATATAATTTCAGCGGTTCCAGATTCAGGTGTACCTGCAGCAATTGGTTATTCAAATGCGTCAGGTATTTCTTATGATATGGGTATAATTAGAAATCACTACGTTGGTCGTACTTTTATTGAGCCTACACAGCAGATTAGACAGCTTGGCGTTAAACTAAAACACAATCCTAATAGAGATATTATTAAAAATAAAAAAATTATTCTAGTTGATGACTCGATTGTTCGAGGAACTACTTCAAAAAAAATAGTGGACATGCTTTATAATGCTGGAGCAAAAGAAATACATTTGTGTATTTCTAGCCCACCGATTAAACATCCAGACTATTATGGTATTGATACCCCGAATGTTAAAGATTTGATTGCAGCAAATCATTCAATTAAAGAAATTAAAAAGATAATTGGTGTCTCTACACTCCAATTTTTAAGTATTGATGGTTTATATAGAGCACTTGGATACAACAAAAGAGATAATCAAAGTCCGCAATTTACTGATCATTGTTTTACAGGTGACTATCCAGTCCAACCCGTTGATCAACTAAATCAATTTGAAAAGAATAATCAGTTATCTCTTTTAAGTAATGTCAGATTATAATTCTAAACGTAAGGATTTTTATTATTTATAAATTTTATTACAATTATTTGATTATATATTTTTAGTTTTTGTAAGATTTGTTTAACAAAATAATTTTTATAATCCTTACTTAATGAAGTTAACTTATTTCCAAATGCCTTAAAAATTACTGGTTTAGAGTTTACTTGACGCAAAAATTTAATTGATGGTCTACTATTTTTATTAAACACAGGCTGGTGTTTAGAAAGTATTTTCATCAAAACATCATTTACATCTTTATTTTTTTTTAATTCTTTTGAGCTTTTGTAAATATCATATAATTTATTTAATAAAAATTCTCTTTTAATATTTTTAATTGCTGAAATAAAAATTGGTTTTAAAAGAATATTCGGGAAGTTTTTTTCAAAAAAAAATTTAAAATATTCTTCTTTTTTTTTTATATTTTCTTTAATTAAATCTGTTTTGTTGATAATAACGACTATATTTTTTAACTTGTTAATAATTAATCTGAATAATTGTTTATCATTTTTTGTAATCTCATCACTCCCATCTAAAATAAATAAAACAACATCAGATATATTTAATTTTTTTAAAGTTTCTGATGTTATTAGTTTCTGTTTTTTTTCTCGAGATTTTGATTTTTTTTTTAGACCACCTAAGTCTATCAAATTAATTTTTAAATCTTTAAATTTCTCAGATAATTCAATGGGATAAACTGTTGTTCCTGATATTTCGCTGACTTTTGAAATATTTGATCCTGCAATTTTATTGAAAATTGTTGATTTACCTACATTTGGTTTTCCAATGATACATACGTTTAGATAATTTATCATTAAAATTTTATGATTGAACTTTTTGTATTGATATAAATATTATTTTTATAAATTATTGAATTCAAGTAATTTTTTGCAAATTTTGATTTAAAATGTTTACTAAAATTTTTATTATCTATTGATATTTTTAAGCCTTTATTATCAAAAATATAAATCCAATTATTTCCAATTATTACCTCTTTATATTTAACCTCATTATTTTTTTTCAAGATTGTTAAATTTTTGTTAAATACTATTTTGCCATTCAGCTTGTTCACCATAAAAACTCTATTTTTCCAAGAGTTTATTAAATATTTATCTGTAACAGTAAATCTATTTGTCGAATAAATTGGTGTTGACCATTTTATTAAACCTGAATTAATATTTATTGCGTAAGTGTATCCATGATTGGTGGAAACGTAAATATCTCCATTTTTTTCAATCGAGATTGGACTGGATTTAAAAATTAGTGGCGTATTTTCAAAATTAGCCGTTTGAAAGATTAATGACCATTTAATGCTATTATTATTTAAATTTATACAATAAATTTCTGCATTATCATTAGTAAATACAAGATCATCTTTGTAAATTGCTAATTGATAAGATTTCTTATCTTTTAAATCACGGGAGGTTGTTTCGAAACTCCAATTTAGATTACCATTAGTAGTATTTATAGAGTAAATTTTACTATTACTATTAATTAAATATAAATTTTTGTCATGTATTTTTAAATTTGATTTAAAAGGAACTCCAAATTTTTTCTGCCATAATAGATCAAGATTTTTAATATTTAAACAGTGTATATTACCAAAATTATCAGCGATAAATAATTTATCATTGTAAGCAATCATCTCAAAACTAATATTATAATTTTTGTAAATCTTTCTTTTATAAATTTTTTTGGATTTTATAAACTTAAGATTTGTATCTAAAATGATTATTTGAGATTTGTTATTTATAGTGATTATTTTATTTTTATATATTATGAATTTATCAATATTTTTTGATAGAGATTTGCTTTTTTTATTTATCACAACCCTTGATGGATAAATTAAATTATTTTTATTTTGATGATTTTGTGACCAATCTTTATATGAATAATATTTAGTTTTTCCTAAATTATTAATTAATTCAACATTACTTAAATTTAAATTTTTTTGCTTTATTAAAGATATTTTGGTTCCTTGCTGCGTATATGATTTTAAAGAAACAAGATCTTCTTTCTTTCCTCCACATGAAAGTAAAAAGAAAAGAAAAATAAAAAAAATAATTTTCATTTAAAATTTTTTTGAACTTGTTTAGCTTTTTCAAGCTGATTTGATTTAATATAATAATCATATAATAACTTTGTTTTTATTAATTTGAAATTATTTTTTTTTTTTAGTATTCTTTATGAGACTCAAAATTTCATTTTCTTTAATATTATCAAAATTTAGTATTACTTTTTTAATTCCGGATAGCTCTTCAAACATGCTGTTGTCATAATCTTTTGCTTCTTTTAGAATTTCTAAAGCCTTATCATTTTGGTTATTATTAATATAATATTCTGTGAGTTTACTTATTGCTAACAATTTTATTGTATCATTACCTTTATTTTTTATTAAATTTAGAATTTGGATACCATTTAAATCATTTTTGTTTATTAATATTTCAGCCTCAATATATTTTGATAAAAATTGCTCTTGTTTTTTTTCTTTATAAAAAAAAAATACTTGTATAGATATAGGTAAAACTATAAGCAAAAATATTACCATTATAACTGCAATTTTGTTTTTTTTAAAAAAACTTAAAAATTTGTCCTTTGTCAGCTCGTCTTCAATTTGTGTTTCTAGTTCATTTGACATTTAATTATAAATATTTTTCTTTGTTGGAAATTTTTTACCTCTTATATCCTTGGTGTATTGTTTTACAGCTTTTTTTATATAACTTCTTAAATTTGAATATTTTTTTACAAATTTTGGCACTTTATCAAACATACCAAGCATATCTTCAAATACTAAAATTTGACCATCACACTTTTCTGAGGCACCTATCCCAATAATCGGTACTTTTGCAAACTTCATTACATCTTTTGCTACTTGATATTTAACAGCTTCCAAAACAATCGAAAAGACACCGCTATCTTGAATACTTTTTAAATCATTTAAAATTTTATTTTTTTCAAATAAGTTTTTACCTTTTGCTTTATAATCTTTTTTTTTTCTAATTTTTTGAGGCAACAGACCAATGTGACCCATTACATTAATTTTATTCTTAACCAAATATTTAATTATATGATTTATCTCTTTTCCACCCTCTAATTTTATAGCATCACATTTTGTTTCTTTAATAATTTTTTGAGCGTTTTTTTTTGCTGATGATGGATTTTTGTATGTTCCGTATGGCATATCAACAACCATTAGTGCTTTCCTTACGCCAGACCTCACAGACCTAGCATGTCTTATCATATCATTTAAGCTTACAGATCTAGTTGAAGAATCTCCATAATAGACCATGCCTAATGAGTCGCCGACTAATATTATGTCACAATATTCATCAGCAATTTCTGCAAAAAATTTACTATATGAAGTTAGACAAATAATTGGCTTTTTATTTAAATTAATTTTCTTAATCATTTGCTTTTAATTTCATTAACTATAAATTTATCAAAGTCTATTATTGAGGTAAAATTTTTACCATAATCATTCCCTGGTCTATATATCCCAAATTTTATATGAGGGGTTTGACATTTTAACATATCAAAACTTTGATTTTCTACTACTTTTTCTC
>MDTG01181120.1_pt1 | contig 21153 bp, 17 predicted proteins | sample 811421 | NCBI WGS metagenome assembly MDTG01 (sample SAMN05326645, study PRJNA326480) | marine metagenome | isolation source: seawater | place: Pacific Ocean: South East | collected 2011 | reverse complement strand
TAATACTCGTTTTCAGTACCTAAAATTAATTCTACATAGACACTAGAATGTGTGTCTCTATCAATTGTAGCCAAGGATAATGGCAAGCTTGTATTATTGTGGCCTTGAATTATCTGGCCAGATGAATCGAGTACATTCACACCATACCAAGTACCTGTGGGAAGTATTATGTCCGCATCTACAAATCCGTAGCCAAGATCATTCACCTGAACCAATGGCGACCTCCATGTTCCTTCCGTTTCAAACCAATCAACTTCAAGTCCTATGTCGTCAACATACCAACCTGGTTCCTGAACTGCTGAATCACTAATTTGACGGAACCTAAATGACACATTGTTACCGGAGAGATTTGAAACATCATATTCCATATTCACCCAAGGAATATTCACAGAACTGCTGCAAGAGAATCCCCCTGAGGCTGCAACGTATTGCCTTCCATCCCATACATCTGTACCAATGAATCCAGATGTACTTGTTATGGTGCCATCATACCAATTTGAATTATTTGAATAATTCACATAGGCTTGATTCCATGAACCTCCATTCACGGAGATGTAAAGAGCACCTCCATCCCATCCATCCTCTGCGCACATCCAGTGCTTCCAAACAAACCTAGCGCTTGCGCCAAGTGGGACATAATATGTAGGAGAATAAAGTGAATTATCCGAACTCGAATCATAGTCTCCACAGAGATTAGTGCCAAAACCTAGGCTCACACTGGGAAACGAACTTGGGCCATCAGAGTAATTTGAACAAAGAGAGCCAAATTCCCAGCCTACTTGACTACCTTGGTTTGAGATAGACCAACCGCCAGGAGGTAGTGCAGTGGCATCTTCTAGACTATCAGATACGGTCAATCCCCCAGTTCCAATCTGAATAAAAGACCAATCATTTGCACCGCCGGTTATGGAATAACTTATCGCAGAGGATGAATTCGACAAACTGTTAGCGTCAAGTATTGATCCATTTGAATTAACCAATTTATACCAATCAACTGTTAACCCTTCGCGGCTATCTACCGAACCGCCATATGCAACAGATGTGTCCGTTTGTACAACGTAACGAATTTTTGATTTATTCTGAGACCCAATCATAGATTGTGGTATGGGCAAATCCAGAATTAAGAAGGCCCCAGATTCATCATAAACAATCGTCCCATTTGGAAGTGTATATCCACTACCAGGTATTGAGCCTGTTCTTGAACGACAATTTGTTGCTGTTGAGGTTGTGCTTGAAGATATATCGGTCCAGCTAGTTCCATTATTATTTGACAACTCTACACAGAAATTGTCGTATGAAGAACCCTCTAAGTCAAACTCTAATCGAGTTTGTATCTTCGAGCCTGAACTAGTATTTGACAAGTCTATTTCGCTTTCCATTGCAGAGTGTGCATTGTTGCTGTAATAGCATGTTGAAGCAGATTGAGTGTAGCATCCATGATGCCATAGCCCAACAGAGTTTCCGACGTTTGTAATTGAAAACTTATCCAAAAACCATCCTGGTTTTCCAGAAGTATTCCCACCGGTCCAAACCTTGAATCTAAATTGCATATTACTCGCATTATTTATTCCAGATATATTATCGAGATTGAATACTACCGTTCCCCAATTTGAGAAATTTCCATTTCCAAACACACCGAACCCAGAACCGTTCGCTCCGTTAGGTACTGGTGCATTTGCTGAAATGTTAGAGGGGTAACCACCATTTGGAACAATGTAGGTCCACTGACCGTTGTCTAATTTGTATTCAACCCATGCACCATCAAGTGCATCAAGATGATGAGAGTGTGAAAATGAAAGATTGAAATTACTTATCGGAGATGGCAATGAAAACTGCGGAGCAACAAGTGTACCCAGTGAGTTAGCCGGTAATGGCCTTCCTGGCATTGTTCCAGCCACAACACCACCATCTGCAGCATTTGCAGGGACGAAACCGTGATTCAAAGTCCTAACAGATCCTGATAGAGTTCCACCTAAACCTGATGGATTCACGGCTTCCCAGATACCACCAGTTTGCGACCAAGTTGATGGTAATTGCAAACTTGCGGCTGAGAAAGTGTCGACGTTTGAAATTGCGGAGTCGGGACTCAATGACATGGCCCCGTCAAATTTACCGAGAATAGTATTGGTTAATACTCCGGAACTAAAGTTACCAGGGACGTCGCTTCCAGTCCATGTTTCTCCACCACTATCCTCTAAATATCCGCTTTCATCTACGTGAAGCCAAGCATCGATTACTGTTGAATTACCCGGCACCTCGAAAGCATCGGTTATGATTTTTGATGTCCCCGAAATACTTGGAGGTCCATTCCATAAACTAGTAGCCCCAGCAGCAACATGACTAATCATCAAGATTGCCAAAAAAACCGAAATTGGGACTCGCATCAAAACATTCATGAGTTCAGCCGGACCCTACGGGTCCGCCACATCCTATGAAACCTGCCCCGTGGTTTATCAAAATGCTAGAGAAGATGTCCATGGAGCCACCAGCGAGACTCGAACTCGCGACCTCCTCATTACCAATGAGGTGCTATACCACTAAGCCATGGTGGCGTATTTTGTGCGACCTTCAATTGTGATATAATCGATTCGGAATTAAATTTCAATAAATTCGACCGTTTCGGTTAAACAGTTAATCAGTGTCGGAAGGTTGCGGCCGAGATCGCATAGCCTGGTAGTGCGCGCGACTGGAAATCGCGTGGGCCTGTCCCTCGGGAGTTCAAATCTCTCTCTCGGCGCCATCAATCTCAGAGGTCTTGATTTGATTCTGAGATTTAACCCATCCTATGATACCTGCTGCAAGTGCTGATGCAGATGCAATTATTGCCCACCATGGGCCATAACTCCACTCAAGATCATCTGCAATATCAGGCAGCATACTGTTCCATATAATTACCGAAATTAGAATCAATCCACCGGCAACGATACTGACTACACTTGGTTTAATCGCAGATTTGTTCTCAGTAGCCTTCCATTCTAATTTTACAGCATAAATTAGCATAATAAAAGAAATTACAATCAGAATTGTAGCAGTAATACCTGCATTTCGGAACTCTCCCCAAGGGCCACAATACTCATCGACATCCTCACTGTCAACATTGTCTTTGCACTCATCATATATGTTTGAAAAGCCATCCTCTTCATCTATCTCGCAGTCTGTGTAATCGACACACGTTTCAATCTTTATTTCATGAAGCCCGATGTATATGTTTTGAGTGAATGTTGTGTCTCCCCAAACATCAGTATCAATATTCTCGCTTAACCAAGTATCCTCAATTAGGGATATAGGAATGAAAATCAAACTACATATTACCAAAATCGTAGCTAGGCGTGATTTTTGGGGATTAGGACTTACCTTGTTGGTGTTATTTGTCAATTGAGGCGCTGTTCCTTGATTTAACGAATTTAATTGTATTAATACAGGTCTCGGAGTTTCATAGTTGGTTTTATCTTGACTCGCCACGAAGTCTTGTCCTTTTTCCATTGTTTCAAAAAAAAACGATATGGGATATAAAATTTAATCCGGAAAATAGAAATTCTTTCGTAGCCAGAATTCCGCATACAATAGCGATTATTATTGAAAAATTTAGAAAATAATCTCGCTAAAACTAAGGTGCATATAACCGAAATGACTCAAAGGGAAAACCGTCACCGATAGTCATGGCGGACGGTGTTATTTCAGAACCTGATATGTCCGTCGACACACATGGTGACATGCCATTCAGATTGAGTGACACCACTCTAGAGAGAGAGTTCGCTGACTTACATCCGATGCTACAATCGATAGATAAACTCCGACATGAATGGAAATTCCAATTTAAATTAGTGAGGCATGAGTGGGGACAAGCACATTTTTTGACAATGCTCACAGGCGTTCTGGCATTCGTATTAGGTTCTGTATCCACAGAATTGTTTGCAGGTGGTGACCCCAAGGTAACAGGATTAGATGGTATTGCTGAGATAGGAGGATTTGCATTTTTCCAAATTGTAGTTTCCGCAATTCTTTGGATTTGGTTCTTTATTCAACTCTCAGTCAATTTTCCAGTGATGAGGGGACATATCATCAACGTAATCATAATTTGGGGCTCGATTTCGCTTTCCCAAGTTCTTTTCCATGTCAGTGCACCAAAGTTTCCAATCGACGCTAACTTATCAGATGGCATACTAGGAGTAATGCTAACAGCCGTTGGTGTTTTCTTCACGTACTTTTTTTGGAAAGCTGTAATCGAGACTAGAGACTATCATGTTCAAGAGAATCATGTTCATGCAGATGTACGCGTCATGGAGGAAGCCATGGCTGAACATAGTTTGTTTTCATGGAGTGTAATGGTTGGTCTTTGGGTCACTTTTATGATATTAAACGGTTGGTCAGGAGCACATTTTGTCGCAAATAGAGAGGTAAGTAACTACGGTGTTTACACAATACACCTCATGAGTGGCATGTTTTTGATATACGTATTAATGCACATTCTCTGGTTCCCACAACGTATGCTTGGAGAAGGAGCTCGAGTTAGAACCAAAGCTGCAGCTGCTGCGGATGCAGATTTACTTGTTGATGGAGTTATATTAGCACAAGAGGGTGAATGTCCTGCATGTGATGCAAACGCTCCAATCAGTCAAAATGAGAATGGAGAGACGATTGTTGACTGTGATATTGAAGACTGTAATAGTAGAGGAGTGGCTGGGGAAAAATGTGCTGGATGTGATTCAAAGTATCCTACAAGATATACATGCAAAAGCTGTGGCATAAACAGTCCTGTAGTGGACTACATTCCCGATAAGGAGGCATGGTGATGTTTTCAAAAAGACGTTCTGACTTCCCAACGCTAAATGGTTCAAATCCGCCGGTTTACTTAGACAATGCCTGCATGACCCTCAGGCCAAGTTCGGTAATTGAGGCAATTCGGTCATATTATGAACAATCCCCAGGATGTGGCGGACGGTCTGTCCACAGATATGCCACAACAGTCTCAAGGAAAATGATGGAATGCAGGAAGAAACTAGCGGGGATGTTTAACGCAAGAGATTCAAATGAGATAATATTCACAAAAAATGCAACACACTCGCTGAATCAAGTTGCTAAAGGACTATCATGGGAAAAGGGGGATATTGTACTTACAACTGATAGGGAGCATAACTCTAATCTCGTACCTTGGCTACAGTTGGAAGAAGAGAAAGGGATAGATCATCGCGTAGTAGTCTCAAATGATGATAACACATTCAACATCGAAGCTTTTGAGGAGGCTTGCGCTGAAGCTGGCTCCAACCTGAAAATGGTATCTCTATCACACGTTGGAAATTTAGACGGCATTGCTACTCCAGTGAAAGAGGCCTCAAAAATCGCAAAAGATCATGGTGCTCTAGTTTGCATTGATGGTGCTCAGTCAACTCCTCATATGAAGGTAGATGTCCAGGAACTTGGAATTGATTTCATGGCATTTTCAATTCACAAAATGATGGGGCCATCTGGAATGGGTGGCCTATGGGGTAGGATGGATTTACTAGAGAACATGCGATCTATCCAATCAGGAGGTAGTACTGTGGATACATCAAACTACGATTCTCTTGTTTGGTCAAAACCTCCTGCTAAATTTGAAGGCGGGTTGGGAAATTATGCTGGTATTCTAGGAACTAATGCGGCTGTTGATTACATCTCTGGTTTTAATTTAGATGATGTGCATGAGCATGAGGTGAAATTAAACAAAATTATGACTTCAATAGTAAAAGATGTAAACGGCATAAACATAATTGGACCAGAAGATGCATCTTTGAGAGGCGGTATTTGCTCAATGGTGATGGATACAATAGACGCACACGACATAGCGATACTTCTCGATGAGGCTGCGGGCGTTATGGTCAGAAGTGGTATGCATTGTGTCCACTCTTGGTTCAATAATAAAGGAATAGAAAGCGGTTCCCTACGAGCAAGTGCTTACCTTTACAATACCGAAGAAGAAGTCAAATTATTTGCTGAAACCTTAGTAGAAGCTGTTCAAGCGCTGGGGTGAGGAAATGCAACCAGCGCCAGATATTCCAGACGGTGAAATTGAATCTGATTTAGATTTCATAAAACAAATTACAGTATTTGCAACTGGTGTTGTTATTTTTGCGGTAGGAATATTTGCCTACATGATTTACACAGGAGATATCAGTTTAACTGGGCCTTCATCTTTAGTTCTAGAGAAGGAAGAACAATTTGATGAATTAGTTCAATATGATTCTGTTGACCACTTATCAGGAAAGGGGGTCGCAGTTTGCATGGTAGATTCTGGCATAGACATGAGCCACAAGGATTTAGAAAGTGCAAATTTAGTGGAATGGGAGGATTTTATAGGGTCTGATTCAAATCCATATGATGATAACGGCCATGGAACGATGATGGCTGGAATACTAGTCGCAGATGGAGAATTAACTGGTGTTGCGCCTGATGTCGACCTGTATGTAGCAAAGGCTCTTTCCGGAAATGGTGAGGGGAACGATGCGACGGTTGCTGAAGCAATTGATTGGTGTATTTCGAAAAACGTGCACATAATTTCGCTTTCACTTGGAGGTAATGCATCAGGTTTCTCAATTATTCTTGGGGACGCTGTTGAGGACTCGGTTGAAAGTGCGTATGATGCAGGTATAGTAGTCGTTGCAGCAGCTGGAAATGATGGTGGTGCAAATGATGATGGGGATGTTGCTTCGCCTGGTATAGTTGATACCGTTATTTGTGTAGGTGGTGTGGATTCTAGTGGGAATCTATGGTCTGGGTCTTCAGTAGGGGACAACAACGGGCGGCTATGGCCTCCAATGCTGCCAAGGAATAGTCCTGATGAAAAACCAGAAATTGTTGCTCCTGCACACAAAGTCCCGGTCATAATGGCTGGGAATAACTGGGGTTTATCATCCGGAACAAGTGCTGCAACGGTCTACGTTACAGGCGCAATTGCGTTAATGTTTGAAGAACACCCTGATTTGAAAGATGGAGGAACTCAAATGCTAGACAATCTAAAACAATGGATTGCCGATTCCTCAAAAAAACGTAGTGGGCAAGAAACTCACGACGATTATTACGGATATGGCATGTTACAAATGAAGGATTTAATCGATGCTGCTACACCATCTACTTAGGTAACCATGCAACCACAGTCCCACCAAATAGTGGGGCGAATGCCAGGTGGTGAGTTTCATTAGATTCGCGTATTAATTCCATCCAGTCATTGAAACCAACGACTTCTGGATCGTCGGTTTCTCGATCTCCAGAGGGCGCATTTGGTTCTGTTGTGAAAAGTACACCATTATCGGTCAAAAGAGGGAGCATCAACGCTATATCGCCTGCTAATCTTTCTGCAGGAGCGTCAACAATTATGACATCGGCTCTCTCTAGGATTGGAGAATCACCAGTGCGCGAAATTGTCCAGGCTTTCAATTCACTAGTGAGTAATGAAGGAGCACCAATAACTACCTTGGTTGGAACCGAAGAATACCTCTGACAAAGCCTGGTTAATATTACACCAAACCTATTTCCCTCCTCTATTAATTGGAACTGTTCTAAACCGGAACTATCTTCGAAATGGTCAAGCAACCATGCAGAGAGGTGTCCAATTGCAGCGCCAGTTTGAATTACAGTTTTAGGCTCTAATCTAGCGACTGCGTCTCGTATTCTTCTGCGAACTGAAATAGACCATGTCTCTAGTCCCATATGTTCTAATTGTTTTCCAATATTAGCCGCAACCTCAGGTTCATCTCGAGACAAATTTTTGTCAGCGGCGAGGACTGCACCCAATACCTCCTCGCGCATACTTATCCCTAACACCTCCACTTCACAAGTCTTCTTATTCTCCGACAGACTCAAAGGTGATTGCAATGGGCGGTTATCTTGAGGTAGTGATATGGATGACGATTTCATAGAAGAGGAACTCGTTGAGAATGTCACAAATTGTCCAGGTTGTAATGAGCAATGTGGACATGATGTCCTTAAACAAAAACCAGCGGGTAAAGGATTCAATTATTTGCTAAAATGTCATGATTGTAATCATGTACACACAGTCGAATTACGTCCACCCAAGCCAATTTTGATTCAAATCTTACTCAGTGAGGGTGCAGACACCAGGTCAGGGGAAATTGAAATTGATGATGATGAAGAGTTACATCTTGGTGATATATTTGAGCACGATGATGCAAGTTGGGAGATTAATCGAATCGAAACTAAGACTGGAAACTCTAGAACTAAATTGGAAGCGGGGAAAATTGGTAGAATTAACGCTGTTAGGTCGGATGTTGTGATGGTAAGACTAACTCTAACGCGAGGCGAATACTCTGATAGTGAATCAATATTCGTTGAAAGAGAAAAGCAATTTAAAGCAGGTTCGATAATGCAACATGCAGGACAAAAGTGGAAAATTCGTGCAATTCACACCGGAGCAGGTAGAACCATGACTGGAAGAGTTTCAGCACACGAAATAAAGCGAATATATTTGCATGAGCCACCCAGAATAGAAGAAAATATACCTAGGACTCCAAGAGAAAGACGGCAGGCTTGGAAAGAGGGTAAACTAGGCCACAATCCTAATCCAATTGTACCTGATGCAGAAAAATCAGGGAAACCTAAGCAACAAAGACCAGGGCGCAGACAGAAGAAAAAACGCAAATGATCAAGGTCTATTTGTCCAAGGTAACAAGAATGCCTTGGCGACTTGAGTGCCAATCGTTGGGTTTTCTTTCAGCCTCCTTATTGAGTATTCATACCACTTTTCACCATAAGGAATGTATATTCTAGTCGTGTGTCCCTCTTTACACAGCTTCCTTCTCAAAGGACCTCGCACACCTAGAAGCATTTGGAACTCATATCCAGGTCCTTTCTGCTTGCGAGGTGAGGCCGCATTTTTCCTGGGATCTGCTTTTGATGGCCCCATGTTTCTTTCCTCCAGTGCTTTCAATGTGTGATTAATCACTGGATAATCGTGGCTGGCGACGCCTACGTAAGCACCGCTATCGAGCATCGCGTCAATACATTTGTTCGTGGCTTCAATGATATCATTACGTTGCGTATACGCAATGGATTCTGGCTCTAAGTATATCCCTTTACAAATTCTATAATCAGCGGCAGAGCCAATTTTTTCTGTGATGCTTTCTATGTCATCTAAACTTCGGAAGAGTCTTCCTTGAAGGACAACCCCAACATTCGTAAGTCCCTTTTCATGCATATCAAGCATGACTTGAATTGTATCATCAGTCACTCTATGATCTTCCATGTCTAATCTAACAAACATATCATGCGATTTTGCCAACCCAACGATGGTCTCAATATTTTCCATACCTTTCTCCCTATCTAGAAGAATGCCAAAAGCTGTGGGCTTTATCGACAAATTAGAGTCTAAATTATTTTCAATAATCGCGTTGAGTACCCGTTTGTATTCCTCCAAAAAGAAATCAGCCTCATCCATCGAGCTTATCTCTTCACCAAGTACATCAATTGTAAAACATGCCCCCTCATTTGCAAGTCTTTTCATCACCTTAACCGCGTCGTCAAGTTTTGGTCCTGCAACATATCTTCTGCTTACCCAACCAACGAACCAACGTGGCATTCGTATGGTCATCGCTACCACCATACGTGAGAACCACCCGACCATGACTAACCCTCGTAGGAGGTAACTATTGACCATTTTCATCCTATGATTTGTTTACTTTTTAACAACGGAACTTCTAGTTCTGAAAGTAAGTCGCGAATTGCCTGTCTCTGCCATCCCTTGAAGGCTTTTTTATCCATACTGCATACTATATCTCCGCCGGGAAATGCAATTTTAGTTGCTGCAATTGCTTTTCGAATACTGTTTTCCCACATTCCGCTTACTTCTCCATTTTCATGTTTAATGAAAGGTAATGCATAAGTCGCTAGCATATGTCCAATCCACACATTTTCATGTAACCCTAACAAATTCGCTCTAGGAGCATAATGGCCGCCCCCCAGAGTTACTACAACTTGTCCATTCCCAACCCATTCGCCTAGGCCTGGCCCACCATCTAGTCCAAGGCCTCTGTATATTATTCCAGCAAGAAGTGATGCGGCCGGTTTATGACCCCATGTTTCGGAGGTAGAACCAATCTCTATGAACAACGATGGTGTTTCTAACCAAGGACCATGGTGTGTTGTTTCTAGTGATAAATCGAACTCGTAGAAATCTTTTGCAATGCGATTTAATTCACGCCACCATGCAGCTATTCTTGGGTTTGGAGGAGGGCAATCTGCCGATTTGCCACCAAACGGAGGAATCTCGTCTTCAGGAACCTGCATTGTTCCGATAGGATGTAATGTCAATGATGCGTTGCCACTCGCTGCAGAATGTCGTGACGGAAAAATTATTTCACTAGGATTCTCTCCCGTAGATTCTCTCCATCGCTTGTCTAAGTCATCTTCCCATAAACAGCCATCTTCCAACCACCACATGCGTGCATGTTTGTACGAATAAGCAGGCTTTCCATCAACTAGACCCATATCAACCCAGTCACACATGGCCAGTAGTTCTTCAGCCTGATTAGTAGAGGCAATATCTCCACCCGATACCAGAATTAGGCTGACCATACATAGCCGTGCAGTTGATGATTATTGAAGGAATGGTTACAATCTAACCCCCTCTCGGGGTTACATGGACAGCGCACCTTGGAGAATCTTCCAATACAATGGCAGCGATGTCATGATTGATGTGGATGGTGGAATAACTATCCAAGGAGAAAGAAAAAAGCCATTTCCATGCGAGATTACACACGCTGCAATTTGCGAGCGAGGTTTGATTGCAACATGGGTAGACCACGACCTAAGGTTGGCGAGAATGGCATTACTAAACATAGATGAGCCACTGAAAAACGGAATTTCTAAGGCCGATTTAAGGCTCAACCGTAATACAGCAATGGTTGAGAGTTCTAAATGGTGTCATATAGTGGATGCCGAGCCTTTAGCACTAACCTCAGATGGACAAAAAATAATATTCGCACTTTGGACAAGAGGAATATATTGTATTGATTCCAGTGATAACGAAATGTGGAGACAACCCCTTTTTGATAGTAAAGAAAAATCTCCGCCTAGGTCTAATGACATAGCAGAAATTTCTATTGTTGGTAAAGAAGTCTTTGTATGGACAAGGAGTGGTAGATTTAGAAAGTTGTGTTTAGAAAGCGGTGAAATTCTAAACGAGGGGACAATCGACGTTGAATGCGATCTTGAGAGAGTATTCCATCACGGACAAAAATTTCTTTTGTCCTCAAAAGATGGGTGGATATGGGAACTCGAAAATGAAGAAATAACTGTTGCTAGAAAACTCAGGGGAACCGCACAAGACGCAGTTTTCGACAAAACGGACTGGAGGATAATCTCATGGCGAGAAGATATAATGTTGCGTGGCAATTCTGTACCTAGAAGAGATCTTGGTGTCCAACTAGTCGAGAAAGACGGAGTTTGGATGGTTCTAGATAATCAGGGAGATTATACTCCTCACATGATTTCATCTGATCAATGAAATCATTCGATTTTTTCTGTATATCCACAGCGACCACAAGATTTGCGATCAGAATGTAAGGCCAAGAAAACACCGGGGCCACAGTTTGGATTTGGACAAAACTCTGCTTTTCTGACGAGTTTGCCGTCGTCGATAGAATATTTTGACCACTTTGCTCCAGCTTTAGGACCGTCTCCCATCATTCTTCACCTCCAGATATCTCGGTGGATTCTTCAGTATCGGGCTCTGATTCAGATGATGAGCCTCGCATTTCAGCGAATCTTTCATGCATGTAACTCGGTTCAACTTTCATTGATTCCTTATCGTTGTAAACAATTCCCAATCCAGTGGTAGAGCCCATTCCGAACCTTGTGTTTACGTTCTTTATAACAATAAAATCTCGATTTGAACCTGGTTCAATTGAGGCGATTCCATTCAGTAGTTCGGCACGCGACGGAGTGGGCGCACCCTCATGATTGCATCGGAATTCAATCTCGATTCTGTTCAACAGTGGATTTTCCTTACGTTCAATAATTTCCATATCAATTCCTCCATTATCGGATGTTCACTTTGAGTGCGTAACTACCCGGCACTGGGATGTTCAATCTGTTAGCAATTTCTGAGCGAGAGGGATCTAGGATCACGACATAGCCGGTCCAATCAGACGATACAGGTGCAGATGGGCAAGTGTGACATTGATCTACTCCATCGGCTAAGATAAGGTGGCATTCGCTGCATGCAAAGGGGTTTTTTGGCATAATTTTCAACTCCTAATTCAGTTCTGGTCCTCGTAAATCCATTCGTGACTACCCAAGCCTGTCTGCTTACAAGTCAGACCTATCTTTGAGCGACGTGGATCACTAGTGTCAGGTGACAGAGAAACAATTCTAGCCCTTACTGAACTACCGACACCAAGTTTCCTTCCGCTTTGGCGACCCTCGAGAAGTCCCATTCCAGCATTAATGTCAACGTGGTCTTCCATAATCTGAGATTTGTGAAGTAGAGCTTCCATTGGCCCTATTCTAACGAATGCTCCGAAGTCATTTACTTCAGATACTGCTCCTTCCACTACCTCGTAGTCCTCTATACAAAATAATACAGCATCGAATCTGACCCTTTGGTAAATAGCACCATCACCATGTATGATTCGTCCGCGGTCGATAGGCTCGTGATTTGACGTTACGAGAACAAATCGGTTACTGTCATCGAATCTTCCTTCGAATGCGGATGCTGCAAGACGATCGATGTGCTCATTAAGTGATTTCTCTTTCCGTATGTATTCAGCAGGAATACGAATAGTATCTTCCTTAGTGACAACTTTGTACATATTAACACCTTTTGTCCTCGCCCAGATTGTAGCCAAAGGACGATTGAGGTGTTTCCTCATCCGTCCTTCATCGGCTATGCCTCTGGAGAGATTTGCGACCGTAGTCAACCTCGCCACCAGCGGCCCCTATTTGAATGATACCCCCTGCTAATGACTGCACGTTAGGTGAGTAGTACTGTTCATGCATTAAAACAAACCCTTGATTTATCGCTGTGAAATGGGCCCTACGGGCCCAAAGCCATAACTACCCCAAATGTCCCAATAACAACAGGTGAGTCAAGTGTCTAAGCAAATCAGAGCGGTATTGATGCTCTTAATTTTGCTAGGTTCTACCGTCGTGATTTCAAATCCAATATCTGCAGAAGATGATGATAACTCCACTTCATGGGATTATTTGTCTCAGCCATGGGCTCAGTATGGTAGAGACCCTGGCCACACAAAGGCTTTACCATCCCACGGTGATTCCGGGCTAGAAACGATAGAAACACCAGCTATCAATTGGGTGGCTTTCGATTCAGGCCTAGGAGCAGATGGTTACGGAGTCGCAATTGGAGATTTTTCTGCGTCTATAACTTCACCCAATGGAGCCAAGGAGAGATGTGGAGAAGGACACCTATTCGCAGTATTAACCTACACCGACAATACCGATCGTCGATTAGCAATAATCGAAGGAGACACCGCTAAGATTGCTTGGGAGGTTAATCTTGGCAACGTTGATGTCATCCGTTCGACCCCTGTTATCGTTGATGTTAATGGGGACTCAAAACAAGAAATTGCCGTTGTATACGATTCAGACAGCTCACTTGAAGTAGACTTGTGGTCGCCTGACATTACTTGTGATGAGTCAGGTTGGACTGTCTCTGGACACTCCAACGAAAAACTCTGGTCATGGTCCGATTCTGATTTAAGAATAGGAATCAATAACGCACACTTTTGGACAGCACCAGAATCCGTCACACAACCACTGCTTGCAGACCTGTCTCTTGATGGTACACCCGAATTGATTATCGCAGCAGTAGACAGAACAAATGACGAGCCAACAGTCGTCGCTCTACCTCTAGGTCTACAGACTCCCGAAGAAGATTGGAAAGTGGCCTTAGATAGAGGTTCTCACCCCTCAGACCCAGCTTTCGCAGCGTTGGATGACACTAGCGGCTCAGTAGTACTGACTACTGTTGATGAAAATAGCGGTAACTTCTGGGTTTGGAGAATAGATGGTCCAACGGGGTCATTAGATTGGGAACGAGTCGCAATACAGGGCACAGATAGCGATGACGACACGCCAAGAATTAGGCTACCGGGACCAGTAGTCACTCAATTAGATACAGATGCTGCTCCAGAGATCATACTCACTCTACCTTCAGACAGCAACGGTGCAGACGAGGGGATGGGTGCTCAATATGTTGGTATGGAATTGACTAGCACTGAGGAAATTTGGAGATTTCGAGCGAAAAATGGTTACGCAGACACAGAGCCAGTCCCTGTTGATACTACAGGGGATGGTGTGACCGACCGTGTTTGTTGGGTTACGTGGTATTCATCAGGTGCGGGTACGACTGATAGGGATGGGCTTGCCGGTTGTCAGGATGTTACTATTGACCCGCCATACAGAGAATGGTCAAGAGTTCTCCAGAGTGGTAGCGGAAATGATAACGAAGGAGAAGTAGCAATATCTCCTCCAATTGTGATCGATCTTGATGGGGAAGATGAACCCGAATTATTAGTCGCTTATGGTGAGAGGGTTTTCGCATTTGATGGCAATACAGGTATATCTGCAGACATTGACATCGGTTGGTCATCACCAATAGATTTGCCACACAGAACCTGGGCTGCTCCCGCAGTCGCAGACATGGACGGCGACGGATATCTAGACATCTTGGTGGGTGACATGCTAATTAGCGAGGCAAAGCCAGATTTAGCACCTTTAGCAGATGGAAGAGGAATTGGTTTTACACCAACAGACCCTGATCCTGGAGAGATGGTTACTATCTCCGGACAATACTCCAATATTGGTATAATAGATACCGACGAACCAGTAGATGCAGCGTTGTTCATGAATGGAGTTGAGATAAAAAGGCACAGAGTCAATATGATTGAACCAGTTTCCCCATCCGGAGAAGGCGGTCCTATCACATTCAGCGTTGACATAGAGGCAACGCTTGGTGTTCATGACGTAGAACTAATTCTTGATGTTAACAATAACTTAACACAAACAAGAACGGATAATGATAATTTCAGTACATCCCTGGTTGTTCTAGAGCCATATGTTGCCCAAATACAAACACCAAGCGAGGTTTCAAGATCTTTACCGGGGCATTACAGTGATGTAAATGTCTCAGTAACCAGCACAGGAAGCCGAAGTGCGACATGGACATTGTCTTACGACAACTCAAGTTTACCTAACGGTTGGTCATTTACGCCGAAATATCAAGCTGACCTGTCAGTTAACCTAGAAGCAGGTGAATCGAAGATAATAAATTTCGAATTTTTTGTTCCACCTGATGCCATGGGTTCTGATGATGCCCAGATACCACTTACGTTAACGTTGGATTTGGATTCCGATGTCTCTTCTACAGTTATGTTACCCCTCGAAGTTGAAAGAACAAGAGGTCTTTCATTACAAGGCACAACAGGTTTGCCATCCGGGATTGGGTACGGAAGACCAGGAGATGTCGCTCACGTTTGGATGATGGTAGAAAATGTAGGAAATGCCCAAGAAACTACAGAGATGCAATGGTCTGCAAACTCTTGGGGTGCAAGTGCGACAATCGTGGATTACGATGGCAACACTCAATTTGGTATTGAACTGGGACCAAGCGTCACACAAGAGTACCTCATTGAAGTGGATGTACCTAACTCAAAGCAACCCGGCGAATCAACATCCACGGTGCTAACGCTCTGCATAGGTTCTGGAACAGAAGAGATCTGTGAGGATTTCACTGTTACGATATTTGCCAGTGATACTGCTAGCGACATACCACACATCAGAACCGTTCCAGCAACAGGTCTGAGTTGGGACATAGAAACAAACTATGCAGGCACTGCAAAAGTCTGGGATATGTCAGCGGCAGGTATGCTCAAAGTTGGTTGGAATTGGAGTGCATCCGGTGACTTGAGTATCAATGGAACCAAACTCGAAATGAATGGACAAAACGGTAATTTGCACCTTGATTTACCATTTGATGCTCCGCCAATGCGACACTTTTTCAATCAAAGTGAGTCGACTTCACAAAACTCAGATCTTGCAATTTCGCTCCATATACTCCAAGTGTATAGGGCTGATGCTGCAGTTGTAACACCTGAAGATGGGGCAATTTTCAATGTTAGTGAGCGTACAAAAATGATTCTGAAACTCGAAAACCCTGGGAATGGTGAGGATACCTTCACCCTTCAGGGTAGTACGCTTGCAGGTAACCTATCAACTCCTCCTAATGTCACATTCGAGATAACAAACCCTGTGCGAACCTTAGGCCCTGGCGGGATAAGTATGGTACCCGTATGGGTTACCGTGCCTGATGACGTACCTGCACGAGAAAATTTCCAGTTAGTGTTTGAATGGGCAAGTACAAGTGATAATTCGATAGCTTCGAATACAAGCATAACAATACAGGTCAGACCAGACCACCGTTGGAACATTACAGTGGTCGAAGGAACAAATCAACAAGTTACACCAGGGCAAAAAATAATCTTGAGCATTGACGTCGTCAATGTCGGGAATTCTGATGACTTGCTGACTCTAACTCCACAATTTGACGTGTATAGAGAAGGAAATGACAGTTCCACATGGAACGCCAGTATAATCAACTCGTCGAGACTAGACGTATCAGAAAATGAAACCATTCAATTTGAATTTGACATTCCCGAAGATGCCTGGTCTGGAACATCAGCAAATTTAACTTTAGAAACATCATCAAGCGGGTTCATCATTGACTACGATGTTATTATTGAAATCGAGGTGTTGTCTGTATCTGGATGGGGCATAGATCTTTCAAACACCTTCCTAGAAGTACCCCCTTCTGGAGGAGAGTTAGAATTAGTCATAGAACAGAAAGGGAACGCCCCGGCATCACCATATTTCTTCAAAGCCGGACAAGGATGGAATGTAACATTACCACAAAATGGAGAGATAATAGATCCGGGTGAATTTGGTTACGTCAACATAACAGTCTATCCTCCAGAGGATTCACTCGCAGGTGAGGTTGGGGTCATCAGCATATTGATTTCCAACGGAGATGGTAGCGGACAAATAGTCGAAGAAGTTCCAGTTCGTGTTGGATCGACTCCGGGAATAATTGTGGACTCTAGAGGGTCCTGGAAAGTTAGAGATGGTGTCTCTTCTTGGCCAACAGCATGGATTGAAAACATTGGTAACGACGTCGCTATAATTGAGGTATCTCTCAACAATGTTCCAAATGGTTGGACTGTCGATGGAGATGATGTAATGGTCATAGCACCCTCAGAAATAAAGGGTATACCATTACAAATCACCCCGGCCTCTACGTGGAACGGAAACAATATCCAACTTGAGTTTGAACTATCACACCCGACTCTAGGTACAACCTTCCACCCAATAACAGTAAACGAAAGCGATACAGTTCTAATCAGCAGTCCAGTACATACGGGGCGAGCGGGTGAAAAGGTCACAATAACAACCAGTTCGTCAGTATCAGGAGTTGAAACATCCCTAATTCCCCTGCCCAGTACAAGGTCTAATACCACCCACAATGGGATGAGTTTGCACTTGTTTGGAATACCTGCGCCAATACACTACGCAGATTGTAATAATGTATTTGGAAATCTAGACACGCTGGGGATTGAAAGTATTTCGTTGCAATGGGCAACGTGTACCCTCACTGCTAATATTGGGAACCCAATGTTGGCTAATGTCTGGTTAAAGACGAATACAGGAGAAATTTTGGACTCCTCAGTAATTAGGCTAAGCGAGAATGAAAGCGCAAACCTCACACTATCTATCTCGGGGTGGGATCCTGAGCCAGGATTTATTTCAGTGGAAGTGTTAGTAATGGATTCTAATGGTCTTATACTTCATTCTTCTTCCACTGACCACATTGCACGACAGAGTGGATGGAATCTTCGGATCGGTTCGCTAATAATTGATGAAAATTACATCGATGTGGGAATCGACCGTCCGGGATATGAAATCATGGAAGGTGCTATCTGTCAGTTACATATTAGAGCCGTTGATAGTGATTGGGAAACTACGCTAGCCTTGGACGTCTATGGGGACGCCAATGCGCCTCGTAAAATAATTGACAGACCATCTGCGGTTGGTGATGGAGATGAAGTATCTGCTACTGTCTCTTGTTCGGCTCCTTGGGATATAGATGACAATCCAAATGATGACATGTCGACTGCTTATGCCAGCAAACTACCTCTGGTAACATACGAGTCTAGTGATTTATACTGGACTGCAGGAATTGCAACTTTGATGTTGATTATTGCCTTCTTTGGCGGAGCGCTAAACATCCAGAAACGTGAAAAAGAACATGCCCCAAAGAAGGAGCCAGAGATACAAAAACAGCCTAAGAAGGAGATTAAACCCAAAGAGGATGTGAAGATTGTTAGCGACGATATTAGCTTAGATGATATTTCATTTGAGGAAGATAATGTTGAAAGTGATGATTCGAATTCTGAACCAACAATTTCAGAGGTTAATGTCGATGATGATGCATCAACTGAACCTGAAGAAGATATAATCGACATAGATGATGGTACAGCGAGTAGTAGACTATCGGCACTTAGAAGAGAGATTGCTACAGACTCTCCTTCAAAAGACAACAGTAAAGATGAATTGTCAAAGAGACTCGATTCTTTCCTAAAGGACCGTTGACTTCATCCACATTCTATCATTCGGAGGTACCATGGAAGAAGCATTTGAATCCACTAGCCCTTTCTTCACAATCGACCCAATGGTCTCAAACAGATTAGAGGGAGTATTTTCAGCACTCATTAACGATGCATGGGCGGAGTTTATTTCAAGCGATGATGATCTTAGAACTAGGCTAAAATCCCAAGGAGTAGAGGAGCCTGAAAATAGAGAGTCAATTACATGGGACGATGCGAATTTGTTTTTCTTGTCATGTGTATATCTAACAACTATTGGCCAACCAGCACCATTGGAAGCTGGAATGTCAAAGGAGAGATTTGGTAGATTCCCGTATGGAGATGGCTCCGCTTTGAGTTATGTTAGAACTTGGGTAAGAGATTCAAAACGGAAACCCGAAACATATGAACAAATGTTAGACCTTCTAGAAAAACTAGACACAAGAATGGATGGTACAAGTATGGCAAGGGGTTTTGGCAGACTGGAAATGAGAGGATGGCTTACCTCTCAAGAAGTGACTTCTCTTCGCATAGGTCTGACATCAAAATGCTGGATGCCCTCAGCAGACGAACCATTGGATGGGGGATGTCAAGATGCTGCCAAACATCTGGTGGCACTACTAAGGGCTGCTGAGAAGAGAACTTGTGGAATTGTCTTCAGAGTTCACAATTAATCAAAAATCAAGGCCTGTTAGTCGCTCATACATTGATGCATACAATGCGGCTGTGTCATCTATTACTTGTTGAGGTAGGGCAGGGATTGGAGGGTCTGTGGTTCCAGCATCCCTTGCCAATCGTAATTCTTCTTGATGGCCAGTGGCTATGTAGTGTTGTCGAACAAATTCTTTTGATAATTGCACAATGTTTCCCTTGGAATACTCATCAGCATCCCACCATCTATCCTCATCGAGTGTTCCGAATGAGTCAACAAGAACCGGGACACGACCGGGACCCAGTGCGAATTCTTTCTTACCATCAACATGAATTAGACCCCGCTTCAGGGCTTCGCGTTCAATTAACTCATCTACTTTTAGAACCACCTCGATTAGCGAATCCAGTTCCTCACCAGTGATGTTTGCAATTTCTAGTGCTTCCTCTCTATCTATCAGGCGGTCATAGGCTTCGAACTTCGTAGTAACTTCAACGCATGGTTTAGGTAATTTCACACCCTCCTCTAAAACTGTTCCAGTTTCAAATCCAAGTTCCTCTGCTGTGAGTTCGCCACGCTTGTACCGCCTCCATCCAGAACCTGCGAGATAATGCCGGCAAACAATCTCTAGCGGAACGAAAACCCATTCTCCATCTCTAGGAGTTGTTCCCGGCTCTCGAAAGATGTCAACTCTGCGTACTAAGCACCTATCTGGAGCGTTTCTTTCTACTACATGAGTCCTACAAATTCCCTCTTTCTCTACCAGTTCAAACCAATGTGTTGTGGTTCTATTCAATGATTCTCCTTTTCTAGGAATCAGCGATGGTATTATTTGATCAAATACTGAGATTTGATTAGTGTAACGAAATTCTAGGATATCAGGATCGTCTGTCGACCAAACTTCCTTCACCTTACCTGCATAGAGACATTCTCCCATAAGCCTCGTTGTTGCACATGACGTCTTTCAACATTATGACTGAAAATTTAGATTAAACCAAGCGCATCTTCAATTCGGTTCAACTCTGGTCCGGTAGTTTCTCGACCAGCAATGGCCCCATTATCTGAGGCTGCAAGACCCGCACCAACATATGGAGACCCAAAGGCAACCGTACCAACCATTGGTGGTACACCAAGAACATCCTCAATCACTAAAACTTCATCTGGTAATACGTCAGGATGTAACAAAACGCCCTGATTGTTTGCTACACCAAGAGACCCTACAACGTCTTCACCAGCAATGGAGCAGACAGCGACGGGTATACCAAAAACATCTGATATAATCTCGACACCGTCTTCTGGTAATGCTGGAGAAGCAATTGCGCCATTTTCATTACACAACAGAAGGTTGCCAGCAGTGTTAACACCACCTTCCATTACTACTACGTCACCAAAAGAGGTTAGTATGTCAATATCAGATTCTGTTGCTATATCAGCAACTGCAAGTCCCTTTGAGTTGCCTGTCACGAGAGCGCCGACTAAAGTTGAGCCACCCACAGTGAGTGGGTGCCTTTCTAGACCAATACATTCGTCAATTCGATTAAGAGCTTCTTCATTCAATTCATGCGGGTGAAACACTACTTTTCCACAGACTGCAAGATAGATTCCTACCTGGTCTGAACCAAGGACATCACTGGTCGTAATTGGCATGCTCTATCGCTCCTTTCAGATGACTTAGGTTGATGGTTCCTTCGGACCTTTTCTCCTTAAAAATTTGAAAAGGCCGCATCCCGCTCATTGCGGAATGCGGCCGATTTGTCGCTAGGCGACGGGAGGGGATTCTTCCGAGGGAAGAAAGAGGGGCACAGTGACAGACATTCCCGTGGGCTCTCGCACCACAGTACCGGAACTGACGCAGATGGG
>MDTG01421988.1_pt1 | contig 21159 bp, 22 predicted proteins | sample 811421 | NCBI WGS metagenome assembly MDTG01 (sample SAMN05326645, study PRJNA326480) | marine metagenome | isolation source: seawater | place: Pacific Ocean: South East | collected 2011 | reverse complement strand
TGAACAATCTTTTATGCATTCATTTGTGTATACAGGGGAATTGATAAAATTGACTAATATTGTTGCTCAATTTAATCCTGAAATGGATAATAGGATTTGGATCGCAGCTCATTGGGATTCAAGGCCATGGGCAGATTTAGATAAAGATATTTCAAAAAGAAATATTCCTATTTTAGGTGCTAATGATGGAGCAAGTGGTGTTGCTGTGTTATTAGAAATCGCAAATCAACTAAAAGTAAAACCACCTAAAATTGGAGTTGATTTAATTTTCATAGATGGAGAGGACATTGGTAAAAGTGGTGAGACTGAACATTATTTTGTTGGTTCTAGATATTTATCTAGAAATATTCCTACAAAATTTCCTAAGTATTGTATTTTGATTGATATGATAGGTGATAAAAATTTAGAAATTCCAATTGAAGGATTTTCTTATCAACAAGCTCCTAAATTAGTTAATTTGATTTGGAGTCAAGCAGAAAAAATGGGTTTTACTGTATTTAAAAATGAAATCTCCAGTTATGTTCAGGATGATCATGTAATTTTGTATAATATTGGAGGAATACCATCAATTGATATTATCGATTTTGATTACCAATATTGGCATACACTTGAGGATACACCTGATAAATGTAGCCCTGAGAGTCTTGGTATTATTGGTAAATTATTACTTAATCATATATATTTAATAAATTCAAAATAGAAATAGGAAAAGATTTAATGTTATATGGAAAATATAAAATACTAATTTTTGGAATGTTTTTTTTATATTTTCAATGTTCATCTCCTACTCAAATTATTGATGAAATAGACCCAATTGAAAGCATTGATTTTAATTATTTGCAAAATGACGAAAAAATTTATTTATCCGCGGAAATAAAAAATCCTTTTAATGGATTAACTTTACGATATGTTCGTCTCGCATGGCACGGTCAAAAAAATTTTTCAAGTCAAGCTGATTCATTTGTTTTAGCAGATTCAGGAAAATTTGGAGATATTTTGAAAGGAGATAATATTTTTTCGATTTCAAAAAAAATATCTTCTATTACGAATAATCCAATTTCACTATCAGATACTAATAAAGTATGTATAAAGGTCATTGCTCATTATGAAGAAGGAAATAGTTTTATTGATTCCTCTAAATTTGATTTAGGAAATTTATGGCCTTATTTTACTTCATTTGATTTACCTGATACTTTGTCTAGACCAAATGAAGTTAATTCAGCTAAATTAATTAATATCAAAGTTGGCGTTAATGACCCTAATGGGCTTGATGATATACAATGGGTAGGTTTTCTTTCTTATAAAAATGAAAATAATGAATTAACTCCATTAAATAATGGTAAGTATTTGTTCTTAGATGACTCTGGAGATACTCTTCATTTTGGTGATGAATTAGCAAATGATGGAATTTTTTCAGCATTATTACAATTACCCCATAATGCAACTACTGGTAATTTAAATTGGAAATTTAGAGTTCAAGATATTAATGGTGCTTTTAGAGATTCAACAAAAAATATTGTGGTTTTACCATGACAAAAATTTGTTTTTACATACTTTTAACTTATTCAATGGTTTTCTCTCAAATTATACCATTAAGATTTTTAAATGAAGGATCATCAACAGACGAAATAGAAGTAGGATTAAAAAGTAATGTAATAGTTGAAATAAAAACTTCAGTTAATCCAACTGACAGTATCATTTGGTTAGGAACAGGGAAAGGCCTTTCTTATCAATTAGACTCTTTGGGGGGAAATAGTAATTTTAGAACTTTTAATATTTCAGATAATTTAATTGATAGAACTAAAAGTATTTATTTGCCTTCTGGTGGAGTTTCAGCGATAGGAATTTCTGGTAAAAAAATTAATCCTACTACAGGTAATGATACTCTAATAGTTTCTGTTGCTAATACAAAAAATGGGGAAAGTGTTGGTGCTGGAATTGTAGTAGGAAATTTTTCTAGAAAAAACCCAACTAATCCAATTGAATGGGAATATTTTGAGCAACCTACAGATGTTCAAGAAGATAGTATTTTAACTTGGGGTGGTCTTGAAATTAACGCGTTACCAGTAACCGTGTTTGAAAATAATATTACTTATGATTTATCAATTGGGAAACAATATTTCTGGGCTGCTAGCTGGGCGGGTGGATTAAGAAGATTAAAAAAACAAAGTGATGGAGGTAGTAGAATTTGGGAAAGAATTCCACTTCCAGATGATAATCGGTTTGAATTTAATTGCGGAGAATTTTATGAAAATTATCAATTAAATCCTCGTGACCCTCCTAATGGTAATCATAATCATAAAGTTTTTTCAGTTTTTGTTTACTCTGACACAATTTGGGTCGGTACCGCAAACGGAATTAATAGAGGAATAATTGATAGAACCTCAAGTGATGATTGTATTGATTGGAAAAACTTTTCTTTTCCCAATGATGGTATTTCTGGTAATTGGGTAGTTTCTATTACAAAACAACAATGGAATGGAAAGACAACAATATGGGCTGTAACAAGAAGTGCAAACCAAATTGGTGAAAATAGTGGACTTAGCTATTCAAGGAATGATGGTGAGACCTGGTCAAGTATAAATTCATTAATAGGTCAATATGGCTATAATGTAGTTGTTAAAGATAGCTTAGTTTATTTTGCTTCGAGAAATGGATTGTGGAAATCCATTGATGGAGAAAATTTTGCATTGTACGATCCAGCTATTGACAAATTAAGAAATGATCAAATAATTGATAATGATGTTTATTCAGTTTTACATGATACTAGAAATCATTACAATGATCATTTGTGGATAGGTAGTGCTGATGGTTTGGGTAGATTACATAACCCTGATTTTAATGGTCCGATTTGGCAAATTTATAGAGCAAATTATTCTTCAAACAAACCATATGCATATCCAAATCCTTTTTCTCCATCTGTTCATAATTTGATGAATGGTGATGGCTATTTACGTTTTTATTATAAAGTCAAACAATCAGAATTAGTTAAATTGACGATTTATAATTTTGCAATGCAAAAAGTTAGAGAAATAGACTACCTTAGAGGTCAGGGTCAGGGTTCTTTAAAATGGGATGGAAGAGATGATTCCGGATATTTGGTATCAAATGGAACTTATTTTTGCAAATTATTTTATGATAATACTTCACATTGGGTAAAAGTTGTTTTAGTAAAATGAAAAAAGTATTATTAATACTATTATATTCTTTTTTTTATAATTCAATAGTTTTATGTAATGGAATAGCTGGATATGCAGGTAGTTTTCTTAGGTTAGGATCTACAGCTTACTCTATGTCTGTAGGTGGTGGTTTTACAGCTGTAGTAGATCAAGGATTTCCTGGATACCATAATCCAGCATCTCTTGGGTTTTTAAATAATCGTTCAACTTCAGTTTCAAATCATTTATTATCATTAGATAGATATTTAGTTTCTGCCTCTTTTTCCACTCCTCTTCAACCAACTGCTGGAATTGGTATAGGTATTATAAATACAGGAGTAAATAATATCGATGGAAGAGATGCATCAGGTGCTTCAACAGGATCTTTTTCAACAGACGAATATGCAATATTAGTAGGTTTCTCTAATAGAATATCTGATAAAATAAGTTTGGGAGTAAATATTAAAGTTTTCTTTCAAAATCTTCCATTTGATGGAAATGTAAATAGTCGAGGGACTGGAATTGATGCTGGAATAACTTTTAAGCAATCTATAAATTTTGATATAGGATTATGTATAAAAAATATTAATTCTTCTTACACTTGGAATACTAGTGATATTTTTATTGAAAATGGTTCAACATATGAAGATTCATTCCCGACAGAAATCTCTTTAGGTTTCATATCAAGAAATGATAAATATGATATAATTGGAGATTATAGTTTTTTTAGATCAATTAATTCAAATATTGCGAATCGTATTAGAATAGGTGGTGAGTTTAAACCAATAAATAAAGTTTTTTTAAGAGCTGGTTTAAATGATTTTTCTCCAGCAGTTGGAATAGGTTTAGATTATTCATTATTAGAAAAGGACGATGCCAAAATTGATTATGCTTTTTTGTTAGGTAGTGTGGGTGAAGGAATTAGTCATATTTTTACTTACACCTTAAATTTTTAATGAAATTTTTATTAATATTTATCTTATTTCTAAATCAATGTTTAAGTATTGGTACTTCATTTTTAAAAATTCCTTTTAATGGTAAATCGTTATCTTTATCAGAAGCAGGAGTTGCATTTGTTAGAGAACCATCTTTATTTCGATTAAACCCAGCTCTTTTATATTCAAATTCTAAAAAAACAAATGTTCATGTAAGTTACAATTCATGGTTATTAAATACAAAAGGGCATTCATTAATTGCTGTCCAACCTTTTAAAAAATATTTCACTTTAGGGTTTGGATTAAAAAGTTTGAGTATTAATAATCTTGAATTTAGAAATGATATTCCAAGTTCTGAACCCTTATCATATTTTACAAATAATGGGACTAGTCTTGAATTTGTAATAGCAACAAAAAAAAATAAATTTCAGCTTGGAAGTTCAATTAAATACATTGAAATAGAATCTTATGTTTTTAGTTCCAAAGGTTTTGCAACAGATATAGGATTGACCTATAATCTACCATTATATAATTTATCATTTGGTGCATCTTTGGTTAATTTAGGATATATGAATGATTTTAAATCAAGTAGTCCTAGACTTCCTACAAAGGGTTCATTAGGATTTAAGTTTCAACCATTTTTAAAAAATTCAAAAATAAAATCAATTTATTTGGGTAGTATTGATGTGTTTGAGTCAAATAAAATTGCATATCGTTTTGGAAATCAATTTTCAATCAATAACTTTCATTTAATGTCTGGTATATATACATACAAAGATAATTTTTCAATTAGTGGAGGATTTGAAATAGAAAAATCTAAAATCTCAATTTCTTATGCATTTAACTTATCTAATCATAATCTTGGGATTCCACATATTTTTCAAGTAAAAATAATTATTCCCTAATAATAAATGTCCTCAAAATTATTTAGAATTTTTCTTTTCAATTTTTTTTTATTAGTAGTTTTATTAATTCTTTTTGAACTTTTTTTCGGCAACTGGTTTAAAAAAGAATCCATCCAAAATCTTAATATAATTTATAAAAAAAAGATTAATTATAATCTTAGAGGAATATATGAATGGGAAAATGATAAAATATTATACTCCAGAGATAAGTGGGGTCTAAGAGGTAATTATCCAAGCACTGATAAAATTAATATTTTAACAGTTGGAGGAAGTACAACTGATCAACACTATATTTCTGATGGCTATACTTTTCAAGATATAATGCAAAATAAATTTTTTCAAAACAAAAAAAACATTTTTATTGTTAATGCAGGCATTGATGGACAATCGACTTATGGTCATATCCATAATTTTAGATATTGGTTTCCAAAAATATCTGGATTAAAAGTTGATTACATTTTATTTTATGTAGGTATTAATGATTTTTACATTAAACACAAAAATTCTTACGATGATTTAATTTTTAAAGAAAAAAATTTAAAAAATTTAATTAAATCTAAAAGTATAATATATGATATATTTAGGATGACTCAAGGTGTATTATTTGCTAATGCATATGGTTTAAATCATAATATTTCAAATGAAATTAATGAGTTTTCATTTTCAAACTGGGTTTCAAAACCTTATTTAAATAATCATTATGATTTAATGGAAGAAAAACTCAAATCATATGAAAAAAGATTAAATATTCTTTGTGACGAAACGTATAATATTGGTGCTAAACCAATATTTGTATCACAATCCTCTAGAAGAACATATCATTATCTTGATAACAAACTTATTGGAATTCCTTTTTTTGCGAATTTAGATGGTAAAAAAATTAATGGATTAGATTATAGAATAATGATAAAAATGATGAATGCTTCGTTAAAAAAAGTTGCGAATGACAGAAATGCTATTTTTATTGATTTAGAAAATGAGTTAGAATTTGATCTTAAAAATGATTTTTATGATAATTCTCACAATACACCTCAAGGATCTATTAAAATAGGACACTATCTGTATGAAAAAACCAAGGATTTATTTTAAAATGAAATTTTTAATTTTTTTTCCATTCATTTTGTTATCTCAAAATTTTGAATTTATAAGATATTACAAAAATGAAGGAGATTTTCAAAAAGACATTAGAATTAATCTAATTGAAGCGTCAAAAAAATCACATATACAGGCTTTATTTTTAAAGGATAAATTATTCTCAAAAATATATTTTGATGAAAATTTTAAAGAAATTTCAAGTCAGGTTTATGATTATAATGATGACAATTCTCTCTATAGAACAATTTTTTATAAAAATAATAAGATTGTAAAAATGTCTATTTTTGGGGACGAAAAAATGTCAGATATATTTTTTGATTATGCATTTAATAGATTTAATAAGAAAGATTTTTTAAATAGAATTACAAATTATTATTATAATGATAAAAATAAAATTGAAAGGTATGAATTTTTATCATCAAATAATTCAAGGCTCGGAGAAATCAATTTTACATATTTCGATGAAGGATTAATTAAATCTGAAAGATGGATTAATTTATTATCTGGTAAAAATGTAAGATCATTTGAGTATATATATAATGAAAAAACTCAGAATTATATTATTACAGAGTTTGATTCTAATTATCAAATGATTAGTCAGTCTGGAATAAATATTTCGATATTAAATAATTATGACAATCATGAAATAGGTTTTGAAAATTCAAGTAATACATTACCAGAGAGCTCATATATTTTAGATATTATATCTAGAAATGAAACAGATTTATTTGAATCGAATATTTTTTTTAATGAAACGGATTTAATAATTATGAAGAATAATGATTCACTTTTTGTTAATGTTCATGAAATAAGGAATGAATCAGTTGAATTTTATGAAAAAGGTTTTAAAGATGTTTTATCTTTAAAATTGATAAAGATTAAGGAAATTGTTCATAAAAGTGGAGAAATTATTTATCCTGTTTTAAAGTATTGAAAATTATGGTATGATAGTTGCAAGTTGATACGTTAACTACTTATATTCAATTGTATGCAAAAATTAGTTTTTACTATTTTATTTACATTTTTATTTGTTGAAGCACAGCAACAATTATACCCGCCTCCAACATCATTAATAACCATTCCAACTGCAGGAAGTTTGACAAGAGGATCTTTTTCAGCAGGAATGAGAGTACAAAAAGATGGAGGTTTATTAAACTCACTTGCTGTTGGTTTTTCTGATAGGTTTATGTTTGGAATATCTCTTGGAGCAAGTAACTTGATAGGTGACCAAAAACCTATACCTAACCCTAGGCCTGAATTAATGATAAAATATAGGATTGTTGATGAAAGTTTAACAATGCCTGCATTATCACTAGGAATAGATAGTCAAGGTTTTGGCAAATATAATGAAGCTGATTCAATTAGAAGATATGATGTAAAAGGTTTTGGTTTGTATTTGGTTAGTTCAAAAAATTGGAAATCAATTTTTGGTAATTTGGGTTTACATTTTGGAGTTAATTATAATCTTACTGAAAACATAGATCAGGATGATGATTTAAATTTATTTACAGGATTTGATATAGAGTTTAACCCTGAATTTTCTTTTCTAATTGAGTATAATGCTGCTTTAAATCAAAATAATATGACCGCAAAAACAATTTCTCTATCAAATGGTGGATTTCTGAATTCTGGTTTAAGGTTTTCCGTTTTTGAAAACTTACATTTAGAACTGCATTTTAATAATTTATTGTTTGATGATGAAAAAGTAAGTTATTATAATAGAGAAGTTAAAATAAATTATATTGAATATTTCTAATTTTGAAATGATAGAATTCACGCAAAATATTAAAAACAAAGCTCATGAATTAGGATTTGAAAAAATTGGAATTGCAAAACCTGATTTCTTTTCCAAAGATTCTGAAAGATTAAATAAGTGGTTGTCTTTAGGTTATCATGGGAAAATGGGATGGATGAAAAAAAGAGTTAATGAAAGAGAAAATATCTATAATTATTTTCCTGAAGCTAAATCTATCATTAGTTTAGGTTTAAATTATTTTCATGGTAAATCTACCAATGAATATAAAATATCAAATTATGCCTGGGGAAAAGATTATCATGAAGTAATAAAAAAAAAATTAATCAAATTGGTTGATTTTATAAATACAAATAAAAAAAATGTAAAATCATTAATGTGCGTTGATACTGCTCCAATCATGGAGAAAAGTTGGGCACAAAAAGCTGGAATAGGTTGGATTGGTAAAAATACAAGTTTAATTACTCAAGATTATGGTTCCTGGATTTTTTTAGCTGAAATAATTTTAGATGTAGATCTAATCTTTGATCCGATTTTTGAAGATGATTTATGTGGATCATGTACAGCCTGTATTGATCATTGCCCAACAAATGCCATAGTTGATGAATATGTATTGGACTCAAGAAAATGCATTTCGTATTTAACAATTGAACATAGAGGAGATTTACCGATTGAATATCGAGGGAATTTAGACTCATGGATTTACGGATGTGATATTTGCCAAGAAGTTTGTCCTTGGAATAAAAAATTTTCACAAAAGAGTAATGAAGATGATTTTAAACCTAATTCTGAAATTATTAACAAGAAAAAGAAGGATTGGAAAAATCTTACTCTTAATGAATACAAAAAAATCTTTAAAGGTAGTCCTGTAAAACGCACAAAATACATCGGGTTGAAAAGGAATATATCAAATAATTTATGAGTGATTGGACAATAATTGATTGTAGTTTAGATGATTTAAAATCAAATGGTAAAATTTTAAAATTCAAAAATAAGACAATAGCACTTTTTAAAAATGATAAAACTTTGATCGCATTTGGTAATAGATGCCCTCATCGTGGTGGCTCTATTGGAAACGGAACTATGAAAAATGGAATAATCTCTTGTCCATGGCATAAATGGAAATTTGATTCAAAAACTGGTAGAGCAATTGAAAATGAGATTCATTGTTTAAAAACTTATCCTATCGAAAAACGAAATGATGGAGTATATATAAAATTAAAGTAAATTTATCTAAAATGGATTTTAACTTAAATAATTTTTCAGGTAAAGCTCCCGTTTTTCCTCTTCCTGAAACAGTTTTTTTCCCAAAAACTTTTTTACCACTTAATATTTTTGAGCCTAGATATAAAAAAATGCTAATTGACAGTTTTGAGAAAGAAAAAATTATATGCATATCTTTACTTAAACCCAAAAATGAAAAAAACTATGAACAAAATCCAGAAATTAATTCAATTGGTTGCATTGGTCGTATTGAAATAAAAAATGATGCTCCATCTGGTACATATAATATTTTACTTTCAGGATTGAATAAAGTAAAAATTCATGAAATTGAATCCAATAAAGAATATAGATTAGCAGAATTAGAAGTTATTCATGAAATGTTTGGAGATGAGGATTTGAATTTATTAAAGGAAAAAGTTTTTAGAGCTTTCGAAAGAATTTCAATTGATAGTGATTATCCTAAAATACCCGATGAGTTTAAAGAGTTGATTGACTTTGAAATGGCTGTAAATTTTTTAGTTTCTTATCTTCCGATTGATATTATTCAAAAACAGAAACTTCTTGAATTAGATGATATATCTCTTAGAGGGAAAATATTGGTTCAATTTATGGATACCAGTTTAGGAAAATTTGAAACTGGGGATATTACTACTTTAGGAGATTTAAGATTTAATTAAATTAGCCAACATCGATTCCATATTCTTCCTCAAATTCTTCAGTAGGAATCATTCTTATGGCATCCCATGTTAATTTTGTACATACCTTAGCACATATTTGACATCCTATACATTCATTAAACCTTACTTGTACTGGAGGAATAGGTATGTTATATTTTTCGTAATTTACTGGTTCAATGCAATCAACAGGACAAAAAGGGACACATACTTGGCAACCTGTACAATTATCTTCGTCAACTACAGCCATTAACTTAGGTTTTTTTTTCTTTTTACCAGGTTCCTCTGATGTTTCTGGGACTGTTTTAAAATGATCGTATGTATTAGCCATTAAATTAACGTTATTTTAATCTAAATTTACTATAACATTTAACAGAGTTTCAAATAAAAACTATTTTTTTACAAAAAGCTTTTTAAGAATAAAAAAAAAAATTTAAATTTATTACGTGTTTTACATATACTTGAATTTCGGAGGAAATAAATGAGTTATATTATAGCTGAACCTTGTGTAGGTGTTTGTGATACAGCATGCGTTGAAGTGTGCCCAGTAGATTGTATTCACGGACCTGAGGATACCAAAGGTGCTGGCGCTGAGACAAGGATAGATGGTTTTAAAGCTGATAATAAACAATTGTATATTGATCCAGAAGAGTGTATTGATTGTGGTGCTTGTGAACCTGAATGTCCTGTTGAAGCTATTTTTCAAGAAGATGAAGTACCAGATGAATGGTCAAAATACGTTCCTTTGAATTACAAATTTTTTGGTCAAGAAGCACCTTAATTTTAAATTTTAAGAAATAATTTACACTTTTTAATAAATTAATGGATTCTAAAAAAACATTTGAATTACTAAAAGAAATTAAATACCCAGGTTTTAGTCGGGATATAGTTTCTTTTGGAATAGTAGATGATTTAAAAATTGAAAAAAATAATTTACAGCTTTTTCTCAAACTATCTTCTGTATCAGAATCCGTTAAAGATGAAATAATTAATCAAATTAAAAAGGTTGTTAAAAATTATTTTGATGATATTTTAATTGAAATAGTAGGTGATAAGAAACAATCTACGCAATCAATAGGATCGGAATTAATACCAAATGTGCAGAATACCATTGCTGTAGCTAGTGGTAAAGGAGGTGTAGGCAAGTCTACAGTTGCAGTAAATATTGCAACTGGTTTAATGCTTAAAGGGTTTAAAGTAGGGATTTTAGATCTTGACATTTACGGTCCAAGTTTACCCATACTTTTAAATATAAATGAAAAACCTAATATGACTGAAAATAATAAGTTGGTTCCATTAGAAAAACATAACATGAAAATAATGTCTTTTGGATTTTTAAGTGGAAATGATTCTCCGGTTATATGGAGAGGTCCCATGGTTGCTAGAATGACAGAGCAATTTTTTAGAGATGTTGAGTGGGGAAGTTTGGATTATCTAATTCTTGATTTACCGCCAGGGACTGGAGATATACAATTAACATTAGTACAAAAACTGAAATTAACAGGTGCAGTGATTGTAACTACTCCACAGGATATGGCATTATCTGATGTAAGAAAAGGTGCTGATATGTTTGGGAAAGTAAACACTCCTCTAATTGGAGTAATTGAAAATATGTCAGGATTAGTAATTTCAGGTAAGATAATAAACTATAATCCTAGTTTACAGAAAAACAATAAATTAATTTTGTCTGAAACAAATCAAGAATTTGAAATCAATGAAGATGGTAATTTTGAATTTGAAATTGATCTATTTAAAAAAGGTGGTGGTAAATTAGAAAGTGATAGATTAAATGTACCATTATTAGGTCAAGTACCAATATCTTCTGAATTAATGAAAACTAGTGATGGCGGCACTCCAATAAATATAAAAAATAATAATTCTGCAATAAGTAATATTTTTACTGCTATTGTTGAAAAAATAATAGCAGCAAATTAAAATGAATATTAATTCATGCTAACAGCTTTATTAATAATCACGTTATTATCCCTTAGTTCTACTCTTCCTATTTTTTTACTTTTCACAAAGAATTATAGCACTATTAAAGTTCACAAACTAGTATTGTCAATATGTTCAACAATTAGTGTTTTTGTAAACTTACTTTTGATCGAATCAAATTTAATAAACTACAGTTTCTATTTATCAATATTATGGTCTTTTTTTCTTTTATTTATAACAATTGGTTCATGGAAACAAAAAAATATAAACCTAATTCCAATTTTATTAATTTCAATTCTCGCAATAATTAATTTTGCAATAATATCTTATATTTTAATAAATGTAAACTTTCAATCTCTTTTAATATTAATATTTGGAGGTTTGATTTTATCTAACTCATGTTTTTCCTTAATTGTTGGACATTCTTATCTTGATGATGTAGACTTACCAATATCATTATTAAAAAATATAAATAAAATTTTCTTTTCAATGGTTGTGCTGAGATTTATTTTGGATTTAATAGTTATTTTATTTTATGATGTTCAAGTTTTTAATTATCAAATCCCAATATATGAATTTATATTTGGTTATGAGGGTATATTTCTTTGGACCGCATTTTTTTTTGGTATAATATTTCCTATCTTTTTATCTTTTTTGAGTCATAAAACCATCAATATTGAGTCAACCCTTTCAGCTACAGGGTTATTATATGTTTTAGTTGTTTGTGTTTTTATGAGTTCACTCATTTTTAATTACTATGTAATTCAATTTAAGATTTTTTTATAAGTGCTTAGAGTTTCTAAAAATTGCAATAATTGTAAAAATATTTATACTGTTGAAATTCAACAAAAAATTATTAAATGTGATAAATGTCATAATGAATCTTTTTTTTTCAATTCCAAAAATTTAAACTTTGAACAATGTTCCTATTGTGATTGTAGGGAATTTTATAAACGAAAAGATTTTAATCAAAAATTAGGATGTTTTTTTGTTATTATTGGTTCAATATTACTGCCATTCACTTATGGAATAAGTTTAGTAGTTGTTTTAATTATTGATATGTTATTATATAAACATGTTGATGAAGTTATTATATGTTATAAATGTAATATGGAATTTAGAGGGTTTAAAAATCTACCAAAAAGTATTAAATTATTTGATCATCATACTGCAGAATTATATGACACAAATTAATTAATGTTTATATACCATTCAAAAAGTGAATTCAAAAAAAAATAAAATATTATCTTCAAAAAACATTCCAGAGCATATTGCGATTATTATGGATGGAAATGGAAGATGGGCATCTAATAAAAATTTACCTAGAATTGCTGGGCATAAAGAGGGTATTAACTCTGTTAGAGAAATAACACAAGAGTGTGGTGAACTTGGTATTAGGTATTTAACTTTATTTACTTTTTCAATAGAAAATTGGAGTAGGCCAAAAATTGAGGTGTCTGCATTGATGAATTTATTAGTTGATACAATTAAACATGAAATAAATGAATTAATGAAAAATAATGTTAGATTACATGTTATTGGTAGAATTTTGGAACTTCCAGAAAAACCAAGAGTAGAAATGATGAGGGGAATTGAAAAAACAAAAAAAAATTCAGGCCTAAATTTGGTTCTAGCACTAAATTATAGTGGAAGGACTGAAATTTTAGATGCTGTAAAAAAAATGAAAAGCGATATTGAAAAAAAAAAAATTAATTCTAATATTTCAGAAAAAACTTTTTCAGAATATTTATATACAAAAGAAATACCTGATCCAGATTTAGTAATTCGAACTAGTGGTGAATCAAGATTAAGTAATTTTTTATTATGGCAAATGGCATATTCTGAAATAATTATTACTGAAACTCATTGGCCTGCATTTAGAGCTAATGAATTATATAATTCGATTTTAAATTATCAATCTCGTGAACGAAGGTTTGGGAAAGTTTCAAAGCAAATAAAATGAAGTCCACATTTATTTTAAAAACAACATTTTTAAATATTATTATAACTCATGCTCTTTTTTGCCAAAATGTTCTTGAGCCAATTAATATAAATGGTGTAAAAGTTGAGGGAAATAATTTAACCACGCCATCAGTTATTAAATATACATCTGGATTGGTTGAAGGACAGAAGGTAGTTCCAGGAGATTTTGGTAAATCAGTCAAAAAATTATGGGCAACAGGGTTCTTTTCAAATATTGAAATAAATCTAGAAAAAGAAACTATAAATGGAATTGATTTAATTATCAAAGTAGAAGAAACTCCAATTTTAGGAGATGTAATTTTTAAAGGAGACAAGAAGAAAATAAACGAAATCGAGGGAGAACTAAACTTAAACACTGGACAGCGTATTCTTCCTCATATTGTTAAAGAGTCTGAAGAAAAAATAAAAAAAATTCTATCTGAATCTGGCTATATAAATTGTAAAGTTTCTAGTACATTATCTATGTCAAACATTGAAAATGTAAGAGATTTAACTTTTAATATTAAATTGGGTAAAAAGGTTAAAATAAAAGATATAGTTTTTATTAATAATTCATCATTTAAAAAAAATAAATTAAGGAAAACTTTTAAAGAAACAAAATTACAACGAAGATTTATGTTTTGGAGATCTTCATTTGAAAAACAAAAGTTTGAAAATGACAAAATTTTGTTAACACAATTTTATCAAAATAATGGATTCAAAGATTTTAGGATTTTATCTGATTCCGTTGCATATAAAAATGATGGAAAAGATATGATTTTGATACTTCGTCTTTTTGAGGGTAATAAATATTATTTTAGGAATTTTAGTTGGGATGGAAATAAGCTTTACACAAATGATGAATTAAATAATGTTTTGAACATGAAAAAAGGTGAAATTTATAATGCTGAACAATTTGAAAATATTGTTAATGAAAATGTTCATGGATTGTATATGGACAAAGGATATATATATAGCAACATAACTCCTGAATACAATCCCATTGATCAAGATTCACTCGATGTAAATTTTGTAATTGTTGAAAACCATCAAGTTTCTGTTAGGAGATTAGATATAACTGGAAATGATAAAACTAGAGAAAATGTTATTAGAAGAGAGATGAAACTTATTCCTGGTGAAGTTTTTAATAGAGAACTTTTGATGAGAAGTGCTAGAGAAATTTTTATCTTGAATTATTTTGCTGATGTTCGTCCAGATGTTGTTCCTGTGGATGATGATGAAATTGATATTTTGGTCACAGTTGAAGAAAAATCATCTGATCAAGCTAATGCCAATTTAGGTTACTCAGCAGAATATGGTTTAATGGGCGGAGCAGGTGTTCAATTCAACAATTTTCGAGGTAAAGGTCAACAATTAGCATTGAATATTAGTCAAGGTGTTCAAGGTAATATGCAAAGATCATTTGGATATGGTCTTAATTCCAGAGCTGCACAATATCGCAGTACTTCATTTAGTTTTACAGATCCTATGGTAAATGATCGTCCTATTTTATTGGGCTTTTCTGTTTTTTATTATTTGCGTGGTCAAAATAGATATTATTATAGTATTCCTTTTGATAGGGAAATGGCTGGTGCAAGTATTAGGGTAGGTACCCGACTAAAATGGCCAGATAATTATTTTCGTGCTGTTTGGACTTTAAGTACTTCACAAAAAACATATAAGGGCAATCCTGAAGATTTAGCTGCCTATGGTCTAGATGGAGTAAGAAACAGTGTTGGTTTAAGCATATCACAAACAATTACAAGAGACAGTAGAAATCATCCTGAGTTTCCATCTCAAGGCTCAAGTTTTAACTGGACATCGACTTTATCTGGTGGTCCACTTAGCTCCCAAATTTTACCCGTACACGAAAATTTTCATAAACATACTTTAAAATTTAATTGGTTTACAAATCCATTTTGGAAATTGGCTCTTGTATCATCATGGCAATTTGGTGCTATAAAAGAATTGGTTCCAAAACATACTAATAATACTTTAGTCCCAATTGATGAAAAATTTATAATGGGAGGAAGTGGTATACCATATGGTACTTTATTAAGAGGTTATCAAGATAATACAGTTGGACCTTATAATAATTATCCAATGGGTGGAAGAACTATGATTAAGTATATGACAGAATTGAGAGTTCCATTTTCCGAAAATCCTACAGTTTATGGTTTGATTTTTGCCGAGATGGGAAATAATTGGCTTTATTTAACCGACATGGACCCATTTGATTTAAAAAGATCTGCTGGTTTTGGGATAAGAATGTTTATGCCCATGATTGGAATGTTAGGTTTTGATTTAGGATATGGATTTGATAATATTGAGTATACTCAAAGAGACCCTGAAGGATGGAGATTTCATGTTCTATTTGGAATGCCCTTTTAATTTAGTTTTTGATTAAATTAAGTACTGTAAAAATTATGTATTGGAGGAAATTGTGAATTTATACAAAAGAATTATAACACTTATTTTTTCATTTCTATTGCCAGTTTTTTCATTTGCACAAATTCAAATAGGATTTGTACAATCTGAAAGAATTAGAGCTGAATATGAAGAGTTTAAAGAAGCAGAGAGTGAATTACAACTTGAGTTTAGGAAAGTTCAGTTTGAATTTCAAACTATGGCTCAAAGATTAGATAGTTTAAAATCAGCATTTGAGACTCAACGTTTGATGAGTTCTCCCGAAAGAAGAAGAGAACAAGAATCAGAAATATCAACTCTAGAGACTCAAGTTAATGATTTTCAAAATCAGAAAGTTGGTCCTCAAGGAGAGTTATATCAAAAACAATTACAACTTGAAACTCAAATCATTCAAAAAGTTCAAAGAGCTGTTAATAAAGTCGCAATTGATAAGGGTTATGATTACATTCTTGACTCAGTAAGTCTATTGTATGGTAAACCTACTCACAATTTAACTGATGATGTTTTATATGAATTGAGACGTTTAACAGACGAATCACCAAATTCAAATTAAATTACAATTGGCTACTTTAACTGAACTATCTGAGCTAGTGAATGGAAAATTAATTGGAGACCCATTAATAGAAATTAATGGTGTTTCTGAGATAGAAAACTCCAAGCCAGGCACTATTTCTTTTTTTCATTTGTCTAAGTATAAAAAGCACCTAGCTAGTTTGAAAGCTTCTGCAATATTAGTTGATAATGAAAAAAAAATAACTGGATTAAATGGAATTGTTTCAAAAAATCCTCTGATAGCTTTATCAAAAATATTGAATTTTTTTGAAAATTCTATTGTAGAAATTAAGGGAATTCACTCAACAGCAATAATTGATTCATCATCGATAATTGATAAATCCAGTTATATAGGTCCATATTCCATTATTGGAAAAAATGTTCATATTGGTAAAAATGTTGTTATAGATTCATTTTGTCAAATAGGTGAAAGTACAGTAATTGGAAATAATTCTAAAATCAATTCCTCTGTTATGATTTATCCTAAATCTATTATAGGTAAAAATTCAATTATTCATTCAGGTACGGTAATTGGTTGTGACGGTTTTGGATATGCTACTGAGAAAGACGTAAACTATAAAATTCCTCAAATTGGAAATGTTTTAATTGAAGATGATGTTGAGATAGGTTCAAATTGTGTTATTGATAGAGGAACACTTGGAAGCACAGTTATTGGTAAAAATACAAAATTGGATAATTTGGTTCATATTGCTCATAATGTTAAAATTGGAAAAGGATGTTTTTTAACCGCACAAACTGCAGTTGCAGGCAGTTCTGTAATTGAAGATTTTGTTTCATTTGGTGGAAGAGCTTCTGTTTCGGGACATATTACTGTAGGAACTCGATCTAGATTAGCTGCAAAATCTGGAGTAACCAAGTCCTTACCTGGAAATGAAACTTATGCTGGAATGCCAGCAAGAAAAATTTCAGAAAAAAATAAAATTGATGCTAGTTTGAATTTATTACCAGAATTTTTTGCTAAAATTAAGGAATTAAACAAAAAAATAAAAAAAATCGAAGAAAATGGCTAAACAACAAACAATAAAAAAACCAGTTTCATGTTCTGGAATAGGATTACATACTGGTGTTGAAAGTACAATTACGTTTAAACCTAGTAAAGATAATTCTGGAATAAGATTTATCAGAACAGATATCGATGGTTCTCCAGAAATTAAAGCTGATATTGAACATGTTGCAGATATATCTAGAGGTACAACTTTAGCTCAAAATGGTACTAGAATTCATACTGTTGAACATGTCTTGGCAGCTTTAACTGGTTTAAGAATTGATAATGTTTTAATTGAACTAACTAATAAAGAACCTCCGGTCATGGATGGTAGCTCGAAAGATTTTGTTGATGTTTTGAAGAAAGCAGGAATTATTCAACAAACTAATGCAAGAGAATATTTGGAAATCGACAAAGCTGTAACTTACAATGATCCTATTAAGAAAACTGACATATCAGTTCTTCCATCTGATAGATATAGATTAACATGTATCACAGATTATAAGCATCCTTTATTGGGAACTCAATATCTTACCATTCACTCAATGGATAACTTTATTGAAGAAATAGCACCAGCTAGAACATTTAGTTTTCTAAGTGAAGTTGAGCATTTAAGAGAAGATGGATTAGTGCAAGGTGGAAGACTTGATAATGCGATAGTGATTATTGACAAAGAAGTTGACTCTAAGGAAATAAATAGATTAAAAAAACTATTTAACATTAAAGATAATATTAACATAGGCAAAAATGGAATTTTAAATGGTGTTAAGTTAAGATTTGAAAATGAACCAGTAAGACATAAAGCATTAGACGTAATTGGTGATTTAGCACTTTTAGGAATGCCAATTAAAGGACACATTATAGCTGCTAGACCTGGTCATGAGGCAAATGTTGGAATAGTCAAAAACATTAAGAAAGAGTATGCAAAAAAAATATTGCAAAAAAAATATCAAGCGGAAATTTCATCAAATTATTTATTTGATATAAGTGCTATAAAGAAAATTCTTCCCCATAGATATCCATTTTTGTTGATTGATAGAATTTTGGATATGGAACCAGGTGTAAAATTAACAGCCATTAAAAATGTATCAATTAGTGAACCTTTTTTTCAAGGCCACTTTCCTGATCAGCCTGTAATGCCAGGAGTGTTGATAATTGAGGCTATGGCTCAAGCTGGAGGATTTTTACTATTGCATACTACAGATGAGCCAGAAAAAAAAATAATGTATTTTAGTGGTATCGAAACTGCAAGATTTAGAAAACAAGTATTACCTGGTGATCAGATTTATTTTAAGTTAGATCTTTTGAAATTAAAGTTGGGTACTTGTAAACTTCGTGGTCAAGCTCTTGTAAATAATCAATTAGTTGCAGAGTGCACTTTTATTACCACTTTAGGTGATAGGAAAGAATAGTTATTTCAAAAGATATTCATTCCACCGCTATTATTAACTCAAATTCAAGTATTGGAAAAAACGTCACAATTGGTGCATTTTCTATTATTGAACCGAATGTTGAAATTCAAGACAATACATGGATTGGTAATAATGTTGTTATTTGTTCCGGTACTCAAATTGGTAAAAATTGTAAAATCTATCATTCATCAGTAATTGGAGAAAAACCTCAAGATTTAAAATTTAAAGAAGAAAAAACTTCAACAGTTATTGGTAATGAAGTATTAATCAGAGAGTTTGTTACTATTAACAGAGGAACAATTGAATCAGGAAAAACAATTATAGGTAATAAAAGTTATTTAATGGCCTCTACACATGTTGCACATGATTGTATAATTGGTGAAAGTGTTATTATGTCGAATTTAGCAACATTGGGTGGTCATGTTGAAGTAGATGATAAAGTTATAATTAGCGGAGGTGTATTAGTACATCAATTTTGTAAAATTGGTTCCTTTTCATTTATTGGAGGAGGTTATCGAGTGGTACAGGATGTTCCACCTTTTATAATGGCGGCTGGAGAACCCTTAAAATATTCAGGAATAAATTCAATAGGTTTAAGAAGAAATGGTTTTTCAATAGAAACTAGAAAAGTGATTAAAGAAGCATATCGTTTATTATTTAGAGAAAAATTATCAAGAGAAAAAGCATTGACTGAAATAAAAAATACTTTACCTAATAACACAGAAATAAAAAAAATAATATCATTTATCCAAAATAGTAATAGAGGTTTAATTTGATGAAAAAAGTTGGTGTTTTAGGTTCAACAGGTTCCATTGGTTTAAACACTTTAAAAGTTTTAGAAAATCTAACTGATTTTAAGGTAAAATATTTAACAGCCTATAGAAATGTTGATTTATTAATTCAACAAGCTTTAAAATTTCGCCCTGAAATTGTTTGCATAGGTGATAAAAAGTTATACAAAAAATTAAAAGATAATTTAAATAATGATTTTGATATTCTATGCGGTAGAAATGATTTAATTGATATTGCAGGAATCAACACTGTTGATATATGTGTAAATGCTATTGTAGGAGGACCTGGAATGGAACCTACGATTCAAGCATTAAAATCAGGAGTTGATGTTGCCTTAAGTAACAAAGAGTCAATGGTTATGGCAGGAGATATAATAAATAATGTTTGCAAAAAAACTGGTGCAAAAATTTTTCCAGTTGATAGTGAGCATAGTGCTATTTGGCAATGTTTAATTGGAGAAAAAACAGCAAATGTGAATAGATTGATTCTAACAGGTTCTGGAGGTCCATTTAGAAATAAGTCTTTATCAGATTTTAACTCAATTTCTGTTGATGAAGCCTTAAATCATCCTACATGGAAAATGGGAAAAAAGATTTCTATTGATTCAGCAACAATGATGAACAAAGGTTTTGAAGTAATTGAAGCATATTGGTTGTTCAAAATTGATTATGACAAAATAGATATTGTTATACATCCTCAATCAATTATTCATAGTATGGTCGAGTTTATTGATGGATCAATTAAATCACAAATGGGAATCCCCACAATGAAAATACCTATTCAGTTTGCACTAACCTATCCTGATAGATTAAATTCTGGAATGAAAAATATAAATGATTTTTCAAATATCTCTAATTTGACCTTTGAACTTCCAGATTTAAAAAAATATCCATCAATTGATTTAGCTTATAAAGCCTTAAAAAAAGGAGGTACATCATGTGCTTCCTTAAATCTCTCAAATGATATGACTGTCGATTTATTTTTAAAAAATAAAATATCTTTTAATGAAATTTATCAATTAAATAATGAAGTTTTTAAATCTCATAATTGGAAAAAAAATCCATCAGTTTTAGATTTATATGATTTAAAAGTTTGGATTAATGATTTTTTAAATTCATTAATTAAATCAAAGAGGTAATTGATTATGTTTACAACTATTTTAGCAATGATTTTTGTTTTGGGGGTTTTGGTATTTATTCATGAATTGGGACATTTCATTGCTGCAAGATCTATTGGTGTGAAAGTTGAAGAATTTTCAGTGGGTTTTCCACCAAAGTTAATCTCATTTACTCCATCAGAGAGTGGAATAATTTTCAAGTTTTATTTTTT
>MDTG01094577.1_pt1 | contig 21159 bp, 18 predicted proteins | sample 811421 | NCBI WGS metagenome assembly MDTG01 (sample SAMN05326645, study PRJNA326480) | marine metagenome | isolation source: seawater | place: Pacific Ocean: South East | collected 2011 | reverse complement strand
CTCTGACACTCTAATCAGAAGTATCTAGAATCCCTTAATGGAAAAGAGTTCTGCTTAATTTTACACCACCAAAAGGAAATTGCGTTACTTCTGGAAATCCCGCAGCATTTCAGCCAACCCATCATTCAAATTCCCTCGGTTGTCCCATGATTCGTTGATTTGAGAACCCCCATCCTTCAGATATTTTAGGAGTATAGGGACGCATCTTGTTAACTGATCAACGATAGCAATCGTCGATGTCATAGCGGTCCTTGATAGAGGGTTCAAATCGATGACGCATACAGTTTTACCCATTTCCACAAGGGCTTCACACCGGTCCCCATCCTCCAAAGGAACTAGGATTACATCTGATGAAAAAATCCCATTAGTATGACAATTAGCCCGAGGCCCCTCAAGCCCGGGAATCTTCGTATCAGGTTCCCTGCCTAGAAATTCGACACATTGAATATTTTCAGCCAACTCTGGATATTTCTCACACGCAGCAATTTTTTGTTCCTCTAAAGCACCCAGCAAAGCAGACATTCTCTCAGGGGTACGATAGTAGATATTGACTTCAATAGGACATTCGATTACTGCTGCACACGCGATTAAATCAATTCCTGCTAACGCCACGGTGTTTCCATTTACCGAAATCACTGGTTGGTTTGCAGCAAGAAGTTGTGAAGCGGTTTCCATGATTGCAGACTTTGCACTCTCAGTGGTTTTCTCACCCAATAGATAATCGAAAGCTTCCCCTCTCCCATGTGCAATTAACGCGGAGTCTGCTAACAATCCAGCAGCAGCAGCATCAGTCATTTTTTTGCGAGCCATAAGGGATTCATATCTAGGATGAGATTCAGGGATCTCGCCCATGATTATGCCCCTTCAAAGATGCAAGTCAAATCGAGGGGTGGAGCTGCTCTGTGAAGTGAAGAAGTTGAGATAACATCGACCTTTGCCCCCTGCCAAGAATCTAATTCTTCGAAGATGATGTTTCCACTCGCTTCCAGAGTAACATATTCTCGTAAGCCACGAGTTTCTACATCCAAGGCAGCATCGCGCGACAATTCTGGACCCATATTATCCAACATCACGTTTAACCGCCTTCCATCATCGTGTTCTAGCATCCTTTCAGCCCAAACTTCTGCTGCAGCGAGTGCTTCATCCAGCGTACGCACTTCGATTGTGACAAATGCCCCAACAGATTCAACGGGAATATCCCACAATGCATCCTTAATTCTGTGGATTTCATCCGAATTTTCCTCAACTAATGTTGCAAGGTCATTTTCTTTGAGCATTAATGCATCTGTTCGATTCAATCGATGGGTCAAGCCCCCTCCAACGGCTACAGCCGCCTTATCTAGGACTCCCCAAGCAGTTTTTCGCGTAGCTGCGATTGGAATTTGTGATTCCTTCACCCAACGGGAAGTATTCGTAGCAATCCCACTTAATCGGCCAAGTATGTTTAGTATTATTCGCTCACAGACTAGGATTTGGTGCCGACATGCTTCGATTGTCAATAGGCACATACCATTCTCAACCTTCGCACCATCTCCAATGGTCCAAGTATATCTCGCCTCAGGCATCCATTCGCGAATCAACACATCTGCAGCATATACGCCTGCTAAAACCCCCTCTTGTTTACTCCTTATTTCTGCGCGTATTCTCTTATTACTGGGTTGAATAGGCTCAAAAACACCTTCATCAGCAAGCAGAGTTGCAACCCACCTACGAGCACTATTGAGCAGGAAATCGGAGGCCCCATCGTCTCCAAACAAGGCCCTCTTTCGATCATGTGGTAGGACTTTCCTCTCCACTCTCTCAACGGTCTCGGCTAGCACATCGCTTACATCACTCGCCGCATCTTGCGGCGGCATATCTTCGGTGGACACCAGTTCGCCGAGAAGGGAGGGGGTTTTCACCCTCACGGATACACAATACTGACAAATTCACCATCAAGCGGCCTTTTGACTGACGACCTATTCGGTTATTCCATGCGACGGGTGGGCATTGTAGGCGATGGCCTTGCAGGACTCATTGCAGCCCGTTCAGCAGCACAAAGTGGTGCCGAAGTGTTGATTTTTGCTCGCTCAGAACCTATAGGAGGTTTAGCAGCTCCAGTACATGCAGATGCTGAGTGGTTATTCGATAGGATTCCATTGAACTGGAACAGAACCAGTTATCTTGCAACGCTATTGAAAAGCATGGGTGTTGGAATCCATTCACGTAGAATGATACATACCCGTATGGCCTTCATTCTCGATGAAAAACGGCACACATTGCCAGGAAACAAAGGACTGTTTTGGAAGAGCAATAGAAATGACGCACTTGAAGCCGATTGGTTGTCAGTAGTCAAGGCGACCAAGGCAAAGGATCTGAGTAATCTAGAGGGTGCTGCAAAACACATGGCTACCTTATTATCTGTACTTTGGTCATTCAACACAACGCCAAACCTCGAAGCTTTGGAGCATCATACTGTACGGAATTTTGGTCGTATACCAACAGATGGTTGGGCTGGTGTAAGTGGAAGATTGATTGCTGCATGTTCCCAATGGGATGTGACCTTCCATACTGAAGGACCAGTTCTCGGGTTTCGCCGAGATAAGAATGGAAACGTGGACGGAATCAAACGTAAAGGACGAATCATGCCTGTTGATGCCGTGATTCAAGCTCACAACCGCTCAGATTCCACAATTTATGGCAGATATATTGGGACCTATGGAAATTTCATGTTACCTCATGTCGCCCTTTGGGATGTAGATAGAGAAGTACTGCTGGTAGATCTCGGGAGATTCGTAACAGATAGAATACCGAAAGAACACCGTAACAAGGTCACAATGTTCCATTGTTTTGCTTTCGGAGATCAGAATGATGCAGCGGAGAGAGTAGAGACCGTCCTAGACTCACAATGTTCGGGTTGGAGAAAGGGCATAATCCAAGATTTTCAGATAGAAGATTTACGCTTGCCAATAATTCCAGAACATGAATATGAGGACGGGATATACTATGCACACGTCGAAAATGCGGAATTAATTGGCAAAATGGCAGCTAATTCTCTATTGCCTGAAGGCTAACTTCAGCCGCAGAGATACAGGCGAGAATATCGTCCATAATCGATTGCATTGATGCGATATCATCACACTCGACTCTGATGACAATTTCTCCCACACCGTTTCCATGATCGATAATACTGCAATCGAATAAATCAGGATCGTCTGCATCAATCGCTGCAAGTAACATTTGGGCTTTTGACAAGTCCCCTTTCCACCTTGCCTCACTCGTCGCCACGACAATGCGAACCCCTCCTCCCTCAAGTTTTCATCGGTCGGAATTGCCATCACCCTCTTCTCTCTCGGATAATCATGGGGGGGCTTCTGAATTGGTATGATGAAAACGCCCGCCCCTTACCTTGGCGCATTCAAGAAGTGTCTCCATGGGAGACATTACTGGCTGAAATCATAATGCAGCAGACAAGGATGGAAACCGGTTTACCATATTGGGAACGTATTAGAAAAGCATATCCAAACCCCCAATCACTTGCAAATGATAGTGAAGAAAATCTGATGCTACTTTGGCAGGGCTGTGGATATTATGCCCGTGCTCGAAATTTATACAAGTTGGCAGTTACACTAGGCGAGGAAGATTTACCAACGGAATATGATGAGTTATTGAAACTACCAGGAATTGGTCCTTATACAGCAGCAGCAATTTCTTCAATATGTCATAATCAACCAGTGGCTTGTGTAGATGGTAACATAAGGAGGGTTTTATCTCGTATTCACGCCATGGATTTGACGCCATCACAACTCAATTCAAAGGCGACTGAAAGACTCGATATCAGCCGACCAGGTGATTGGAATCAAGCTATGATGGAACTAGGGTCACAAGTATGCACCCCGAGAAACCCAAGTTGTTCTGAATGTCCAGTAAATTCTACTTGTGGTGGCATGGCTTCAGGAAATCCAGAAAGTTGGCCTATCAAGAAAAAGAAAAAGCAGGTATCAATGTCCTTAGTGGCTCTAGTCATTCACAATCTGGAGGGAGTCCATTTAATTGAGCGGACCGGCAAAACACTTGGGGGCCTTTGGGGAATACCACTTGCTGAAGTGGGGACAGAATCCGATGATTTACTTCAGAATCGAGATGTGAAACACATTGGTACAATAAAGCACGACTTCACTCACCGGAAATTGTTTGTTGATGTATACACAACAAATCCTAGAACAGGGGAAATGGTCACCAATCCTGATAACGCACCTCTCTCTTCCCTAGATCGAAAGATACTGTCATTGGTTGATGCTGTATAGGCAACAATCTTGAGTGGTGGATGAAACGGAGGCCTGTGAGCGATGAGGAAGTTCTTCAGAGTTTACCGCCAGAAGAGGGTGTAATCTTTCGCAACTCCACCACCACTCTCCAAGTCCCTTCTGATTTACCACTACCTCGGCGTGCAATGCTCGCTGCACTTTTAGCCATCCTTGCAGCATTTGCTGGCCTCAATGTTGGCCTAGACTACCTTGATGGAGATACAGGGATGTACACCCATCGGCAATTGATATTCGCTCAAACAGAAGGGGCTCCTGACGAATCTTCTATTCTCACCGGCGTTCTAGTAGATGCTTCTGGAAACCCACTAGTGAATTATTCATTGGAAGGGCACCTAGCAAATCGAGCAAATGTCAAGGCAGTAACTGACGGCAGTGGTAATTTCCAGATGGATTTACTCGATCCTGGGCAAATGACACTTGATGCACAATCTCCAGACGGCGATATTTTCACCAATTTGGTTTTACTAAATTCTCCTGCTGGATTTGAGCCAATAGGCTTCACACACATCGTGATTCAATGGCCAACCGAATCTGAATATGCCAATGGAACCGTTCTCTCAAATGGTGGGATGTGGATAGATCTCAGTCAATCTCAGAGAGAAAATAGTACACAATTATACGACCAAAACGCTGCTGCGATGTATGATATGTTTGGGACAGGTTTCTTGGGCCTATCAATCATCACTGCGTTCCTAATTATCACAGGAATCCGAACTAAGAACAGTGGATTGATTCGTATTGGATCGGTAACGGCATTCTTTTCTATGGGCCATTTCTACATATCATGTGGCTTTGGTCTCATCGCATTTTTGTTGACAGTATCATTAATACGCCAAGATTAAATTTCATTCAGCAGCATCAGCATACCCATAATACCACTCGGAATTGTATTCCCAATCCCCCTCCATACTACCAATAGTAACCTTCACGGCTATTTCACACCCTCCATTATCGCCGGAGCATATGTTAGTGACACTATCTTCGTAAATTATCAAACTTTCACCAGCCTCCCAGTATCCATTCATGTTCGTGTCCAATTCATCAAATTCACAACCGGTATTTCGGTCCAATTGCCACCAATAGCAAGTATAGGATTCTCCAGTCTCGGCTACGATATTTAGTGATATGAATTCCCAATGTTTCTCATAATCTCTAGTCGACTCAATCATATCAACAACTACCAATGCATCACTCGCATTTTCACTCATTACATGCCCGTCTGAAGAATCCCAAGCATCTCTAACATCAAAGACAAAATTGACACTATCGCCTGATGAATCTGCCATTACAGGATTCTTCAAAGCATTGAATACCATGAATGTGACCCCACTACCCAAGAGTAACAAAATCACACTAATTACAACTATCGCTTTGATTGACTTATCTCCACTTGAAGCCGTCTGAGAGACAAATTCACCATCTTCAGAAGGTTCAAACTTCACACCAGATTTTGCGCGCATAACCAACGACATTAAACCAATGATGACAAATCCAATAATGCTGCAATATCCTGCAAACATCGAATCTTGCGAGAACATAGATTCATCTGATATTGCATCGCAATCTGAATAGATTTCAGGATCACAAGTCGCACTGTATGCATTGTAGGAGCTAGCCATGTAAAATGCAGTCCCTGCGAATATAACTGTTAGGAAGATTGTTGCCGCAGGCAGCCACCACCAACTGGTTTTGTTCATTATATTCATAACAGAAACAACAATGATTCCCACGACAATGGCGACCGATAAATAAGTCAAAATCTGAATTGTTTTGAGGGCATTTACGAAATCATCAGCATCGTCTTCATCAGAAAACATTTCGATATTATCTGCATTTGCTTGAGTAACAAAACCAAACAAGAACATCAATAGAACAACCGACATGAGTATTCCGATGGACCCTGAAAGGATGCGCATTACCTTAGGCAAACCACTTTCATTTCCAGTACCAGATGCAGAGTCAGAAGCCATTGGTAAAGGTGGAGGGAATGAAAGATCACCGGATTCATTGGACAGTTCTAGAGAATGGTGATTGTTATTTTCCACCACAATCTCTTCACTAGTTACTGGCAACTCATCATTTTGGGCCCTAGGCATAACTTGATTGGGAGATTCTACAGGGTCCCAGGAAGTTCCATTCCAAACCCAATTTCCATCTTCTGATATTTCGCCGACCATTGAGCCTTCGTAGAAAACCCGTCCATTTCAAATTACTCATCGCTGTATGAATGCCTCGACGCGTTGATACCATTCAATTCCGTCAACGTGGTCTTCAAGTTTTTTGAATTGTGGAAACGGTGAAATCGATCTCATGTAACCAAATGCGGCGAGATCTACCATGTTAGGTTCAGTACCTCCAAAGTACGGCTCTCCATTGAAAGAATCAGTAAACTCAGTTAGCAAGTCATGCCACAATTGCTTTGGTTTTCTCCCATCTTTTTTCACCCGACTTCTTGCAATAATCCCCCACATGATTGGGAATCCAGCCCATGCATACAATCGTTTTGAGATAAAACCAAATTTCTCGAGTTTTGAAACACGGGTAGTAGTCTGCAAGGCCGAGAATAACCCACCGTAAAGAATTGGCACAGTTGCTTTTGACATCTTGGTATCGACCCATTCCATCCATTTATCTCTGCGGGCGATATCATCCACTTTCCACAATTTACCATCATTGTACGTAGAATCAATATGTTTCATGATTGGAGTTGAGTCAACGACAACCTGTCCATCACTTTCCGTCCAAACAGGAACCTTGTTCCAGCCATCTGTAAATTTCAATTCTTTCTTTGTTTTCATTGCATTGATTTGAACATTTTCGTAATCAATATTGAGAAGTTCGGCAATGCCTCTTACTTTCCAGCAAAAGGGGCATGTATGTAGCATATGCATCTTAGGTTTAGAGGCCACTAAATCTCCCATGCCCTCTCCCCGCAGCATTCTTTTCTGAAGGTAACGATTCATCAACATCGTTTTTTGCCTATGGATGTAAACAGCCTATTTAGTATAGAACCATATTCACAACGTCCATGCAATTTGGATTATTCGCCCCAATTCTTGCGATTTCAGTATTATTTGGCACTGCAGTATTTCTTCGCATTGAATCGTTGCGGGTGTACCCTATCCTTCCTAGAATACCAAGAAAAATTTGATTGATTCAACGGACCCTCGTCTTCACAGACCTCCTTCTCTGGCGGGGGTCCTATCAATCATCAATACACTGCGGATATTCTTCTTGCATTGGGGGCAAGAACAAGTCATCACATGTTCGAGTCACAGTAGACAGTGAAAGTGTGCTTCGATCATCGAGGAAGACAGTTACAGGGAATGTACTCACAGTACTTGGAACATAGTCCTCACCTGTTTGAGTTATTACAAGGACTAAACTATCTCCAGCTTCAATCACAACATCCATTGCAAAGAACTCCATCTTCGCCAAAACGGTTTCTCCTGGAATCAATACTTTCCCATCTTTGCCACCATCAGAATATCGCAAATCCATCACCGCATGTCCAAGATGTGCTCCATCACTCCCTCGCTGCATCTCGACGAAGAGATGCCCGCTGGTTGCGAGTGGAGATATTCTTGCACCCATGTGTATTGTAGGCATTCCAATGATTCGGAAATCCTCCTCCATTGTCCCACAATTTAGAATAGTTTGACTGGTTGAAGTTACGGTTTCACCACCTTCTAAAATTTCACATTGGTCTAGAGTAGTAACGTTCCATTCGGTGTCTAATGGTGGATAAGTATCCTCGACCCTCCATCCTCCGAGGTCATCTTGGATTTCTGCGATTAAGCGAGGTTGGGGCCCAGTATCTCGCAGATAGAAATCAAACCATTCAAGCAAGTCATCAGCCCAATCCCAACGCAGTGACCATGGGAAACCAATTCCACCATCGTGACCATCGGGCCTGTCAGGGTAATCATGTGTCCATTGGCCATACAATCCTTTGACTTCGAACCCATTGTCTATTGCAATTTGATGTGTGGGGAAAGCCATGTGTGGATCAACGTTCCAATCCTGCATTCCATGGATGATATAGATCGAGCCGTTGTATAATTCCATAGCTCGGTCAAGGAAATATCTCTCAGTCCAATAATCGCTCTTCATCCACGATAGATCATCTCCGGTGGCATAAGCGAGAGGGCCAGCATAGTAACCTTCCATGTAACCCTCACAACCATTTTGCGCATCTTCAAGATCCCCATCTAATCCAAATGAACCATACACACCATTGTGCATGATTGCTCCACGCGCTTCCATACTTCCATTCCGCCACATCAATTCGTGAACACCAATCAACCCTGACATCGGCACAATCGTCGCGAGATGCTCAGAGCCCGAGGCTGCAGCATTCCAAGGAGTGGAACCATCGTAGGACTTTCCAATTGCCCCCACATTTCCATTTGACCAAGGTTGTTGTCCCAACCAATCCACAGCCGCTTTGATTCCTGCCTGTTCATCTAAGCCCATGAGGTCCATGCAATGATTTGATTCACCGGTCCCGAATACCGAGACTTGAGCAACACCAAATCCGTGTGGGACGAAATTCTCAATCAAGAAACGGCCCAAACGGTTTGCTGGTGTTAATGCATCAACATCCCCGTCGTCATAGTAAGGACCGATTTCAGCAATTACGGGGACTTTACACTCGTCGCTAATATTTCCTGAATAATCACATCCTTCGATTACCGGTAGCCAGAGTCCAAGGTGAACTTCGGCATCGCCAGTTGTACCAGCGCCTCCATCTTTCAGAGTAATTGCTGGAACTTCCACAAAGATAGATTGAACTTCACCAATTCCGTGGCTACCATTCCACGATACTCGGCTGAATACATCGGAATCATCGTAATTCTTACCGGATCTTTCTTCCACTGGTGGAAGCCAATGCGAATTTCTTCCATCCTGTGAACCAATTAGATCACTTGGAATACCTACGGTAGCAGCCAAGATGAGGAATAAGACCACAATCGCCAACGTTGCACCCAATGCACCATTGAGTTGGTTTTTCTCACGGCGCTCATCAACACCTTCGTCTTTGAGGATTTCAGCCTCAAACACCTCTTCTGCCACGTTACTGGCCGCGTGGCCTCTAACTTCAAATTATTCACTGGCTGAACATCTTTCATGCATGCACATTGGAGGTGAAAAGTAGAGTCTTTCCTCGGGGTTGAATGTGTCCAATTGCAAAGTCGATCCGGCCCCTTCGTGAATGGTCACAATTGTAGAGGTGGATGCTGGAAGGTAGTCTTCACCTGTTGAATATAGGGAAACACGAATCGTATTTCCCGCACTCACTTCTACATCCATTGGCATGAATTCCATTTTTGCCACAATCGTCTCAAACACAGGAGTCCAAGATTGAATTTGATCCCCTCCTTCATGATATCTTAGATCCATGATTGCATGTCCAAGATGGATACAGTTACCAGAAGTGTCACATTCTTCCATAAGGGCATATAATTGCCCTCCAACCGTGGTGGTTGAAACCTCTACATGGATTCGTGGGATGCCTGCAATGAACAAGTCATTCTCAAGTGGACTACTTTCCCACGTGGGTCCAGTCGATGCATCGGGGAGGACCGTCAAACCCCCATCAATCAGCTCCATCTCTTCACCAAGTGCCCAGGAGACGACCTCAATATCTGAAGGAGGATACCGTTCTTCAATTCTCCAAGAGCCTTGATTAGATTGAATCTCAATCCATTGTCCTGGTTGCTCACCATTATCGCGCAGGTAATAATCAAACCATTCCAACATATCTTGCATCCAATCATATCGAACCATTTCTGGGAACGCCTCCCCTCCTCGACCCCCCAATTCCGAACGATCATCAAGATAGGTGGGCCTGTCTGGGTAGTCATGATCCCATTGGCCAAACAAACCTCTTGCCTCAATTCCATGATCAATCAGTAAATTGATGGTTGGAACAGCCATGTGTGGATCAACGTTCCAATCATGCATTCCTTGGATCAAATACACACTCCCTTGATAATTTTCAAGAACACGATCTAGGAAGAATCGCTCTTCCCAATAGGTTCCTGCAACTTCAGAGCCAAAGATGTAAGCAGACATTCCAGTACCGGGCCCTATGAGATAATCGGGACAGATATTTTGGTAGTCTTCTTCATTTCCATCAATGCCATAACTGCCGTATACACCATTGTGCATAATTGGAGCACGCGCTTCCGAAGACCCATTCCTCCACATTAATTCCTTGACACCAATGAGTCCTGAAATTGGAACTATGGTTTTGAGGTAATCATGTTCGGAGCCAAACATTGCTGCTTGCCATGGCGTGCTACCGTCATACGATTTGCCAATAAGGCCAACGGCTCCATTACTCCATTCTTGCTCACCGAGCCAACGAACTGCAGCATCATTTCCTAATTGTTCGGCATTCCCCATGAGATCCATGCAGTGATTTGAACGCCCAGTTCCTGATACAGAAATTTGTGCGAATGCAAAACCATGGGGCAATATCTGGTCAATAATCATCTGGCCTAGCCATGACCCTGGGACCTCGATAGTTGGTGTATTAACACTGGGTTCTTGGAAATAGGGCCCACTTTCTGCAATGACTGGAACTTTGACACCTTCGGGGACATTTGGTAACCAAATAGCTAGACTGATTAAGCCATTAGGGGCGGCCCCACCTTCTTCAATGGGCAAATCATATTCGACGAAATGATGCGTTGAACTCCACTCATTTTCTGTTGGCAATAATTCATAAGATCCAAATTCCATGACAGTTCCATTTTCGCCGATTGTCTGGTAATCATACAGATTTCTTTCCCAAACGGGTACACGTTGATATCCGGATGATTCTTCTTCTGAACCCGCAATAATACCAAAAAAGACTCCTGACCAACTAGCAAAAATCAAAATCAAAATCAGACAAACAACACCGATACCAGCATAGATGGTAACGCGACTTCTTAATCGCGAGAGACCAAAATCAAGTAATTCAGCCTCGAAAACTTCGTCTGCCACGGCCTATGGCCGTGCGCAACTTATCTTCAAGGTTCGGTGGTTCTGCACATTGCCAAAAAACAGAGTCATGCCAGAATTTTAGTTGTCTGTTGGGTTTGCTGCTTTCTTGACAATGTTTTGGAAAATAACCATCACTCCGAAAATCACCGCAGAAACAACCGCAATCATTGAACCACTACCCGTGTCCAACTCTGCAGAGAAGTAAAGCCCACCCAATACCGCCATCACACCAAATATTTGGGTCCATATCATGCACGATCTAAAACTACGACCAACCAGTTGTGCAGTCGCCGCAGGGGTAACCAGCAAAGCGGTCACCAGTAGTGCGCCGATGACTTTCACCATGCTGACAACAACGCAAGCAGAAATAATGCTGAACAAAAGACCTATTCCTCTGACAGGAAGCCCCTGGACTCTCGCAGAAATCGGGTCGATTGTAATCGCTAGTAATCCAGAACGGAGTAAACCGAGAAAGATCATTGAGATGAACGAGAGTGTGACAATGAAGTCCATTTCATCGTCGGTGATGAGCAGTAAATTTCCAAAGAGATAACTTTCAACTTCTGCAGTCAATCCAATCTTCCAGATTCGTAAAACTACGAGGCCAAATCCAAGCATACCAGTCAAGAAAATTGCAATCGAAGCATCCCCGGTGAGAATCCCCCTCGATTGTAATTCATAAATTGAAATCGCGGCAACTATGCTGAATATCAATGCATACCACAATGGTGAAGCGGCTCCAAGAACAATACCAATTGCAACCCCACCAAACGAAACGTGAGCGAGACCATCTCCAATCAATGCTAAATTTTGGACCAAAAGGAACGTACCTAGGAATCCAGCAACTACGGCGATGACAAGTGACGTAATCAGTGCACGCTGTAATGACTCCACCGGGTAACCATTGAGTTCTGCTCCGAAGAAATACGGAAAAACATCTCCAGGGATTAAAGGCAAAAACAATTTAAAAACTGGAATTGTAATATCCATTAGAATTACACCAAGCCCCATCACTCTTCCTCCTCTGAATCATCTTCAATGCAACAACTCTGTTCATGAACAGGCTCAATTCCCCGCAAATCGGCAAGTTTGTCCAAATCGGGGAAATTCTCAGTTGGCCCATCGAATCGGATGGTCTCTTCCAAGAAGATCATCCTGTGCGCGGTTTGCCGCATTGCAGTCAAATCATGAGAAACCATCAGAATTGTTTTGTTTTCATCATGACAGAGTTGATCTAACAATTTCAGCAATGACTTCCGCGCCTCACGATCAATACCCACCAATGGTTCATCAAGCAGGATAAATTCCGACTCTGAAGCCAACGCTCGAGCTATTACAGCACGCTGTCGCTGTCCCCCGGAGAGTCGAGAAACATCGACATCTATCGCTTCTTGTAGACCTACCATTTCGATAGCCTTCTTCACACTTGCCCGACGTTTTTGATTCTCAAAAGAGAAGATATTTTTAGCATTCAATGTGCCCAACTCAACTAATTCACGAACCGTAATTCGAACATGCTTTGGCAGATTTGAGGCAGCCTGAGAAACCCAACCAATTCGTCCGAATAGTTCCCTAGATTGGGGTGGTGCGCCATAGATTGCAACCTTCCCAGTTGCTGGTTTCAGCAAACCGAGAATGGTGAGGAGAAGTGTGGACTTCCCACTTCCATTCGGCCCCACTATACCAACGAAATCACCGCGATTAATGGTAAAATCAATGTCTTTGATGACAATCTTCCCTGAGCGTTTGACAGATAAATTCTCAATCTTCAACGGGATATCAACCGCGTCCATATTGAAACCCCCTGGTCAATTGTAGAGTATCCAATCAGCATCCAAGACCTGATTCAAGGTTGGCGAGATTCTTGCTCATCAACGACATGTAGTCATCGTTGCTGTCAATTGGTGCCATTTCCATAGTGTACAGATATTCGATAGTCACACCTGTATCTTGCACGATGCTACCTACCGATGCCGCATCAGTGTATTCTTCAACGAACAATACTGTCACCCCTTCTTCGTTGATATGTTCAACGACATTGGCAATATCTTCTGGTGAAGGTTCGCCTTCAGGATCCAAACCGTGAACAGTTACGAATTGGATATCGTAACGGACTGCAATGTAAGAGTAAGCGTTGTGGTTTGCAACCACAGTCTTTTCCTGGCCAGCAACAGCACAGGTTCCATTTTCTCCAAATGCAGCCTCAAAGGAATCATCCAGCGCATCTAGCTCAGCACCAAATGATTCGGCATTGGCTCTGAAATCATCTTCAGCACTTGGGAATGCAGCGATTAAACCATCCATGACGATATTCATTTGCACCTTGAATGCAACAGGGTCAAGCCAACTGTGCGGGTCATAATTCAACGTCTCCTCATCAGCGTGGTCGTCATGGCCATCCTCATCGTCATGATCACCATCTCCACCAGGTCCGCTGTTTGCAGCAGTCCACATGTATCCTGCAGCTTCACAGTCGTCCTCAGTAGTGATTGTACTGTCAACAGTGTGCGTACTCATGTCATAGCAGACCATGTCCTCCTCATCACCATGGTCATCGTGATCATCATGGTCGTCGTGATCATCATGGTCGTCGTGACCACCCTCTCCCATGAGAACATAGAATTCAACATCATGAGGCAGAGCAAATCCGTATTCGCCTTCAGCTTCAATATGGATTTTCACATGTCCAGCGTGCTCTTCTCCCATATCCATCAGCATGTCAAGTTCTGAAGCGTCAATGAATCCATTCATGTTCACATCCAATATATCGAACATAGGATTACAATTTGCATCCACACAGTCTTCACATTGATTACTGTCGGAATCCAAGCAAACAAAGGCACAAGAAGCCATAACACATTCACAGTAACCGGTAAAATTGTCTAAATCACTAATGTCACATTCCATGTGATGTTCATCATCACCGTGGTCGTCATGGTCATCGTCCATGGCTGCAATCATACTGACAAATTCACTCATGGACAACTTCCCATCCCCATCCTCATCAAAGGCCGAGATCAGGATTTCAGTTGTAAGTGACCCCAACTCATCATCCATATCTTCGATGGACTCAATGAAGTTCTCAAGTTCAGCTAGACTCAATAGAGTATCAGAATCTGCATCAGATTCATTGAACATAGTCATCAACATGTCCATCAGATATTCCTCCATTGCTTCTTCGATGGGGTTGTGATCATCGTGGTCATCATGGTGCCCAGGTTCTTCTAGAAGAGACATGTTCGCAGTGGATGCAGCCCATGCAAGGTGGTCGTTATCATCATGTGTCATCATGACAGAATCGATTCCAACACCGCTCTCTTCCCATGCTTCACTGGCCCCATTCCAAATCTGCAGGGACCACCACCATGAGTAATCACTTGGTGCATCAACACCATTAATGCCGTGAACTTGGTTGCCGTATACCTCATGCACAGATGAGTTCAGGGAGATGTTGTTCTCCTGCATTGTGATGCTGGTTAAGTCCCATCCTGTTGCATTATCTGGCAACATATCATGGTCCAATTCAAACATTGCAGTTGTGTTATCTGGATACAGTACGGACACTGAATGAGAGTGTTCATCATGGTCATCATCACCGTGACCGTCGTGATCATCCTCATCCTCACTCATCCACACTGTCCAGAATTCATTCCAGGAAATTTTCCCATCATTGTCTTGATCAGCCTCAGCTAGGGCTTGTTCAGGAGTCATTTCCTCATCATGGTCGTCACCGTGGTCATCACCATGTCCATGGTGGTCGTGGTGAGCGTGGCCGCCACCCATCTTCAGAACAGCCATGTTGAACTCGTGCAAGTCTTCGGCCTCTTCGAACTCAAGGATGTATTCACCCTCTTCCATGTGGAAGATTGAGATGACAGTTTCAGATGGACAATCAGCAGGGTCTTCGATGATTTCTTCCGGACTCGCGTGACCGTGATCTGCGTGATCATGCTCATCGTGACCATCTTCCCCGTGTTCATCGTGGTCTTCTTCCCCATGTTCATCGTGGTCTTCTTCCCCATGTTCATCGTGGTCTTCTTCCATTTCAGGGAAAGAGAGCGTGTGCGCGACGTACTCTGCATGGATTTCAGATGCATCATCTTCATCCATCGAGAGGGTTGTGGATTCATAGGGCCCAGCCGTGAGGAGTTCACAGAGTTCCGTAACCAACATCCCCTCGTAATCGAGAGTTACTTCTTCGCCTGGCATGGCGTGCGTCTCGATTGCAGTGGGTGCCGCTGCGCCCATGGATTCAATAGTTGAATCAACCCATGGTTCTAGACCCAAACCGTGGTAAAAGAATACATCAGCACCTTGGAGACGAACAATGTCTTGGGCCGATGGTTCGTAGTCATGAACAGGAATATTATCCTGACTCATATATTCCAATGTAACACGATCGCCCGCTACAGCTTTCACAAGCTCACCAACGTGGTATGTGGACACCATTACGGTACCTACAGAACCTTCGTCTACGACCTCTTCATCACCTTCTAAACACCCAGCGAGGCTGGAGAAAATCATCAGCAGGCTTACCAAAATCACTCGATATGAATTACTCTTCATGAACTTGCGGCTAACTATTAACTATTTAATCAGAACTAATAAATAGGGATTTGATAATTATTATTAGCATAGCCTACCTCAGCGTATTATGAGCCAAATAATTACATTCAGCGTCGATAAGGAGTTTGCCAGTAGGCTGGATGATTTTATCCAGAAAACTGGATACAAGAATAGAAGCATGTTTCTTCGCGATGCGAGTCTTCACTTTGCGGACGCCTCATTGAGAGGAGATATTGATTCCATGGATGCAAAACAGGAAATTGAAGGAACAGCAGTGGTATATTTTCAACATCATGTTGAAAACAAATTGGCTGATTTACGGCATTCAAGTTTGTTCAAAATCACATCATATCATCACAACTGCCTCGCAACCAGCCATACGTGTGTAGATACAATGCAAGTAAGTGGTAAGGCTGGGGCAATAAGAGAAATGATCAACGGTCTAAGAAATACAAAGGACGTCGATCGAGTGGAATTTATTTCAGCTCCATTCCGAGAAGATGGATGTTGCTAGGTATTAGCCGATTTCATCATCATATTCAATGAGTACAGATTGGTTCACATTGATGTAATCTTGGCCAGAATCATAGTTGATTCTTAGTTCATGAACTAGGAATGTGTTGAAATGAATGGTTTCCCACACGACAGACTCTCCGTCATGGACAAGCCCACTTCGAGTTTGACATGCATCTTCTGCACTATCGACCAAACTCCAAGTAATTTCAACTTCACGACCACTAGAAACATCCTCAATTAATTCGGGATTTTCAACTCTGGAATCGATAATTATCGAGCTGGGGGAAGTTCCTCCATTTGTCGGAATCGGATTGATTGTCATAGGCTGGGGTTCATATGTGCTGTATTCCATCCAATCAATCCGCATTTCAATTATAATGTAGATTGGCATATTCTGGGTCTGATTGCGTTCATCAGTTGCAAAGGCAATTATTTCGTACATCCCATGATTTGAAAAGTCGATTGAAATAGTCGAATCAGTTTTTGCATCGACTACCGTTGGAGCCGCTCCATCCAAGAGGTCTATGCCAAACGACATCAATTCTCTATCTGAGTATGTTTCCGAAAAATCAAAAATCATGGTCACATTATTTGTAGAAACAAGTTCTCCATCGGTGAAAGATTGCACGACAGTACCATTTGTTTGTCCAGTGTTGACAATCAATACTATTTCCTCATCACCATTTTCAAAATCAGATAAGCAGCCTGCTAATGTTATTGACAATAACATAAATGCGAGCAAAACAGGCTCCATTAGCCGCATATATTTCTCAAAGAGAAATTGAATATAAGCAAACTGGTCTGATGTGAGTAGTGACAATTTATGAAAAGACAATTTATCATCGGTGACTTTGAGGCTTAGACCTGTTCACGAGCAAATATGGGCGAAGCATATGGGCAACTGATGTCAAAGATGAAAGAGATAGAAACTGTAGGCCAAATACAGGGACTTCTAGGTTGGGACCAAGAGGTTATGATGCCTCCAAAAGCCGGACCACTACGTGCAGAACAATTGGCTTGGCTTTCACGCACTAGTCACTCGATGATGGTTGAAACAGAGATGGGTGAGGTATTGTCAGCAGCGGAAGAAGAAGGAGCGGATGATGAAATCACCGCAGCGAATCTTCGCTTAATCAGAGATGCATATGACAAGGCCACAAAGAAACCAGCAGATTTCGTAGAACGCTTCGCTCGCCATAAATCAAAATCAATTAGGTCTTGGGCAGAGGCACGAGAAAAGGATGATTTCTCAATTTTTAGAGATGACCTTGCAGAGATGATAGACCTTAATCGAGAGCTTGCAGAATATCTTGGATACGATGACAATCCATATGATGCGCTGTTGGATATTTATGAATCAGGGCTATGTGTTGCTCAAGTAGATCCTCTATTCCAGGGCCTTCGAGAATCCCTAGTGCCGTTGATTGCCGCAGTGGGAGAATGTGAATCCCCTGACATGTCATGGGTTGAAGCGAGTAATTGGGGTGAAGATGCTCAAGCCCAACTATCACATGGGATTTCGGCAGCAGTGGGTTTTGATTTCGATGCGGGGCGACGTGACAAATCCACCCACCCATTTTGCGGCGGAGCAAATCCTGATGATGTTCGGTGGACTACTCGGTATGATGAAAACGAACCCTTCGGTTCCCTTTATGGTTCACTTCATGAAACGGGTCATGGTTTGTATGAACAAGGCCGGCCTCGCCAACTAGATTTCCAACCATCAGGTCATGCCAATGGATTGGGTGTGCATGAATCTCAAAGTAGACTTTGGGAAAATCAAGTTGGGCGTTCCCTTGCATTCAGTGAGTGGGCAATTCCACATTGGTCCAAACACTTCCCTGAAAATATGGAAGGAGTTACTGGAGAAATGTTGTGGCGTAGTGTTAACCTCATCGAGCCGAGTTTGATACGTGTTGAGGCCGACGAGGCGACCTACAACATACACATCATGATTCGCTACGAGATTGAGAAACAACTCATCAATGGGGAGTTAGAGATTGATGATTTACCTGATGCTTGGGATGACATGTATGAACAATACCTCGGCGTACGTTCGCCTGATCGGAAGCAAGGAGTATTGCAAGATATCCATTGGTCAATGGGTGCTTTTGGATACTTCCCCACATACACACTTGGAAATTTGTATAGTGCCCAATTGCTCGCAGCAGCAAGATCGGATTTAGAGAGCGAACAAACTCTAGAAGAGATGTGGGCCGTTGGGAATTTTGCACCTCTTTTAGATTGGATGCGAAGCAATGTCCACGAACGCGGTAGTATTTCGACACCAGCTGATTTGATCAAAGAAGCAACGGGCCAACCACCATCACCTCAACCTTTTATCGATTATTTACGAAATAAGGTTGAACGCCTTTACAACGTCACTGTTTGAACCGAAGTCCAATATGTGACCTTGTGACCAGCACTAGGTATGGAGGGCCAACCATTTCGAGATTTACGCGAAATGGCTTGGTTTGAAAGACAAATAGATGCTAATATCAGTTGCATACACTTAGATGGAGAACGTTTGATTGTGGGCGATTGGGATGGTGGCATTCATTGTTGGGATCTCAATGGGGAAAACCTTTGGTCCACAAAAACGAGTAATAGAGTCGGTAATCTAACCCTTTCCAAGAACATGGTTTACGCTGTTTGCGGACGTGATTTGACTGCTATTGAATTATCTACAGGGACAATACAATGGAATAGTGAGTTAGAGGGCAGTAGTGATTTAGTAGCCAGCACACAAGATGGAAGCACAATTATTGCAACATCATCAATATTCGATTTAGAAATGAACGATTTTTTAGAGTCTACGATTTGGAGATTTAATCAGGATGGAGATTTGTTATTCAAAGAATCCATCGACGAGCGCCCATGGTCTATTGAGATGCGTGGAGATGGAACAGCCTTCCTTGCATTGGGACGGCCTCGATGTGGCATGATTAGAATAAATGAAGAAGGCGCACGTCATATGACATTACCAACAAATTCGCCAGCAACGTGTGGACGTGTTGGTCCAAAATATTCGATTATTGGCCATGCAGATGGCACACTTACAGGACTAGACACAGGCCTAGTTTTGGATGATGATGATTTCACAAATCAGCCTGGGCCAATCGAAGCCATATCAAGTGCAGAGATTGGTTATATGGTCGCATCATCCATTGAAGATAATTCAGGGATATCTGATTCTAATACAGTTCGAGGTATTGCGCGTTCTTATGATGCCAAAGGGAAATTAGTTTGGCAGATTGAAACCATAGGCGGTTGCATTATTGAACATGTAGAGCATGGGCCCGAGTTTGACAGCAGTGCAACAGCTTGGGTTGTTTCTTGGGACAAGATAGACTCTACAATAATCGTCAATTCTGCAACACAAGATAGGCAATATGCTATTTTCAGCGAACCTTCACGTGTTAATGCAATACAGGCATACGAAGATTTCATTGCAATAGGGTTTGATAATGGTAGATTGATTCTGCTCCAGGGAGAACTTCTTCACAGGAGACTATCCCAAAAAAGCGAGGATCATTCTGACGAAAGGCGCAACAAATTGGCTGAAAAATTGCGACGTCTCAGGTCCTAAAAAATATCAATTCTGGAATCGCCCTTCCATCGGAAACAGGGGTCGGGTTGCCTGATTTCTGGTGGAAAGATGCATATTTCTCACAAAGGTTTATGGCCCTCCGCTTCACACGTGACTTTCGCCGCTCCCGAGGAGTGGTGTCGGAGTGCCCAGTACTACCGGCAGGCCCCAAGCCCACAAGGGACCCAATTCGGGAACGGCGGTGGGCCACTATTCCGAGTTAAATCGGAGTTGGTGGGGTGTACGGCCAGCAGTAATGTTGGATTCGTAGACCTACAGGAGAGAAAGCGTACATTTCGGTGTACAATGGATACTTCTGTGAACAGTGCATTAGAGTTGGGCTCTAGTGCATACAGACACATTGTGTCTGAAATCACAGGAGATGTCTGCTCGTAAGAGCAGGGATCATTCGGAAGGAACTAGCAACATATACACCTTGCGAAAATCTCAATCAAAGGGAAACAATGGAAGCCGAAAGGTGACCTCAGGGACCTAAAGAAAGAGGTAATTGCATAACAGTTGAGTTGTGAAAAGTCGGCTGGAAAAATCCCTCAACGCACAATCCTGTGCTGGCATCTGAAGGCTCTGCCTGAAGACCGCCGGGGACGAGAAGGCTGCAGCTAGATCGTTCCAGGAAGGGTTGCAGCAATGCATACCTGACCAAAGGGGGGAACAGGGTGATAGCAATATCAAATCCTGCTCCTTGGTTGATTGAAATCGTAAGATGGATATTGCCAAGGAGAGACGTTTTCCGCAAGGAATCGTCTCTCTCAGGGACGCCGGATTAGAGAAATCTGATTCGGGAACTGGTGGAGAGAAAGCAGTTTTCGGACTGTGGACAACACATCGGGAAGTGAGGTAGGTAACTACCTCAGGCGTCTGAGGATAGCTCGATGCGCTTGCGCATCGGGCTACCCGACCGAGATTTGGAAAACGTCTTCGGACGAAGGAAGGATTTCGGATGCGGAGGCTGGCTGGCGGGGAAAGATCTACTCGATTCGAACCTGCCAGTCAGTACTCCCAATTCCCACTCCAGGCTGATTTCTTCGCAAGAAGAGAGCAGTTAGGAGGTGCATGCAGACTGCAAGGAATGCGTGTGCCGGGCGCCGGATTAGAGAAATCTGATTCGGGAACTGGTGGAGAGAAAGCAGTTTTCGGACTGTGGACAACACATCGGGAAGTGAG
>MDTG01399655.1_pt1 | contig 21162 bp, 19 predicted proteins | sample 811421 | NCBI WGS metagenome assembly MDTG01 (sample SAMN05326645, study PRJNA326480) | marine metagenome | isolation source: seawater | place: Pacific Ocean: South East | collected 2011 | reverse complement strand
TAATAGATGTATTAAGTGATATAAAGTTTCCAATAAATATGAAAAAGAAATTTTATGATTTATGTTAGAATTGTTAATTAAATTTGATTTTTGTGTTAAAAACGCATTAAAAAAACTCAATAAAACTGGGCTTAAATGCTTAGTCGTTGTTGATAAAAATAAGAAATTTCTTGGGACGCTAAGTGATGGTGATATTAGAAAAGCTATTTTAAAAGGATATAAGTTAAACGATTGCATTGATAATATATATAATAAGAAACCATTTTATTTCAAAGTTAATCAATACAGCAACGAAAGCGCAAAAGAGATTTTTTTAAAAAATAAATACGATTTAATTCCAGTTATTGACAATCAGAAAAATGTGGTAAAAATATTATCTTGGGAAAAAATATTAGGAAAAGAGATTAAAAAAACAAAATTAAATGACTCAGTTTCCGTGGTAATTATGGCAGGAGGTAAAGGCACTCGACTTAAGCCATTTACAAATATCTTACCTAAAGCATTACTTCCCATAAATGATAAACCTGTATTAGAACATATAATTAAATGTTTTACTGATATTGGCTGTGCAGATTTTTATTTAACGGTTAACTACAAAAGCAAAATATTAAAAGCATATTTTGAAGAAATAAATGCAGATTATAACATTGAATTTGTTGAAGAAGATAAACCATATGGCACAATTGGAAGCCTTTCTTTAATAAAACAAGTTTTTGACAAGCCAATATTTGTTACAAATTGTGACATAATTTTAGATATAAATTATGCGAGTATATATAAATTTCATATGGCTGAAAAATGCGATATTACGTTAGTGGCATCTACTAAGCAGTTTGTGATACCATATGGGACTTGTATATTAAATGAGCAAGGCCATCTGGATGAGATTAATGAAAAACCGGAATATGAATTTTTGATTAATACAGGGGTGTATGTTCTAAACTCAGAAATGCTTGAACTGATACCTAATAAAAAATTGTACCATATAACTGACTTAATAAAAAAGGCAAAGAAGCATTCGAAAAAGATTGGAGTATATCCAGTAGATGATGATTTATGGATTGATACAGGGCAATGGTCTGAATATAAGAAAGGGACAGAAAAATTTGATAAGCAATAAGAAGGTTAACGCTATAGTTCCTGCTAGGTCTGGCAGTAAAGGTATAATTAATAAAAACATTAAATTATTCTGTGGAATACCATTGATTGCACATACAATTAAGCAAGCGCAAAAATCGAAATATATTGATGATATTATCATTACAAGTGATTGTGAAAAAATACATAAAATTTCAAAGGAATATGGAGATTTAATAACAATCAAAAGGCCTGATAATCTTGCAAATGATAAAGCAAGTAATATTGATGTTGTCCTGCATGCAATAAATATGATTAAGAGTGATATTTTTGTTCTTTTACAACCAACTTCTCCTTTAAGATTAACTGATGATATTGATAATTCATTAAAATTATTAATAGAAAATAACAGTAAAATTGCAGTAAGTGTATGTGAAATTAAAAATTATCAATATAGTTTTTCTATTACTGAAAAAAATTATATTGATAAGATAAATAATTCTGATTTGTGTTCAACTAACCGACAAGAATATTCAAAAAATTATACAATAAACGGTTCAATATATATATCATATAATGATCATTTTATTGAAAATAAATTCTTTATTAAAAAGGGTGCAGTCGTTCACAAAATGCCAATAGACAGATCAATAGATATTGATGAGATAGAGGATTGGGAGTTAGCTGAGAAATTATTTAATAAAAACTAATTGAATATATTATTCACATCATCTGATCCTGGTTCATCTCAGCAAAATAATGCACTAGCTACAGGTCTGAAAAAATCAGGATTCAAAATTGGATATATAACTACAAAAAGGAACGAATTATTTTACAATGAAAATTATAATAAACGTAATTTAATAGATGATAAAATAGTAGAAGAAAATGATTTAATAAACTTTATAGACGAGTTTAATCCAGATTTTATTATAACGGGATTATCTGTTGAAAAAAAAAATATCGATTATACAATATGTAAAATTGCAAAAAATTTAAATATAAAATCAGGCTGTATCCAAGACTACTATGGATACATTGGTAATTATGATTTCGATGTTGCCCCTGATTATATATTTGTTTTTGATGATTATGCAAAAGGCTTAACAGCTAGAACAAATTTATTTAATAGAAATAATATAATTATAACGGGAAGCCCCAAGCACGAAAGATATCATGATAAAATTTATACATGGTTCAAAAATCTAAGAAGTATCAAATATAATAATAAAGAAATAATTGTTTTTCTACAGCCGCTTAATATTCCAGGTGTTATGGAAAATATGAATTATCTTTGTGATGAAATAATAAATTCTAGGCCAAAATATACTATTAATGTAAAACCTCACCCGCAAGATTCTGAGAGTCCTAGACTGGAAAAATTTCTAGATAAATACCCATTTAAAATCATTGGAAATAAATATTGTAATGAAGTGCTATTGTTATATTATAAAAATATATTTAGTTGCTATTCAACAATAGCCTATGATGCATACTATTTATTTAATAAAGTGATAAATAGTAAAATTAACAAAATACATAATATTTTAATTGGTCAGAATATATACAAAACAATTGAAAAATTAAATTTTGATATTAAGGAAACGCCACAATATAAGATGGGAATTAACATAATTAATAAAAGAGATTTATCTAATGCTGTAAATATTGTTTTTTCAAGAAATAACGAAATTCCAAATATAGAATTATCTAAAGTTAAACAATATAAAAAAAATTCTATCGAAAATATTATAAAAATAATAAAAAAATAAAATGAAAATCGCTGTAATAGGAGCAGGGTCAATTGGGAAAAGACATCTTAGAAATTTATCTGCAATTTCTAAAAATGAAGGGATTTCAGAAGTTAGATGTTATGAGCAAAACCAAGAGAGAGCTCAAGATATAAAGAATGAATTAAATGAAATATTAATTTTTAATTCGTTAGAAAAAGCAGTTAAAGATACAGATCTCGTCTTTTTGTGCGTGCCAACTGGAGCTCATTTTAATGTATGGGAGCAAATTAAAAATCTAGGTGATTTTAATTATTTCATCGAAAAACCATTATCCCACAGTTTTAAAAATTGTGATGAAATGATATTTCATCAGAAAAAAATAAATAAACGTGCATTTATTGGTTATATGTTGAGATTACATCCTGTGCTTAATGAGGCTAAAAGACTTTTAAGAGAACAAGTAATAGGAGATATATTAAATGTAAGAGCAGAATCAGGATTCTATTTGCCATTCTGGCACCCTTGGGAAGATTATAGAGATTTTTATATGTCCTGGAAAGTTGGTGGCGGTGGTGCTTTATTAGATACTAGCCATGAAATTGACTATCTTACATGGATGTTTGGAGACATTAGATATGCTCAAGGGTATACTGCGACTATTTCTAAGCTAGAAATGACAGCGGATGACTATACTTCTTGTTTATTTGAGTTCGAAAACGGAATAATGGGTGAATTGCACTTAGATTTATTACAGCCAGAAGAATCACGATATTTAAAAGTTATTGGAACTAAAGGAGTACTTATTGCTGACTTAATTACAAATAGCGTTAAGTATAATACAATAGAAGATACAAAATGGGTGGAGAAAGTTATAGAAGTCTCATACGACAATATATATATAGAAGAATTGGTAAATATAATAAATTGTATTAAAGGTGAAGATTCGGCCGTAACTGATATCTCTCAAGGTGCTAAAATAATGCAAATTGTTGAAGCCATAAGGAGATCAACTTCATATGGCTGCCGAGTTAGATTGCCAATTTATGATTGATAATAAAAGAGTGGTAAGTGTGATACCGGCAAGAGGTGGATCTAAAAGAATACCAAAAAAGAATTTATATGAATTTGAAGGTCTCAAATTAATTGAATGGAGCATAAGAGCATCAATATCAAATAATTATATTGATCAAACTATTGTAAGTACGGATGACAAAGATATTATTAAAGCATCAAATAAATATAATATTAAAATTCACAATAGATCTGAATCATTATCATGTGATAAAGCCAGTAGTTTTGATTTATTAAAAGAGATTTACTTTAATATTATTAAATATAATGCAGATATAATAATATTGTTGCAGCCAACTAGTCCGTTACGAGAAAATGAGTTAATTTCAAATGCTCTAAAAAGGTCAAAAAATAAATTATGGAGTTCGATAATTGAATTTTATCCAATAAAATATTTTACAGGAGAAATCAAAAATAATTTATGGATTGCTGATTATCCAGAAAATACAAGAAGTCAGGATATCCCGGAAAAATTTGTACCTAGTGGTAGATTTTATGCATATAATGTGAAGAATACCATTGAGAAAAATGATGCTCTTGGCGATAGGGTAGTACCGATATATACGGAGGAGAGGCAAAATATAAATATTGATGAATATAAAGATTTAGAAAAATTAAAATACATATATAAAAATAACAAAAAATATTATGAATATTTAATCAAAATGGAATATAATGTTTAATTATATAAAAAAGATCATAAACGATCTGAAAAGTAATCAAACAATTGTATTTACTATAGGTGGATTCTTACCGGCCGGATTAAATTTAATTACTCTTCCAATAATTGCTAGATATATAAGTAAAGAAGATCTTGGGATATATGCATACATTAATGCATTTCAATCAATACTAATAATTTTTAACTCATTATCCTTAAATTCATATTTATTAAGGTATTATTACGAAAAAAAAAAATATGAACAATCCGAAATGTTCGGAAGTATATTCATATTTCTATCTATAATAAACATAGTCTCACTTGCATTTACATTAGTAATTTTTTATTATATAAATCCGATATTAGCTAAATCGATTCCATATAATCCATATTTTATTTTAATGCTATTAATTGTATTTCTTGAATATATATATATATACCCACAAATTATATTTCGAGTTAAAAAACAAGCTATAAGATTTGTACTATTAGCTTTTACTAGGATTGCGTTTATACAAATTATTGCAATATTGTTAATTGTAAAATATGAATATGGAATTGTTGGTAGGTTTCTAGCAAATCTAGGGGTAAGTATATTTTTTACAATTATTTTAATTCCGATAATCGTAAAAAATTGTAAATTTACATTTAAAATATCGATAATAAAACAAGGGCTTGCTTTTAGCCTGCCAATAATTCCAGCAGCTTTATTAAGTAGCATATATGTATCATTGGATAAATTTTTATTATTAAAATATTACAGTTTAGATAAATTAGGTATTTATTATGCGGCTTCTACTATCGGCGCTGTAATATTAATATTTAATCAAGGTTATTATAAAGCAATTGAACAAAAAATATTTAGTAATTTCTCAAAAGATAATTTCATAATAGGAGTGCAGAATATTGATCAGTTTCAATTTATATTTCATACAGTTGTATCAATATCAATTATCCTATTTGGCGAAGATTTATTAACTTTAATATATGGAGATACATATTTGGGAGCTGCCGCTTATTTACCTTATATTATAATAAGTACAATTTTCATTGGGGCAAAAAATATAGCAAATACAGTGTTACATGCTTATAAGATTACTAAATATGATTTTTTAATAACTTTAATTTCAATTATAAGTTATTCTATTTTATTCATTTTATGTATTAAATATTTTGATATATTAGGTGCTTTATATGCTATAATGCTGAGCTCTCTAATTACTTATCTTTTTACATTATTTTTAGTTAATAGACACAAAACAATTAACTTTGGTTCTATGAAAAAAATATTACTATCTGCAGTTTTAATTATATTGAGTTATTATATGGATATTTTTCTTTTTCCAATAAAAATTGCAATTTTATCGCTATTAATGGTTTCTACTTTTATTTATTTAAATAAGAATTCGCATATTATTCCGAGTTAATATTATTATGAATAATACCAATATTAAAAGCTTAGCAAATAAATTCTATAACTTCGAAATAAAACATGATTTATTTTCTTTAAGAATTAAAAATAAAGTATATTGGGATTATGTAAGATTATATATATTTGAAGAAATTGTACACAGTCATTTTGGTAAAAGGCCATATAAGGATGGGAAGAAGAGGATATTACATTTAGCAATAAATTTACTTAAATATTTCTTTGCCAGAATGTTTAGTTTTGTTTTTTCAAATAAGAATTATGATATAATATTAATTAATTATAACAGAAATAATATTGTAGATAATAAGCATGTAAATATTCACATGTATTTTACTGCTAAGTGTATTGACCCTGAAAAAACGTTATTAATAGATCCTTCTGGTGACACTCAAAATAAAGATGATTATTTATGCAAAATTTTAAACGCTAAAAGCACATATATATATGCAAGATTCCTATCTAAGCTAATTATGTTTAATAGAGCTGAGAGAAATAAATTAATTAATTTAAAAGGATTAATAAAAAGAAACTTTGATGTTGATATCAATATTCAAAGTGTTGCAAAAAATATTTTTGGATATCAAGTATTATTAGGAAAGCAGTATAGACGATTGTTCAAATTATATAATCCTTCTATTATTATATATTGCGATAATGGTTACATGAAAGGCATTGCGGATGAAGCTTCAAAAAATAATATAATTAAGATAGATCATCAGCATTCATTAATATCATATTTAAATGTTTTGTATAATTACAAATCGAGTTCAATAAATTGTATTACAAGCACTATACCTGATTATATTTTTACATTTGGTGATTATTGGCTTGATAAGATTAATACAATGTCTAAGCCTATCACAGTCGGTTTTCCTTATTTTGATCATAAATATAAAAAATTAATTGCAAGCAAATCAATAGAAAAATCGAAGAGTATAATTATTATTTCAATGTTAACAGGCAATTCTAAATCTATACTTATTGATTATGCAATAGCATTAAGTATGCGTCTGCCAGATTGGACAATATATTATAAGCTAAGAAATTATGAATTTAAATCATGGAAGGAAACTTATCCAAAAGAAATTTTACGTGAAAATATTATCATGGTAGATAGTAATGTTCCCGAACTGTATGATATTTTTTCTAAATGTAGTTATCAAATAGGTATTAATTCAACAGCAATTTATGAGGGTATCGCTTTTGGTTTGTCTACTATATTGATCAAAACAGGATGGTATCAAGAAGCTGAGCCTTTATACTTAAATAATAAAGCATTTTTAGTTGATAATTATGAAGAAGCATATCAAATTATAATTAAGAATAAGACGATTGATGAACCGGTAGACAAGAATTCAATATTTGCTGAAAATAGTATTCACAATACTGTAAATGCTTTGAAAAATATAAATTTACAATAAATTAAATATGATAGAATTGTATAATAAAATAAAAAGTAAATACTTGAGAACGTTAAAAGCGAAAAGTCTCAAAAATACTCCCTACCAAGAAAACATGACATATCAATTAGAAAATCATAATTGGTATGATCCCTTGGTTGCCGGTTCGGATACATTTAAAAATGATTTGTCTTCAGTTAAAACTATTAGAGGTGTTATTGAAGTTTTGAAAATGCTTCAAGCAGATAAATATATTGAATTTAATCTTGGTTATTTAAATAAGGGTATAGAAGAATTTGGAGAAGATTGGCGTTGTGGAGATATAACTACAGCGCTTTATTCAATAGGTAGAAAAATCAATGTTGAAAATTATTTAGAAATTGGTGTTCGACGTGGGAGAAGTATGGCTATGGTTGCAAAATTGAATCCAAATGTTGATATTATCGGATTTGATATGTGGATACAAAATTATGTTGGAATTGAAAACCCAGGACCCGAATATGTAAAAGAGGAATTAAAAAAAGTAGGGCATACTGGGCCTGTTGATTTTATAAATGGCAATAGTAGGCATACAGTTCCGTTATATTTGTCTCAAAATCCGGATAAATATTTTGATCTAATAACAGTAGATGGAGATCACACCAAAAGAGGTGCTAAAATTGATCTTAAGAATGTTATCCCTAGATTAAAAATTGGGGGGTTCCTTGTTTTTGATGATATTGTTAATCCTTGGCATACGCAACTTGATCGGTTGTGGAAAAGTCTAGTTGTAAATAGTAAGCGTTTTACGTCATACGAATACAGAGAGACTGGGTATGGAGTCGGAGTAGCTATAAAAAAATGGTAGGATTATTTCAATTAATAAGAAAACTAGTAAATATTTTATATACGATTTCCATAAAAAGATGTTTTTATAGTTTTGGTAAGGGTTCAAGATTTAACTATCCTCTTAAAGTCTATAATCCTCAACATATTCAAATAGGTGCGAATGTAACTATATCAGAATACGGTTGGCTTAATAGTAATTCAGATGCCGATTCAGTTTCCTTAATTATTGGCGAAAATACATTTATAGGCAGATTTATTCATATTAATGCATATAAATGTGTTACTATTGAAGATAATGTTGTAATAGGTGAAAGAGTGTATATTAGTGATGCCACGCATGTGCACAATTCTAATGATATCCCAATTATACAACAAGGAACAGAATACGAAGGGCCAGTTATAATTAAAGAAGGAAGTTGGATTGGTTCAGGTGTTTCAATATTACCGGGAGTTATAATTGGTAGAAATGTAGTTATAGGAGCCAACGCCGTTGTCACAAAAAATATGCCGGATAATGTAACCGCTGCAGGTGTTCCAGCAAAAATTTTAAAAGATAGATCAAATGAATAAATTAATAGCAAATAAAAATATATTAATAACGGGAGGAATGGGTTTTATTGGAACAGCAGTGGTGAAAATGCTTTCTAAAAATAATACAATAACAGTTGCAGATCGCCTTGATTTTGGCATTTCACCGGAAGTAGTAGTTGATGGTAAATCAGTAAAGTTATTTAAAACGGATTTATCTAATTCAAGTGTTGTTTTAGATAATATTGCTAATAATGAATACGATGCAATAATACACTTAGCAGCATTAACTCATATTCCTAGTTGCGAAAAATACCCTGACTTTGCATATACATCAAATGTAGTTTCAACAATTAATATATTAAATAATCTTACCAAAGATTGTAAATTGATAGTTTTTTCAACATCTTCTACATACGCGCCTGAAGATAAAATGCACGATGAAAATAAATCAAAATTAGCACCGATAGATTTTTATGGTTTAACTAAAAAGCATGTAGAAGAGTTGATGGGTTATTATGCTATAAAGAAAGAATTACAAATATTGGGAATAAGATTAGCAAATGCAGCAGGCTATGGAGAAACCAATCCAAAATTAATCGGCACAATATTGCAGCAGCTTGCAGAGGATAAAGGCTTTATAGAATTAGGAAACCTAACCCCAAAAAGAGATTATATACATATTAAAGATATAGCCTGGATATTAGGAAGATTATTATATGAATGGCCTGTTGAGTCGAAGAAGGTGGAGTATTTTAATGTAGCAACGGGGCATCCTCCAACTTCTGTCAAAGAACTTTTCGATTTGATAGTAAAGATATCTGGAAAAAATATTGAACTTCGAACTGATAAGTCAAGAATCAGGGCAATAGATAGGGAATTGCTTTATCCTAATCCAGCAAAGCTCTTTTCTTATTTGCCGGATTATAAACCTAAGTCAATTGATACTTGGCTAAGTAAACTAGTTGCCAATCCAGGATTGAGGGCAAGTAATGACATATTAGATAAGATAAATAATAGCAGAAAAGATTAAATATTTAAAATGGCAAAAAATAAATTACTTTTAATTTCTCCAGCTTTTCCACCTCCTTTAGTAGGAGGTTCTAAAGTTTGGACATATAATATGGTTGAAAATTCAGGAGGGAATTTTGATATTTTAACTAGTGAATTAAAAGATGGAGAAGAAGAAATTGTTTCAAGTGAACACAATGTAATTAGATCTAAGTATCTTTGGGATTCAAATGAAAATGATCCTACAAGACTTGAGCTGATTGTATCATATCTTTATATCATATTTTATGTTTTGAAAACAAAGTATACACATAATTATGATGTTATAGTTGCAGGTGCATTTGATTTTGCAAATGGAATCATATTTCTTTTAGGGAAAATATTAAATATAAAAGTAGTAGGACTAGGGAATGCTGAAGAGTTTACTTTAGCAATATATGGATCAAGCGTTACATACAGAATTAAAAGAAAATGGATGTATTTAACACATAAATGGTGCGATGGGTTTATTGTTGTTTGTGATTACTGTGGTGATATTTTGCGAAAAATAGGGGTAACTAAACAGCCAATATTTGTAGTTCCTTCCTGCATCGACCCCAAAAAGGTTAAAAAACAAAAGCTAAATAATAAAAAGAAGATTACCTATAACGTGCTAAGTGTAGGTCGTATTGTCGAACGAAAAGGATTTCATGACTTGATAGAAGCTGTGGCAAAACTTAAAAATACGATTCCTGAAATAAAATTAACAATAGTTGGGAATGGTCCATATAAATTTAAATTAGAAGAATTGATCAAGAAAAAACAATTAGAAAACTACGTTTATTTGGCCGGTAATGTAGAAGATTTAGAGCTTGCAAGAATATATTCTGATAGTGACTTGTTTGTACTTGCACACCGAATGTTGAAAAATGGAGATACTGAAGGGTGTCCCACTGTATTTTCAGAGGCAGGTGGTCAAGGAATACCATTAATAGGAGGAGATGATGCAGGTGCTTCTACGGCGATTGATGATGGAGTTAATGGATTTTTAGTCGATTGTAAAAATGTTAATCTATTGGCAGATACAATAAAAAAAGTGCTATTAGACAATGATTTAAGGGGAAAGATGTCTGCTGCCGCAATTAAAAAAGTTAAAAAAGATCATTTACCGAAAATTGCGGGGGATAGATTTTATAATGCAGTAATGAGTTTTAGGCCAACAACAAAAAGAACCAAATAAAATTAAAATATTATGTTCAATGTAACAATTGTAGGAGCGGGATATGTGGGATTAACATTGGCTATTCATTTAGCGAATAAAGGTGTTAAAGTATTAGCGGTAGATAAAAATATAAAGATTATTGAAAAATTGAATAGAGGTGAATGTCCTATATTCGAAGAAAGTTTAAAGGATCCCCTTCATCTCAGTATCAAAAGTGGGAATCTGAATTTTTCTACTAATTTTCCAGAAGGCGGATGTTCACACTGGATATTAGCAGTTTCATATTTTCCTGGAGATAAAAGTCATTACATAGATTTATTAGGAGAGATAAAAGGGACAGAACAAGAAGCTCCGACAATTATGATTCGTGGAACAGTACCGGTTGGTTACATTTCAAATACAATATTACCCGCATTAGAAAAGCAATTTAAGTCAAAGAATAATAATAAATTTTATCTAGCCTCTACTCCGGAGAGATCGTTATCTGGTAATGCATTGGAAGAACTAACTAACTTACCTCAACTAATTGGTGCTACAAAAGAGTCATATGAAAAAGCATCTTTAGTTTATAAAAAAGCAAATATAACGTGTATTCATCTTCCAAATATCGAAGCTGGAGAAATAGCCAAGTCATTTACGAATTTTGCTAGATTGGTACAATTTAATTTAGCAAATTATTTAGGAGCGTTATGTCATAAGTTTAATGTAAGTGATGAATTAATGCTCGCCTCAATAAAGGATAATTATCCAAGACTTGATTTTTTAAACAAGCCAGGGCCTGGAGTAGGAGGGTTTTGTTTGCCAAAAGATTCATTAGTGCTTTATGACGGAGTGACCGAATTATTTGAAAGAAACAATGAACTAGATCAATTTATTGAATTCCCAAGTCAGCAATTTCATTTAAACCAATCCATAATTTATTTTCATGCTGAGCTAACTTATAACATGGTAAAAGATAGGGAAAAGATAGTGGCATTTGGAATGGCATTTAAAGGAATGCCAAAAACTGATGACACAAGAGATTCTACTGGTGTTGCTATAGTTAAAAAATTGATAGAAAAGAAAATAAATGTTTTTGTAAAAGATATTACAGTAGATAAAGAAAAAATGATTGAGCAGAATCTGCCTGTTGCCGATGAGAATGATTTAAAAGACTTTGATGCAGTGCTTATTTTAAATAACGATCCTGATTATAAAAAATATATATTAGAGCATATTGATAATTTGGTTGGTGAAACATTTGATCTCTATGATCCATGGAGATTAATAGTAAGGCCAGAACAAAGTATTTTTCAGAAAAGTTTTGAGAAAAAAAAATTAATATAAATTAAATATTGTGTGCGGTTTTTTAGTTAATATTTCAGAATCTGATCCTTTTATAGATATAGATAATTCTATTCAAAAGCTTTTAAGGCATCGAGGTCCAGATGATTTTAAGTCCCTAAATTCAAGAAATTTCCACGCTGTTTTTTGGAGATTGTCAATAGTCGACAAAGAATATTCACAACAGCCTATTAGTTCTGCTGATCATAGTGTTACAGTTCTATTCAATGGTGAGATATATAATTATAAAGATATAAGAAAAGAAATTGAGTCAAAAAATATTTTATTCAAAACAAATGGTGACGCAGAAGTAATTTTACATGCATATAAACTTTGGGGAAATAAGTGCTTCGATAGATTCGAGGGAATGTATGCGATAGTAATATTAGATCAAAAAAATAAAAAATTTCTTATTTGTAGAGATAGGCTTGGCGTTAAGCCTTTATATTATATGGAGAAATCAAATTCTTTTATTATTGCATCTGAACAAAAAGCTTTATTAAAACTTTCTAAAGTCTCAGCAAAAATTGATAAAAATAGTGCAATTAGTTATCTTAATTATCAATGTGTGCCAAGTAATAGGACATTGTTCTCAGGAATTTTCAAAGTTTCTCCAGGATATATTTATGAATTTGATATTGCTAACAATAAATTAATTAATACTCAAAAAATTGTATCTATAAATAATAACTTGGATATCGAAACATATGATGATTACAAGGAATTACTAAAAAAAACAATATATAAACAGGCTGAACTAACACTAGATACTAATCTTCCTATTTGCTTTCATTTAAGTGGGGGACTTGACTCGAATACGCTAATTAACATATGTCGAAACTTGTATCCTAAAAAACAATTTACTTGCGCTACAAGTTTAGTTAATGGAGAAAATGATGAGGAATGGGAATATATAAAAAAATCTGCAGATCTTTATAACACAAATCTTTTAATAGAATCTATACACGAAGATAATTTTTTTGAGAATTTTGATGAAGTTATTTATTCATTAGATGAACCGGTTGGTGACCCAGGTGTTGTTGCTCAATTTATAGTTAACAAGTTAGCAAGTAAAAACTCTAAAATTGTTTATTCAGGTCAAGGATTTGACGAATTGTTTTTTGGATACACAAGGGATTTAGCTGCATATTCTATACATAAATGGGGCCCATTAAGTCTTAATAATCAAACAAAACACTACGAATTATTACCAAATAATATAAAAGAATATTTTGATGGTTGGAATGATTTTTTGTCTCCACTAAATCAAAATGAGCATTTAAGTGCTGAATTAGCACTATTTAAAAAATTGTGCAGGCTAGACGCTCTTGGTGATAATTGCCTGCCAAGCAATATATTACATAACTTACAATCAAATGCTTTTGAGTTGCATTGTAGAATAATGGAGAAAAGTAATAATTTACATGATTACATAATAAATGCCGAAACAACTATACAGTTACCAGGCCTGTTGCATATGGAAGATAGGGCATCAATGAGATATTCGATTGAATCTAGAGTTCCATTTTGCACTAGCTCTATCTTTGACTTAGCAATTGCAGGAAAATTAGAATGGAAATTTAATGATAATGCACCTAAAGGAGTGCTAAGGGATATTTTTTCTGATATTTTGCCAGAACATATAATTAATAGGCAAAAAAAAGTGGGAAGGCCGATTCCATTTCAAAAATGGGTTAGAAATGAAAAACAAAATAAATATATAAAGAATTTAAAAGAGAAAGAGGATTTATTTTATGATATCTTTGGATTCAATTATGTTAATCATGCAATAAATAATGAAAGTAAATTTGATCGTACAATTTGGGGTGCTGTATGCTTGTCGCAATGGATAGATTTGTACTCAGTAACAAATTAGAGTTGTTATACTAAAATGTGTGGATTTGCGGGTATTATAAGTAATGACAGTAGAAGAGATAATGCTGTTAAAGTTATGGCTGAAAGCATGTCTCACCGGGGTCCGGATGATTCTGGCTACTACTTCGATAATGATATATCGATTGGATTTAGACGGTTAGCAATAATAGATTTATCGGAAAAGGGAGCACAGCCAATGAAAATTGGAAAATATATTATCGTTTTTAATGGCGAAATATATAATTTCAAAGAAATAAGAGAGAAGCTGAACAATAATAATATTAAACTAAAAAGTAATAGTGATACAGAAGTTTTATTAATGGCTTATACTTACTGGGGGGTAAAAATATTTAACGAAATTATAGGTATGTTCGCGTTTGCAATATGGGATTGTGAATATAAAAAATTGTTAATATCACGCGACCATTTCGGTAAGAAACCATTGTATTATTATTTAGATGAAAACCAATTTATTTTTAGTTCAGAAATTAACGCTATAAAAAAAACACTAAGCAAAAATCCTGAAATATCGGAAGAATCCATTTTCACTTATTTATCAAAAGGATATTATGATAGAACAAAGACAATATATAGCAAAATATTAACTTTGGATTCAGGAGAATATGCATTTTATTATCAAAATAGTAATAATCTGACTAAACAAAAATACTGGGTTCCAAGATTTAATTTGGGTCAATCTGATATAGGAGTTGGGAGTATTAATGAAAGTATAAACACGGCTATTAAAAGAAGATTTAATAGTGATGTTCCTGTGGGAATATGTCTATCGGGAGGTGTTGATTCAAGTATAATAGCTTTAAAATCCAAAGATTTAATAAAAGAGGATGTTACTACTTATACTGTAAAATTTGACGATATTAAATATGATGAAAGTAAATTTGTAAAACAATTAACGGATAAATATGATATTGATAATATAAATATAAAACATGAAAATACTAATCTAGAATTCATTCTGACTAAATTAGTAAATGCCTATGGAGAACCGTTCGGCGATGATTCTGCAATTCCAGCTTATACATTATATGAGAATTTAAAAGAATACGGAAAAGTGTTTTTAACCGGTGATGGAGCAGATGAACTATTTGGTGGATATAAAGATTCAAAATTATTTTTGTTACAAGACAGATTAAATACACTAAATGGCATTACTAATATAATACCAAATTTTATACACAATAAATTAATATACGCTAAAAATAATAAGTTAAGAGCACTAGGGCATGCTATTATTATGCTGAATAAGCAATATGATTCATATAATGCGTTAAGGAGTGGAGGATGGAATGAATTTACATATCGTTATTACAATTCGGATTCTGCTAAATATAGTTGTTACTTCGAAAATATAGAAGAAAAAGAAAAAGTAAATTTTTTAAAATTAGGTTCTAATAATATTGAACGATATTTAAACAAATCCTTAGAAAGGCTAATACAACAATTTTTAGTAAAAACAGACAGATCATCAATGCATAACTCGGTAGAAATTAGGAGTCCGTTTTTGGATATAGAATTATTTAAAAAAATGTCTTCGACATCTGTGAAAAGTATATTTAGAAACAATCAGCAAAAATATATTTTAAAATCTATTTTAAATTTAAAAATGGGTAGTAAATTTACTAATAGGAAAAAAATGGGCTTTAGTCCGCCTTTAAAAAATTGGCTAAGCGAATATAAAAATCAAAAATGGGCAATTAATTTTTTATGTAATAAAGATTCATTAACGAATAAATATTTTACTAAAAAAAATATCGAAAAATTATTTGCAGATCAAAATAGAGGATACAACAATACTTTACGTATATGGCGATTATTATTCCTTAATAAATGGTTTGATAAAATATATGAAAATTAATGAAAATTTTATTAATTTCTGAAAGTCCAATTATTAAAAAAAATAATACTTACTATAGCAAGGATTCTTGGATTAATTTCCCTCTTTATATTTCAAATCAAGTAGAAAAGTTTTCAATCTTATGTACGACAAAAAATATTTCAAATTATAATTCAAGTGAATATTTTGAACTTTTGCCCCACAAAGCAAATATATATTTTCATTCTGATTATAGCACTTTTGTCGAATATTATAAAAAATATATCTTTGAAGTAAAAAAATGGAGTAAAATAATTGAAAAACTGATAAATGAGCATGATATAATTTGGGTTAGAATGCCTTCACCAATCTTTCACTTAATTTTTAAATATAATATTAAAGCTAAGAAAAAAATAGTAATTTTTGCCGCAGGAGATATAGAGAAACAATCTGATACCTTCATAACTAGTAAAGGTATTAAAAAATTTCTAATCAAAAGATTTATTAGTAGATATATTAATAGGGAAGTTAAGCTATATAATAAGGCGAATTTAATTTATTGTTATAGTTCAGAGCTTATTCAAAGGTATCAAAAAGTAAATTGCAAAAAAAAATTATTTAGAACTCCTTTGGTAAAAAAAAATGAAATTGTATATAGATATAATGCTTGTGAAAATAAACAAATAATATTATTGAGAGTATGTTGGCTTTTGCCAAGTAAAGGTATTGAGAATCTTTTGAAAAGTTTGAAAATTCTCATAACAATGAAATATAATATAATTCTTAATATTATTGGTGATTCAAGAAATCCAGACTATAAAGTTAAATTAAATAATTATATAAAAAAATTAAAACTTCAAGATAGTGTAAAAATAATGGGCTGGAAAACGAAATCAGAATTAATTGATTTTTATAAGACGTCTGATATTCACGTGATATCATCATTATCTGAAGGTACACCCAGGGTTATAATGGAAGGAATGGCCAAAGGAGTCCCGCTTATAACAACAAATGTAGGCGGTATAAGTGATTTTTTTACAAATAAAAATCAATGTTTAATTGTAAATCCTACAGATATTGATGAAATGGTAAAATCAATAGAATTAATGGTAAATAATAGAAAACTAAGATCTCGTATAATCGAAAATGGTTATAAAGATGTTAATAATTGGTGCGTCGAAAATAAGTCATTAGATGTTATTGAAGACATGAAACTTATTTTATAATCAATTACTTTTAAGTGTTATGCTAAATCTTCAAAAAATATATAATTTTTTATGGATTATTATGGCAATTTCTATGCCTTTATTCTCGTCAAGCTACTTTAGAATCGATTTTGATGCTGTTTCGGTTCCATTGCCTTTAATTATACTAAGTATAATTCTTTTTTACATTATATTATGTACATTTGCGAACAGAAAGAATTCATCAAATAATATCAATATTACTTATATGTTTATTTGCACTAGTATTTTTATATTAAGTCAAATAACTTCTTTAGTATTTAATTATCCATTTGGAAGTAATAAAGAATTATTAAAGTTAATAATTGGTCTTGTCGCATTTTATTTCGTTATAAAATACTTTAATAATAATAGAAATATACATCAAAAATTTATCGAATATACTTTGTGGTCTAGTACTATTTTGTATGCATATTTTATTTATCAATCAATTATTATTGGTAATTCATTTATGGCTGCTGATCTAGAGAATATGAGTAATGGTGCAAATAAGAATCAAATGGGTTGGTATTCTGCAGCATTAATTCCATTTGCAGTTGCTTTTTCAATGAAAAATAAATTTAAATTTATAAGTTATATTCCAGTCATTATATTAATAGTATCGTTAATATATATATCATCACGTTCTTCGATCATTTCAGGTGGAATAGGGTCTATAGTTGTAATTTTCTATCTTATAAGATATTCAAATTATAAAAATCAAATAATATCAAATGTAGTAATAATTACACTTATTTTAGTAGTATCACTGCCTGCTTTATTTTTTAATCGATTTGATACAGATTATATAAAAAATAGAATGCAATGGTTAATATCACCAAATCAGGTTGAGATAACAAGTGGGGGTAAGCTAGATACTATTAATCAGAGGACAAGAAGATATACCTCTGGATTAGTGCAATTTCAATCAAACCCAATTTATGGGGTTGGAATATCTCAACATCCATGCCATAGCGATTATTTCACTATATTGTCGGAAATTGGAATATTCGGATTTATTTCCTTTATCTCATTAATTTTATCAATTTTTTATAAAATATATAGAAGCAAGAATTACATAAGAAGTGCTCAGGATAATTGGATTATATCGGGATCAATTGGCTCATTTATTTCTGTTATTATTTCAAGTTTATTTATTGATACTTATACAAGCCCGCATTTTTGGGTTATAATAGGATTAATCATTGCATTTACTGCGTCATATAAAATTAGATTAAAAAAAAATCGCAATATATATAATATATAAATTTAATTAATATACTTTAAATAAATAAAAATCTTATAACTTATATAATAAACTTAAATTTTTTATTCCTATAAGAAATTTAGCTAAATTATTCATATTCAGATACTGACATTATTAAGGCTAATGACAATAGTAAAATAAACAATGACTATAGAGGATAACAATTTGAAACGATATGAGTTTAATCGTAAAAAACAGAATAGTAATGTTAAGCATAATAAAAGAAATGATTCCAATATAATATTGGATTTGCCATATCATTTCCTTGCTAATTCACTTGATAAAATAATTAAGAATAAGAGCAATAATTTGAGATTATTAGATTATTGCTGTGGGACAGGTATTCATAGCGATTTTGCTCTAAAAAAAGGGATAGAATGTTGGGGTATTGACATTTCGGAGGATTCAATTGTCGAGGCTAAAGATTTGGCATCAAAATATAATGAAGAATTTAAATATAATTATACTGTTGGGAATGCTGAAAAACTTCCATATGAGGATAACAAATTTGATATTATTATATCTTGCGGTTCTATTTCTTATTTAGATTTCGAGATTTCCATGATGGAATTAAAAAGGGTACTTAAGTCAAATGGTAAATTAATTATTTTAGATACAACTAAAAACAACATTATTTTAAATATAAAAAGATATATTAAGTATATATTTAGCGATGTCTCTAAATACCATATTGAAAATTTATTCGATAATAAGAAAATTAAATTATTAACAAATGATTTATTCTACTTGGAAGAAATTAAATATTTTCACTTACTATCAATTATTGGATTATTACTTCCTAATAATAAAATAACTGATTATTTCAATGATTTTTTGATGAACATAGATGAGTATTTATCCAATACATTTATGAAAAAATATTTTTGGAAATTTTGCTGTGTTCTTACAAATAAAAAACATAAAATAAATTGTGGCTAGAATAGATGATTGGGTAATATTAAGTTCTATCGATATAAGAAGTAAAATTTGCCTAATTTTAAAAGAGGATCAATTAAATTTAGAAAAATGTTTACAAGATACTTTTATTTATAAGGTTTATACTTACGCTATTAATAGTATTCAATCGGATAAAACTTCATATGATATTTTAGTTATAGATGATTATCAGATTATAGAAATAATAGAAAAAAAATTACCCGAATGCCTCAATAATGTAAAAAAAATAGTACTATTTCAAAAAAATGATTTTATTTTTTTTACTTATTTAAAAATAATAAAACATCTTAATAATGGGATGCTTATAGATAAGATTTATTCCATCCTGCCATTCTATAATGAAAATCCACTTTACTTTCTTCCTCTTTATAAGATGAAGTCAATAAAAGGCAGTTTGAATATTATTATAGATATTGCTGGAACGGTTTCTCCGGAAAAGAAAGAGGAATTAGGAATAAAATATATACTTGGAATAAATCTACTTAAATGTATTAATTTTTTACATTTATATTCTTTAATGAAGTTTATTAGCGGAGGATATCTTATATTAATTGATTTTGATAAATTTAGAAAAAATTGTAAATGAATTATGTCGCTTAACAAATAGTAATAGCGATAACATAGAGATATTATGTTTGCCAGGGTCTACGCTCAGCAATCATTGCACATTAATATTATTTGATATTAATATAGGAGCAAAATGGGTAATTAAAATTAGCAGGACTTCTAAAGACAAATCACTTAAAAATGAAAAAAGCGAAATTAATTATTTAAAGAGTAATAGCGTAACAAGATCCTATGTTCCTGATCTGATATCTTATTTTGAAATAAATAATAGATGTGTACTTGTCACTGAATATCATAACGGTAGAGTTTTATCTCCGAAAGTGAATTCATTAGATATTCCAAATTATAATATAGCTAAAAGTCATTTCAAACCAGTTGAAAAATTTGTTAGTATATATTATAGATTAAATGTTGAAAATAATAAGGTAAAATCTGTATCCATAAATGAAATAATTGACCAATTAAAATTTACCTTAAATAATAATGTAATAACAAAACAAGAATATAAATTTATATATAATATAGTTACTAAATTAGATAAATATAAGTATTCTCAACAACATGGCGATTTAACAAGGCATAATATATTACATAATAATGGCTCTATAAGCATTATTGATTGGACAGATACTAAATTGAATGTAGCTGTTGATGATATTTTATTTTTTATAACAAATTATTTTTTACAATGCCGTAATAAATTAGGAATATCTGGTATACTACAAGCATTTAATTATACTTTTTTCAATAAAAACGATTATTCTAATTTGGTTCGAATAACAATTAAAAAATCTTTATCAACCATTGGGGTTCATCAAAAAGATTATGGAAGATATTTTTTAATTTTTATTTTAAATAGATTCATTTATGAATATAATTCTATTATCAAAATCCCAATTGAGAATAGGGGACACTTTAATATTATAATTAGTGATGAGAAAAAAAGTATAAAAGATGAAATTCTATGGTATCACTATATTATCTACACTATTCATAATTATGATAATTTACAAATAAATAAATTTAAATGATAGTAAATTGTTTAGTCAGCGTTATTATCCCTACATATAATGAGGAAAATAATATTATAAAATGTTTAAGTTCTATTTTTAATTCCGATTATGATGTTAATAAAATTGAAGTTATAATAGTTGATGGTGGGAGTGATGATAAT
>MDTG01240658.1_pt1 | contig 21165 bp, 21 predicted proteins | sample 811421 | NCBI WGS metagenome assembly MDTG01 (sample SAMN05326645, study PRJNA326480) | marine metagenome | isolation source: seawater | place: Pacific Ocean: South East | collected 2011 | reverse complement strand
TCTATTTCTAGTTTTTAGTTTTAGATCTTCAGTTAAAAAAGGAAAATGATGAAGATAACCAGAACATAGAATTATTGCATCAGCTTCTTGTTTGTGTCCATCTTTGAAGATTGCTTTGTTTCCATCTAGTTTGTCTAAATAATGCACTTCTTTTACTCCACTAGGCCATTTAAATCCCATTGGATTATGTCTGTAGCCTATGGTTACACTTTTAGCTCCATACTTATGACATTGAAGAGCAACATCTTCAGCCGAATAACTACTTCCTAAAACAATAACGTTTTTTCCTCTAAATTCTTCTGCATCTCTAAAATCATGCGAGTGTAATATTCTTCCTGGGAAAGATTTCATTCCAGGGTACTCTGGGATAAATGGTACTGAGAAATGACCAGTTGATACAACAATGTAATCAAAAGTATCTTTTGAAAACTTATCATCCTTCTTATCGTGGGATGTAACATCAAAATTATTACCATTGTAGACTACATTGGTAACACTAGTGTTAAATTTTATTTTATCTTTTAGATTAGCTTTTTTAACTCTACCAGTAATATAATCATATAAAACTTCTCTTGGTGGAAATGATGGAATAGGTTTTCCGAAGTGTTCATCAAAAGAATAGTCTGCAAATTCCAAACATTCTTTAGGCCCATTTGACCATAGATACCTATACATACTGTTAGGAACAGGATCACCATATTGATCTGATCCAGTTCTCCAGCTATAATTCCACAATCCTCCCCAATCCTCCTGTTTTTCAAAACAAACTATTTCAGGTATTTTTTCACCCTTCTTCTCAGCTTGTTCGAAAGATCTTAGCATTGAAAGACCACAAGGTCCTGTTCCAATAATAGCTACTTTTGTCATTGAGTTTTCCTTATGTAAACACAAATTTATAAATGTATTTTACTAACAAAAAAGCGAAAATTACAATAATATTTTATTATGAAAACTAATTGGAATTACCCCACTTCTTTATGGGTAGGAGAAGATAGAATTAAAGATTTATCTGAAGCCTGTAAAAATTTGAAAATTTCAAGCCCATTATTTGTAACTGATAAAGATCTTATAAATCTTGAAATGACTAAAAATATTATTTTTGAGTTTAAAAAAAAATTAAGCACTTTAGCTATTTTTTCAAATTTTTCAGGAAACCCTATTGGAGAAAATGTAGAAGAAGGAGTTTTAGAATTTAAAAAAAATAAATGTGATGGAGTTATAGCTTTTGGAGGAGGTAGTGGATTAGATGTCGGTAAAGCTATAGCTTTTATGTCAGTGCAGTCCAGACCTATATGGGATTTTGAAGATATAGGAGATTACTGGAAAAGAGCGAATGAAAAAAATATTGCCCCAATTATTGCTGTTCCTACTACTGCTGGCACTGGGTCTGAAACTGGACGTGCCTCAGCAATTATTAATAATAAAACAGGAGTAAAAAAAATTATTTTTCATCCAAAATTTTTACCTTCTATTGTCATTTTAGATCCAGTTTTAACAATTAATTTATCTCCAAGACTAACAGCTGCCACAGGAATGGATGCGTTGGCTCACAATCTAGAAGCATTTTGTGCACCAGGCTTTCATCCAATGGCAGATGGTATAGCTATAGAAGGAATAAAATTAATAAAAAAATCACTTTTGAATGCAGTAAATGATGGAAAAAATTTAGAGGCTAGATTAGATATGCTCGCAGCCGCAAGCATGGGATCAACTGCATTTCAAAAAGGACTTGGAGCAATTCATTCTTTAAGCCATCCAATTAATGCACAATTCAATATTCATCACGGATTATCAAACGCAATTTTTATGCCTTATGTTTTAACTTTTAACAAAAATTTAATAGAAAAAAGGATAATTTCTATTTGTGATTATTTAAATTTAGATAAAAATTTTGAAAGTTTTCTAAGCTGGATTTTAGATTTAAGAAAAAAATTAAATATTCCACATAAGATTTCAGATGTAATAAGTATTGAAAAAATTAACTTAAATCAATTATCTAAAATGGCCCTAGATGATCCATCCACAGCAACTAATCCAAAAAAAATGACTATTGACGATATGAAAATTTTATACGAACATAGTATTTCAGGGAAATTATTTTAATGAAAAATTTAAATTTGTTAGTTGTTGAAGGTAACCTAAAAAAGGAAAATGAAAATTTTAAAAATTCAGGCATACAAACTCATGCTGAAAGTTTGAAAGAGAGTCTTTCATATTATACCAAAGAATTAAATATCGATGTATTTAACCCTTGTTCAGAGAAAAGTTTTGATAAAATATTGCCAAATATTAAAAAATATCATGGTTTAATTTGGGGAGGAAGTAGCTTAAATATTTATAACGATTGTATTGAAATTAGAAGACAAATTTCTTTCATGAAAGAATGTTTTAAAAGTATAAAAAAGATACTAGCTATATGCTGGGGAATGCAAGTTGCAGTAACAGCAGCAGGCGGAGAAGTAAAAAAATCAACTAATGGTGCACATATTGGAATAGCAAATGGTATTGAGATTAATGAAAATGGAATAAATCACCCATTATATAAATCAAAAAAAAAAAAATTTAATTCACCTGCTTTTAATTTTGATGAAGTAGTTACGTTACCTCAAGGAGCATTACATCTTGCATCAAACAAAATAAATAAAATTCAGAGTATTAATTTTCAATCAGGGATAAGTGATATATGGGGATTACAATATCATCCAGAAATTACTTATAGTAAAATGATTAGCTTAATAAAGTTTAGAAAAGATCGTTTAATTAATGACAGAAAGTGTTTTAAAGATGAACAAGAAATCCAAAAACATATTAGTTTTATTGAAGAAGAAATAAAAATTTCAGAAAAAAATTCCAGAATGTTAGAATTAAAAAATTGGTTAGAATTTTTAAAGTCAGCTGCTTAATTAAAATAACCCTTCTATTTCACCTTTTTTATTTAATTTAATTGAGTCTGCAGCAGGTATTCTAGGTAAGCCAGGCATCGTCATTATAGATCCACAAATTACAACAATAAATTCAGCCCCTGAAGAAAGTCTTACTTCCCTTATTGGAATTTCATGATTAGATGGAGCTCCTTTTAGTTTTGGGTCTACCGAAAAACTATACTGAGTTTTTGCTATACATACTGGTAATTTCTTGTAGCCATTTTTTTCAAATTTAATTAATTCCTTTTTTACATTTTCATCAGCAGTAATTTTACTAGCTTTATAAATTTCCTTTGCGATTATTTCTATTTTATTCCACAAAGATTCATTTTCATCATATAAAAATTTAAATTTATCCTTTTTTGATTTTTTACAAATTTTTACTACTTTTTTTGCTAAATCTTTTGTTCCTTTTCCACCATTCGCCCAATGAGTACACTCACTAACTTCGACATTAAGTTTTTTACAAAAGTCAGATATTATTTTAATTTCTGCTTTAGTATCTAAGATGAAATGATTTATTGCTACGATAGGGTTTATTCCAAACTTTTTAATATTATTAATATGTCTTTCAAGATTAACTAATCCTTTTTTCACAGCAATAATATTTTCATTTTTTAAATTTTCTTTTTCAATACCACCGTGCATTTTTAGAGCTCTAACAGTAGCAACTATTACAACACAGCTTGGTTTTATATTTGCTTTTCTACATTTAATATCTATAAATTTTTCAGCACCTAAGTCTGCACCAAAGCCAGCTTCAGTTACTACATAGTCTGAAAGTTTTAATGCTGATTTAGTAGCTATAACAGAATTGCATCCATGGGCTATATTTGCAAATGGACCACCATGAATAAAAGCAGGATTATTTTCTAACGTTTGAGTTACATTTGGTCTTATTGCTTCTTTTAATAATACAGTCATTGGACCTTGAGCATTTAAATCTTTTGCATAAATAGGTTTCCCATCTTTGTTGTATGCTATTGTTATATTCCCAATTTTTTTTTCTAAGTCTTTCAAAGAATTTGATAAACAAAATATAGCCATTATTTCAGACGCAACCGTAATATCAAAACCATCTTCTCTAGGGAAATTTTTTGATGCTCCTTTAGTATTAATATTTATTGCTCTTAAAGCTCGATCATTCATGTCCATGACTCTTTTCCAAACAATTTTTTTATCATCAATATTAAGTTTATTGCCCCAATAAATATGGTTATCTATCAATGCTGATAAAAGATTATGAGCAGAAGTTATTGCATGGAAGTCGCCAGTAAAATGCAAATTAATTTGTTCCATAGGAACTACTTGAGCATATCCCCCTCCAGCGGCTCCTCCTTTCATCCCAAAAGATGGACCAAGACTAGGCTCTCTTAAACATACAATAGATTTATTTCCAATTTTATTTAATCCATCATTTAACCCTACTGATACAGTTGTTTTACCTTCACCCGCAGGAGTAGGTGTTATTGCAGTTACTAAAATCAAGTTACCATCTTTTTTATGTTTTATAGTTTCAAGATATTCAAAATTGATTTTTGCTATATGTCTCCCCATTGGACTAAAAGCTCTACTAGAGTCAGGAACTTTAATTTTGGCTAAAATGTCCTTAATAGGACGCATTTTTGCTTTTCTGGCTATTTCAATATCAGTTTTAACAGCGCCCATTTTCAATCTTATTAGATTTGTAATTATGGGAGAGATTTCTATACTTTATTATTTAATTTTTAAAGAAATAAATTAGACTAAAAAAAATATAATATGCAAAAATATTCTGTTTTCAGCCTAATAAAAAATGCTTTCAAGGGTCATAAAGAGTGGGAAGTGGCGTGGAAAGATCCAACTCCAAAATCTGAATATGACGTTATAATTATTGGGGGTGGGGGTCATGGCTTAGCAACTGCTTACTATCTTGCTAAAGAACATAACATTACTAATGTTGCAATAGTAGAAAAAGGCTGGATAGGTGGAGGCAACGTTGGAAGAAACACAACAATTCTTAGATCAAATTATATGCATGACGAAAATGGATTATTTTATGAATTAGGAATGAATTTATGGAGGAGTATGAGTCAGGATTTAAATTTTAATGTTATGTACTCCCCAAGAGGAATAATTAACCTTGCTCATTCCGATGCACAAATGAATGCTTATTCTAGAAGAGGAAACTCTATGAGATTAAATGGAATAGATGCAGTTTTACTTGATAGAGAAGAAGTAAAAAAATTAGTTCCAATGTTGGATTTTTCTGAAAATGTAAGATTTCCAATTTTTGGTGGTTTAATGCAACCAAGTGGAGGGACTGCCAGACATGACGCGGTTGCATGGGGGTATGCCCGTCAAGCTGACTCAATGGGTGTAGATATTATTCAACATTGTGAAGTAAATGGTTTTGATATTGTTAATGGGAAAATAAAAGGAATAAAAACTTCAAGAGGTAATATTAAGGCAAAAAAAGTTGGATTATGTGTTGCTGGAAGTACATCAGTGTTAGCTGAAATGTTAAATATGACATTGCCAATAGAGACTCATTTATTACAAGCATGTGTAACTGAGCCAATTAAACCTATTTTAGATCACGTTGTGACTTTTGGTGCAGGACATTTTTATTGTAGTCAGTCCGATAAAGGAGAAATGGTAATGGGAGGAGATTTAGATGGATATAATAGTTATGCTCAAAGAGGAAATTTACCAACTTTACAACATGTCCTGACAGAAGGAATTGCAATGTTTCCATTTCTTAGTAAATTAAAAATGCTAAGGACTTGGGGAGGAATAATGGATATGTCAATGGATGGTTCTCCAATAATCGACAAAACTCATATTGAAGGATTATATTTAAATTGTGGATGGTGTTATGGAGGTTTTAAAGCAACTCCAGCATCAGGATGGACTTTCGCACATACTATAGCTCAGGATAAAGTACATAAATTAAATTCTGGTTTTAGCTTAAATAGGTTTAATACCGGTCATTTAATTGATGAAAAAGGTCTTGGAACAAAAACCTGGATTTCATAAATGTTAAATATTAAATGTCCTTATTGTGGAATGAGATCGCAAAACGAGTTTGCATATGGTGGAGATGCAACAGTAAAAAGACCGGAATTAAACAAAGAAATATCCGACAATGAGTGGGATAGTTTCGTATATTTTAGAAAAAGCCCAAGAGGCAAACATCTAGAATTATGGCACCATATTTCAGGATGTAGGCAATGGATTAAAGTACAAAGAGATACAGTAACTCATGAAATTTTTAAAACAGGCAAAATCAGCGAAGATCTTTAATTATGTCACAAAATTATAGATTAGATAATATAGGTTTAATTAATAGAGATAAAAAAATTTCTTTTAAGTTTAATGGAAAAAAATATTTTGGTTATGAAGGAGATACTCTTGCATCTGCATTAATCGCTAATGGAATACACTTAATTGGAAGAAGTTTTAAATATCATAGACCAAGAGGATTTTTTGGAGCTGGAGTAGATGAGCCCTATGCCATTGTACAATTATACAGGAATGATGAAACTGATCCAAATTGTAGAGCAACTGAACAAGAACTTTTCGAAGGGTTGGAGGCTAAAAGTGTAAATTGTTGGCCAAGTGTAAAATTTGATATTGGAGCAATAAATAATTTTTTAAATAGATTTTTACCTGCTGGCTTTTATTACAAAACCTTTATGTGGCCAAAAAGTTTTTGGTACAGAATATATGAGCCGTTTATAAGAAGAGCCGCAGGATTTGGAGTTGCATCGACAAATCATGATAAAGAGAGGTATGAGCATAAGTATGAACACTGTGATTTATTAGTTGCTGGCTCAGGTCCATCAGGTTTAGCAAGCGCTTATGCTGCTGCAAAAAACGGGGCAAATGTTATTTTAGCTGAGGATAAACCTAGATTTGGAGGAAGTTTGCTAACAAACGAAGCCAATATTGGAAATCAAAGTGGAAAAGATTGGGCTGAAAAAATAATTGCTGAATTAGAAGAAATGCCAAACGTAATATTAAAAAAAAGATCCGAGGTATTTGGTTACTACGATCACAATATGTTAGTAATGTCAGAAAGAGTAAGCGATCATTTACCCAAGTCAGAAAAATATACTCCTAAGCAAAGACTTTGGTATATTAGGGCTAAAGAAGTTGTGATTTCTTCTGGATCTATAGAAAGACCAATTGTTTTTGGAAACAATGATACCCCAGGAGTGGTGTTATCTTCTGCAGCAAGAGAATACTTAAAAGTTTATGGAGCATTAGTTGGGAAAAAACCATTAATTTTTACAAATAATGATAGTGCTTATGAAACAGCAATTGAATTTAAAAAAAATGGAATTAATCCTCTAGTTTTAGACTCAAGAAGAAATCCAGATTCAGAAATAATTACTGAAGCTAAGAGTTTGGGTATTGATATAAAATTCTCTTATGTAGTTGTGTCTGCCAAAGGCTATAAAAAAGTAAAATCAGCAGATATAGCTAAGATTTCAGAGTCTAAAAAAAATTTAGATAAGATTGAAAATATTAATTGTGATTGTATATGTGTATCTGGTTTTTGGACTCCAACACTTCATTTAGCTTCCCAGTCTGGAAATAAAACTAAATTTAATGAAGATATTGATGCCTTTGTACCTCACAAATCAAAACAAAAAGAAACTACATTAGGTTCAGCTAAAGGAGTTTTTACATTAGAAGAGACTTTAAAATCATCTTTTGAAGCAGGGTACGAGATATCAAAAAAAATTACAAACAATGATAATAAATTTGCAATTCCTCAAGTTTCAGAAAAAAAACATACAAAGCATGACAAATTTTGGTGTGTTCCTCTTCCTGAGGGAAAAACATACAAAAGATTTTTAGACTTTCAAAATGATGTAACTGTTTCTGATATAGAGCTTGCTTTAAGAGAAGGTTATAGATCAATAGAACATGTTAAAAGGTATACAACCTTGGGAATGGCTACAGACCAAGGAAAAACAAGTAATCTTAATGGATTACAGTTAGTTTCAAGTATTGAAAATAAAATAGTTCCTTCGGTAGGTCATACAACATTTAGACCACCTTTTACACCAGTCACTATTGGTGCAATTGTGGGAAGAGAAATTGGAAAACATTCTAAGCCAACTAGGAAATCACCAATGCATAAATGGCATGCAAAAAACAATGCAGTATTTGTAGATGCAGGAATATGGTTGAGACCAAGATTTTATAAACGTGGAAATGAAAATTTATTTGAGGCATCAAAAAGAGAAGCAGAAAATGTTAGAAAAAATGTTGGAGTTTGCGATGTAACCACATTAGGAAAGATAGATATAAAAGGACCTGATTCAGCAGAGTTTTTAAATAGGGTTTATACTAATGCTTGGTTAAAACTTCCAATAGGTAAAGCTAGGTATGGAGTAATGCTTCGTGAAGACGGTATCGTAATGGATGATGGAACTACAACTAGAATTTCACAAAATCATTATCACATGACAACTACTACTGCTCAAGCAGCAAATGTTTTATCTCATTTGGAGTATTATTTACAAATCGTTTGGCCAAATTTAAATGTAAATGTTGTATCTGTAACAGAGCAATGGGCAGGTGCAGCAATAGCAGGACCAAACTCAAGAAATTTGCTAAAGAAACTATTTCCAGAAATAGATGTATCAAACGAAGGATTGCCTTTTATGGGATATGTTGAAGGAAATTTATTTGGTGTGAAAGCAAGAATTTTTAGAATTTCATTTTCTGGTGAACTTGCTTACGAAGTCAATGTTCGGTCTGATAATGGAAATTTTATGTGGGAAAAGATAATTGAAGTTGGTGAGGAATTTAAAATTCAACCATATGGAACAGAGGCACTATCTACACTAAGAATAGAAATGGGTCATGTTGCAGGATCCGAGTTAGATGGAAGAACTATCCCCTATGATAATGGTTTAGAAGGTTTAGTTAGTAAAAAGAAAGATTTTATAGGAAAAAGATCTTTGAATAAAAAAGCTTTTATTTCTAGCGATAGACAGAAAGTAGTTGGAGTAATTCCTCTAGATAAAAAAACTAGCATTCCAGAAGGTTCACATCTAGTAAAAGATGCTAACGCAAAATTGCCAAATCCAAAGTTAGGACATATATCGGCATCATGCTGGAGCGTTGAATACAATAATCCTTTTTCACTAGCTATCCTTAAAGATGGAAAAAATATGATAGGAAAACAATTATATGCTTTGTGTCCTCTTAAAAAAAAATCTATACCTGTTGAAATTGTATCTTCCCATTATGTTGATCCAAAAGGAGAGAGAGTAAGATCATGACCTCAATATCTCCATTAGAAAATATTTTAAAAAAAGGTGTATTCGGTGATTACGAAGGAAAACAAGAAGATAAACTAATTAAAATTGAAGAAATTAAAAATTTATTTATTTTTCAAATTGTACAATATAAAAACTCTTCTTTAAAAATAAAAGATTTAAAGTTCGATGGACTTACTCTTCCCGAAGAAACAATGAAGACAAATTATAATAAAGATAGTAGATTGCTTTGGTGTGGTCCAAAAAATTGGCTTTTAATATCAAGTAAAAAAGACTTGATAAAAAATATTCAATTATCATTCAAGGAAGATGAATTTGCAGTCACAGACCTTTCACACTCTAGAGCTGTAATAGAAGTTGAAGGAGAATATGTAAAAGAAGTATTAAAAAAAGGCTGCCCAGTTAATTTTAATGAACTTAAAACAAATAATTGTGTAAATTCTATCTTTAATGGAATTGCTGTAACAATTGATTTAATTAATGAAAAACCAGATAAAGTTAGATTATTCATTTTAAGAAGTTTTAGTGAGTCATTCTATTACTCGATAACTGATTGCTGCTTAGAATATGGCTACAAAGCTGTTTAATTAAGCCCATATTGGATAGATAACACTCTTACACTATTGAGTTAAATCCAAAAAAAAGTAAGAATTAAAATAGGGAGATGAAAAAAATTATTTTTTTTGTCGGATCATTATTTTTTTTAAATAGCTGTATTCAATCTACAGCTATGGTAGGTCCTTCATTGACTCTAGCTGGAGGTGGAAGTATTTATCAATCAAGTTTTAGTTATGGAGCTGGTAAAATTTTTGAAGAAGAAACTGGTATGAGTACAACTGAATATGTAGCCTCTGTTTTTGAAGAAGAAAATGAAAATTTAAAGGAAAAAAATAAATTAAATAAAATTCAAGATAAAAAGTTTAAAGAAAATTTTTATACTTTAGTGATGTCTAATATAGAAAAAACAAAAAAACAAAATCAATTAATTTCTATACTAAAGTCGAACTTAAAAGAGACAAAAAAAAAATTAATAAGCAATTCAAATAAAAATTAATATTAAACTATTTATATTTCTAAACTGAAATAACAAGAGTTCGGGTCGTCTTTGTAATGAGCAAAAGGTTCACATTTTTTAAATCCGAACTTAGAAAATAATTTTCTTGCAGGTGAAAAAAAGATGCCTGCACCAGTTTCAACGCTGATTTTTTTTACATTTAAATTTTTTGCTTCTAAAATTAAGTGTTCAATAATTTTAGCTCCGTATCCTTTGCCTCTGAACTTACTTGCAATTCTAATAGATTTGAATTCACCATGCTCATTAGTTAAAAACTTTAAGGCACCACAACCTATAAGTTCATCATTATTCCATAAACTCCAAAACTTAATGCTTTTATCTTTTAATCCAGGAATATCTAATACATGGGTACTACCCTCAGGTGAAACTGATCTTAGTTCTATAAAGTGTTTAGTTAAAAGTTCATTAACTTCTGGGTTGTCAAAATTATTTTCTATTGATTTCATAAATTTTGATCACATATAATCTAATTTCAAATTAAACCAAGAAATAAATAAAATGTGTGGAAGATATGTAATAACAAATCCAATTATTAAAACTAAAAAAATTGTAAAAAAAGCAATTAATTTAGAAGATATTGAAAACTATAATGCACATCCATACCAAGAGCTTCCCGTGATAAAAAAATACACTAATGGGAATACACTTGAAAAACTTAAATGGGGTATCATTCCATCATGGTCTAAAAAAAAGGATTTTAAACCATTAATAAATGCTAGGCTCGAAACAATCGATGAAAAAATTTCATTCAAAAAACTTATTAAGCAAAAAAGATGTGTAGCTGTTGCAGATGGTTTTTATGAATGGAAACGACAAGAAAAAATTAAAACTCCTTACTATTTTTTAAGGAAAGATAAAAAAATGCTCTTTATTGCTGCTATATACGAAAATAATGAGTTTTGTCTTATAACTGAAGATGCTAATGAAAATATAAAAATTATTCACCATAGACAGCCAGTGATATTAAATGAAAGTGATGTTAATAGATACTTAAATTTAGAACTCGATGGATCAAATTTTCTAAAAGAAAGTAAAAAAGTGAACTTAGAGTTTTATGAAATTTCAAGAGAAGTTAACAAACCAACAAATAATAATATTTCTTTAATTCAAAATATTAATAATTAATAATTTAATAATTTATTTAATAATTCAATTTGTCCAATTTTGAATATAATTGCATCATCACTATGATATCCATATTGATTGGATGAGTTTTTGAATCTTTTAGGTGGATCAAATATTGGTTCAAGTGACAAAACTACTGTTCCCCAATGCATGCCTAAAACTTTTTTACTTTTTAAATCTTGACCAATATTTAATGCTTCTTCCGGGTTAGTATGATAAATTGACTTATCTTTTTGTGGTGCCATAGGGTAAAAATTATAAGCTCCTATATTAATGAATGTTAAATCAATAGGACCATATTTTCTTCCTAAATCTTTATAAATATCTCCGTAACCCGTATCACATGCAAAAAATAACTTTTTTCCTTGATATTCAATCAAAAAACTTCCCCACAAAGTTTTGTTTGTGTCCCACAAACTTCTTTTAGACCAGTGCACAGCAGGCATAAAAGTAATTTTTAAATCGTTAATTTCTACATGATCATACCAATCCATTTCATTTACATTTTTAAAACCATTTCTAGTGAAATATTTTCCAAGTCTAAGTGGAGTTAAAACATGAGCTTTTTTGTAAGGAAATCTTTGTATAGTTCTTGTACTTAAATGATCATAATGATTGTGAGTTAATAAAAATAAATTTACCTCAGGTATTTCTTTAAGACTAATTGCAGGATCCACAAATCTTTTAGGGCCAAAAATAAATGGTCCCATATTTTTTTCAAAGACTGGGTCGGTAATAATTGTTGTGTTTCCAAGTTTTATTAAAAATGTAGCATGACCTATCCAAGCAACATAATCATCATTTTTATATTTATTAAGATTTTCCAAAACCGTTTTTTTATTAATTACATGGTTTGCAGGTATATCTATATTAAGTTTTTTTTTTTCTTCATTGAATATTTTAAAGCTCCAATTGAAAGATGAATCTCTTTTAGGAGAACCTTCTGGGTTTCTAAATGTTCCATCTTGTAAATGGTGATAAGGTATTTTTTCCATAGAATACAAATTAGCACCATAAATAAATATAATAAAAAAAAGGATTATTAATTTTGCCACAGTTTATTCTTTAATAATAGTTAAATGACCCATTTTTCTTTTTTCTTTTATATTTTTTTTTAGATAATCATAGAAAAATTCTTTCTTATTAAATTTTTTATTTCTATAAGTTGTAATTTCGTCTCCAATAATATTAATCATTTTAGCATTATAAATTTTTTTCGTTTCAATTTTTTGAAAACCACAAATAGCCCTAATATGATTTTCAAATTGACTAATATTATGAGAATTTATTGTCAGATGACCAGAATTATGAACACGTGGAGCAATTTCATTCACATATAAATTATCTTTTTTATCAATAAAAAACTCTACACATAATGTTCCAATATAATTTAGTTTATCAGCTATTTGTTTTGACCAATTTACTGATTTATTAATAATCTCATTGCTTATATCAGCAGGTATTTTAGAAATTTTTAATATTTGATTTTCATGTAAATTTTCAATTGGTTCATAAATTTCGTATTTGCGATTTCCAAATCTTGTAATAATTACTGAAATTTCTTTTTTCAAATCAACAAATTTTTCTAAAACATACTCTTTTTCAAAATTTATATTTACTTCTTTAACTGTTTTAATCGAATCTATTTTATACTGACCTTTACCATCATATCCTAGAGTAGAAGTTTTTAGTATTCCTGGAACAAGATTAGAATTTAAATTTAAATCATTTATATTTTTTACAAGGCTATATGGTGTAGTAAAAATATTTAAACTATTTAAAAATTTCTTTTCTGTGTATCTATTTTGTAATATTTTATTTATACTTGGTTCAGGTAAAACCTTTTTTAATTTGTTGATTTTATTTAAAGTTTTGAAAGGAATATTTTCAAATTCATATGTAACTAAATCTACTTTATTTAAAAAATTATTTATTTTTTCATTATCATTATAATTACTATATATAAAATCATCAGCAAAATTTTTTGCTGGACTTTCAATATCGTCGCTTAAAATAATTGTTTTTACTTTTAGTTTTTTTGCAGCATCTGCTAGCATGCTCCCTAGTTGACCACCACCAATTATTCCAAGAACAGATACAGACATTTTATCTAGGTTTTCTTTTTACTGATCTAGATTGTTTGATTCTCCAATGATTTAAATTTTTTTTTACTTTAAAGTCACTTATTGCTATTATTGATGCAGCTAACAAACCAGCATTTATTGCTCCATCCTTACCAATTGCTACTGTTGCAACTGGTATTCCTTTTGGCATTTGAACTATAGACAACAAACTATCTAATCCTTTTAATCTTTTACTTTCTACTGGAACTCCTATTACTGGTATAGAGGTTAATGATGCAATCATTCCAGGAAGATGAGCTGACCCACCAGCTCCCGCAATAATCACTGAAATATTATTTTTTTCTGAATTTTTTGCAAACTCATACATCCTTGATGGAGTACGATGAGCTGACACAATCTTAGTTTCACATTTAATTCTCAAAATTTTTAGGACTTTTTTGCAAAATTTCATAGTTGAGTAATCAGATTGACTGCCCATAACTATTGCTACTTTAGATTTGATTGCTTTAATTTTCATGTATATGTTTTAATATCAAAATATAAGTTACTATTATATCTAATTATATGAATTATAAAATTGATAACCTTCAATATTGTAAATGGTCTAGAGAAGTATTTCAAATAAATAGAGAAGCCGGTCTTGATGCGGTCCATGTAACAGTTGTATATCATGAAGATTATGATGAATTTTTAAAAAAAATTGAAGAATGGCAGTATAATTTTAAAGAAAATTCTGATTTGATATTTTTGGGAAAAGATTACAAAGATATAGAAAAAGCAAAACTAGAAAACAAAACTGCTATATTTTTTGGATTTCAAAATTGTTCACCTATAGAGGATGATATTGAGCTAATTGAAAAAGTCCATAAGCACGGATGTAGATTTATGCAACTCACTTATAATAATCAATCATTATTAGCTACTGGCTGTTATGAAAAAATTGATAGTGGTGTAACTAATTTTGGAAAAGAAGTGATAAAAGAAATGAATAGAGTTGGTATTGTAATTGACATGTCTCACTCAGCAGAAAAAAGTACATTAGATGCAATTGAAATAAGTGAGAAACCTATAGCTATCACTCATGCAAACCCATCTTTTTGGCATAATGCAACAAGAAATAAATCAAATGATCTTCTAAAAAATTTAGCTGACAGTGGAGGAATGTTAGGACTATCTCTTTACGCACATCATTTAAAAAATGGTACGGATTGTAAATTAGAAAGTTTTTGTGAGATGGTAGCTAAAACTGTGGAGATTATAGGAGTGAAAAATTTAGGAATTGGATCTGATCTCTGTTTAAATCAACCTGACAAAATAGTAGAATGGATGAGAAATGGTACTTGGACAAAGTCAAAAAATTATGGCGAAGGTTCTAAAAACAAACCTGGTTTTCCAAAACAACCCAAATGGTTTATTGATGCAAGAGGATTTAAAAATCTACAAAGTGGATTAAAAAAAGTAGGTTTTAATGAAAATGAAGTAAATAATATTTTAGGAAATAATTGGTTTAATTTTTATAAAGGAATTAATTAATGAAAATTGATTTAAGAAATCCAAAAACGGTTATGAAATTATCTAAGCTGGGTTCTTTTCATCAAACAAAGTTGTCATTTTTAAGATCTTTTTTGAAAGAATTTAAAGACTGGGAATATAATAGAGATTTATTTGAATTAGACGAAAAAGGTTTTGGAAGAGCAGTTTATTCATTTAAAAAAAATAATAGAATTTATTCTTTAGTGTGTTTTGCAAATAAAATAAATGATCATGAAAGATCAGATAGAGTAATTGCCACCAAATGGGATGCAGCTTTTACTCTACATGATGGTATACCAAAAAAGGAAGATCTCGAAAGATTATATGCAAATGTTCCAAAACAAGAAGTTGGAAGATTGTCATTTAAAGAATTAACATTATCTAGAGCCAATAAATCTCTGAGAGTTTTCGATCATGTTGTAGAAAGCCTTTCAAACGGAAAGCAACCTGATATAAAAATTATTTCAGAGGTTGGATATTTATATAGAACAACAGCTGTTTATGGATCAGGAAAATTTGGACTAGCTGATAGATTTAGAATTAAAAATCGTAATGAAATATATGGACCATTTAGATTAGAAATGATGCTAGTTTATTTAGTAAGACAATTTACCTTTGACCAAGTAAACCATATTGCAAAAAACAAAAATCCCAAAAAAGCTGTAGAATTAGATGCAAGAATTTGTAGAAATTTAGGTATTGGAAATTCGACAGGATTAGGAATGGCTCCATTTATAGTAAATCACCCAACACTATTAAATAATTGGATTTTAGCGAGAGAAATAGCCTTAAAAAGCATAAGAGAAATAAAAATAATAGATGATAATGAATTAAGGATTTTTATGAGTTGTGTAAATAAATCAATAATAAATGTTACTTCGTGGAATACAGAGAGTGAATTTCAAAGAAATAAAATTAAAAATTTAATATCGGATCTAAATAAATTAAAATATTATTTAGAACAAAAGGAATGTTTTAATAAAGAGTTTCCTTTTAATGAAATATATCTGTGGGGTGAAAAAAATTTAGGTGACGAGTGTATAGAATTCTTAGTTTCACTTATGATGGAACCATATGATAATATTGTTGATCCATTAGTTAAAAAAATGAGTTCTGAAGAAGAAAAATATTTTAATATTCCAACATATAGAAATATAGAGGATTTAAAAACAATATTGGAAAATAAATATTCTGAAATACTAAAAATAGACTTTTCAAAAAAAGAGAGTAATCAAAATTTTTGGTTCATTTCAAAAAATAAAGAAGAACCAAGAATAGCTAATAGATTTGAAGAAAAAGGAGCTGATCTTGAACAGCCACTTGCCATTGCGAGAGATATAAAAAAACTTTATGAAAGAATATCAAATTTAAAAAATAGCTTATCTATTTCAAGATTTTTAATGGATAATAACGATCTTAGACATGTGGTAAGGAGAGCTTTTATAATAGAAAATTTTCCTTACTCAGAAATTCAAGATAATACAATTGGTTCAAATTTAATGCCTATAGATATGTTAAGATTAAAATTGTCATTTTTTGGAGCAGTTAAGTTTGATCCTAAATCGGATAAGTGGCTTAGAATTTGTATGTTCCAAGGAGCACCATTGGCAAATGAATTAAAATCATATGATGATTTATGGATATATAACTCTTTAAATTGATGAGAAGTTTAAGCGAAATAGATACGACAGTTAAAAGGGCAACCAAAGCAGTAGGATTTCCATGGGGCATAGCTGAAGAAGTTGGAAAAAATATTAAATTGATGGAGATGTTTGGTATGCCAGGATTAAAAAATTTAAACGAATTTTTTAAAATTTACAAAAATAAACAATTTCAAACAATTAGTTTGATTAATAAATTAAATGAATCATCCAAAATTTCATATTGCCCAATATCATTAGGTATAAATTTTTTAGATCAAATTAATTTAATTTATGAACTAAAAGAAGTTAAATTTAAAAACGTAGCATACCCATTGTTGTTTTTACCATTTGTAAGTAGAGCATCTGAAGTAATTGGAAGAAGAATATTGCTCAATATAGATAGTATTAAATTTTTATTAAATTTTAATCAATCAATCAATTCTAACTTTTTAAAAAATATGGTCGTTAAAGAGGGAAATGAAATAGATTTAATTATTTATGAAAACGATAATACATTTAATAATCAAGAGTGGGAAGAAATATATAAGTTATCAGAGAATACTTTTGTAGAAGAAAATGAAAATCTAAAATTTAAAGCGGCTGGAGCAGGATTAACAGATAATGATTAAAAAAAAAGAAGAAGAGTTAAATAAAATAAATTCTAAAGATCTAAATAATATTTGTGAAGAATGTAAAAAAGAAGATGAAAGCGTTTCTCATAATATTATTTTAATAGGATTCAAGATATGCGAATCATGCAGGTCATCAAAAACTTTTTTTCCAATTTAACTTAAGTTACTTATAGGCAATGCATTCATTCTGCTCATCATGAAAGATATAGACAAGAATGCTATAATAAGAAAACATAGAAAAACTACCCCAAATGATTTAAAATTAGATTTTAGATTTAAAACTTCTTTTGAAGCAATTATAAGTGCTGCAAAAATCCAAAACTGAGTAAGAAATATAATTGGGATAACAAGTTCTGGAGTAACTGCGAAAAACCTTAAAAGACCAGGTGCATGAGCATATCCAACGGCTATTAATACTTTTTTAAATGGTGCTTTAGTTTCTTTATCGGGGAAAATTTTAACACCCACGACATAAATAAATATTGCCCAAACAACCCATGTTAAAACTGCCGTTATTGCAGAAATACCCACCGAAGTTTTAATAAATGTATTTGCGGCAACTGCGCCAGCAACACCATCCAAAACCATTATTAAACCTGAAAAATATATTGCAGCTTCTCCAAAGTTTTTACTATCTTTGAATAAAGATTTGTCTAATTTCAATGATCGTACGATTATATTTAGAAATTCACCAAACATATTTAATTTTAAAAATTTGTTTAAGGGAGAGTCATACTCTCCCTTAAAAATTTATCCTTTTACCACTTCTCTGGTATTTGCGTTATATGACTCTTTAAAAGGTATATCTACCACTACTGCATCAACAGGTTTTCCCGGAGTATCTGAGTATTTTTCAGGTAAGTGAACTTTATATTTTGTTCCAACTTTGCCTTTTGGAAAACCATTGGCATTTAAAGTTCCATCAAAAGGAACATATCCCATTGCTATATTTTGTTTTTTCTCTGGGTGATACCAAGGAGAAGTTATAAACCCAACAGGATCCCCTCCATCAGCATTTGAAATTAACCAAAAATCAGGTGCATATTCTTCAATTGGTTTTCCACCTAACTCAAGTCCGACCAACTGAAGTTTATAAGGTTTTTTACCAGCCTTAATATCTGCACCCATTTTTTCTAAAACTGCCTTACCTACATAATCAGTTTTTTTATTCCATTCACCTTTACCAGATAAAGAAACTTGATATCCAAGATTACATTGAAACGGATTATGTTCTGTATCCATATCTTGACCCCATGAAAGAATTCCAGCTTGAATTCTTCTATGATGGGCTGGTGCTATAACCATTAAATTATGTTTTTTTCCTGCTTCTAGAACAGCATTCCACATATCATCAGCATATAAAGTTGCATTTCTTAAATAAATTTCATAACCTGCTTCTCCAGAGAAACCAGATTGAGAAATTACACAACTTCTTCCAGCAACTTTTACTTCAGCTAATCCATAAAAAGGCATATTATCTAAATCTACTTGATCTCCAAGCAAGTCTTTCATTAACGCCTTTGACTTCGGTCCTTGAATTTGAACTGGACAAGCATCAATTTCTTCAATTTTACAATCGAATTTTCCATCAGCATTAACACCTTGTAAATACATTCCAATATCAGAGTCTGAAAGTGAAAACCAAAATTCATCTTTTGCAATTCTTAAAAGTATTGGATCATTTAAAACACCACCATAAGCATTACACAAAATTACATATCTTGCTCTCATAGGTGAAATTTTAGTTGCATCTCTAGTTATTACATAGTTTGTAAATTTTTCTGCATCAGGGCCTTTAACTCTTATTTGTCTTTCAACAGCAACATTCCACATAGTGACATGATTAACAATCGCATCATATTCAACCATTGCTCCACCGTCTTCTGGCTTAACATATCCTCTTGGATGATAAACACGATTGTATACTGTTGCTCTCCAACAACCGGCTTGCATAGATAAATGCCAATAAGGTGATTTTCTTACTCTAGTTGAAATCAACATTTCAACTTTTGTTGGTCCACTTTGTCTTAAATTATATGGAACTTCCCGATCAGTTTGATCTACCGAAGTAACATGTTTTAGTTTAGTATAGTCAAATTCTTTAGACATATTTGTTCTCCATCAACCACTTGTTAGTTTCCTTCAAGCCACCGAATGTATAAATGTGGAAGAAATCAGTGTGTAATTTCACTTTTCCAATTAAATCATTAGGGTCTCTAGGTTTCATCAAATCTAATGCCTTACTAAAATTAGATTTTAGAAAATTTAGGGAATTTTTTGCACCTACAATATTAGCAAATTTAATTAAGCTAGTTATTTTTAGTGGGCCAGTAATTCCAACATGAACTGGTACCGTTTGTTTAGAAATGAAATCTATGATTGGCTGCGGATCTAATAACCATTGAGTTACTATATAGTCAGCATAAGGCTTTTTATCTTTCATAGCTTTTTCCAAATTGGAATCGGATATATCAGGACTCCCCTCTGGATGTCCAGCAATTCCTATCTTCATTTGTTCAAAATAGCCGGTCTCTAAAAGCTGAAATGAGCTATCAAATCTTCCAACAGGTTCTCTGCTTCCACCGATCACTAGAGCTTGTTTGACACCCCCATCTTTACATCTAGAAACATAATCTTTAAGCTGAGTTTCACTTTCTATAGACCTAGCTGGAAAATGGGGTATAGGATTAAACCCCTTTTTAACTAGTTTAATTGCTTGCTCTGTTGTATCTTTATAGTCTCCACCTGGAAGCATGGTTATATAGACATCTTTTAAAGACGGTAATGTATCTAAATCAGTTTTAGGTCCAATTTCCAAAGAAAAATTCATTTAGGAATACTTATTTATTTTAAAATAACTGTCTATAAAAATCGGATCTTGTGCGCCAAGAAGTTTATCTTTTTATACCTCTGTGTTTTTGTATTCTTCGACCATATTCTTGAGCAGCTCTATCAAAAATTATTGCTAAAGCTACTATTGCCAAACCATTGAAAAGTCCCAAAGCAAGATATTGATTTAAAACAGCTCTTAAAATAGGAACACCTAGTCCCTTAACACCTATCATTGAAGCAATAACAACCATTGCTAAAGCCATCATAATAGTTTGGTTAACACCTGCAAAAACAGTAGGAAGAGCCAAAGGTATTTGTACAGTTTTTAATTTTTGTAATTTAGTAGCACCAAAAGCTTCACTAGCTTCTATTGTCTCTTTGTCCACCTCTCTTATTCCTAAATTTGTTAGTCTAATTATAGGCGGAACTGCATAAATACAAATTGCTATTAATCCAGGAACTTTTCCAATACCAAGCAACATAAGTATTGGTATTAGATATACAAAACTTGGAATTGTTTGCATCATATCTAAAATTGGTAAAACTGCTCTTTCAGCTCTATCTGAACGAGCCATCAGAACACCCACAGGTATACCAACTAACATACATATCATTACACAAACTGTAATTATTGCTACTGTTGCCATACAATCTTTCCACATTCCAAAGTAACCAATTAAAAAGAAAGATACTGCTGCACCTAAAACAAGTTTCCAACTTCTTGATGCAATCCAGGCTAAAGCACAAATAATTCCTATAACAATTGGCCAAGGAGAATTAATCATTAATTTCTCCAACCATACCAAAAAAAATAATAATGGATCAAAAAATGCTTCTATTCCATCACCATATGCTCTTGAAAAATCTCTAAAGGCGAAATCAATTCCTTTTCTAAACTCAGCAAGTTCAGAACGCTCCATTACAGGAAACTTAGTAAAAAATTCCATTCAATCCCAAAAAAATTAACGAGCCTATAATTAAATAGGCTCGTTAAATAAATTATCTTTTAAAGACCAGCTTTGATTTTTTTCTTAGC
>MDTG01259292.1_pt1 | contig 21172 bp, 19 predicted proteins | sample 811421 | NCBI WGS metagenome assembly MDTG01 (sample SAMN05326645, study PRJNA326480) | marine metagenome | isolation source: seawater | place: Pacific Ocean: South East | collected 2011 | reverse complement strand
TTACACCGTAGTGCAATGTACACCCGATGTATAGACTCAAATTTAGAGAGTGGGAGATACATATCTAGGGTAGGACGGGCTAGTAGGTTTCTCTCTCTACTCCCCCCTGGGCGCGAGCGTCCATCAGATGCCGTTCTACTCAAGGATGGATCTCAACTTGCCCATTGGTAGGGTTGTCCATGTGACAAGTGATAGGCTTCATGAGCAGCAGATCTCCCTGAGCTGGGTGCAGCAAGTGCACAATGCAGCTGTTGTAGCTAGGTTTCTCGGGTGTCTATGTGACACGGAGATACCAACAGGAAGAGCTCTCACTGAAACGTGAGAGTGTGGGAATCCCCGGGCCCTCAACCCTGAGAAGATAGAGTTGGAATAAAGGAGATTAAGAGGGAGAAGGAAGCATCCTAAGATACAGGCCACTAGGCTCTGATATCTACTAGAACCTGAGAGGAGCTCTAGATAGAGGTAACTACAGGATCATAGCACAATCGCTGTAGTAGGTAGGTACCGTACTGCGGTACCGTAGGTAGGTACCTACGGTACAAGCTGGTGCCGTAGGAGGTACAGCGAAAAGCAAGTCATATTGGTTTTCTCTTTAATTGAATTTTGGCCGCACGTGCTCCGGAAATACTTGAGCGAACCTGTCCTCGCGGGAATAGCTTGCGCCGCCACAATGCAACAAGTCCTCGGGAATAGGACGCTGAGTCTTGTATTAAAAAGAAGAAGCTATGGTGAGGATGTCCTAAGTCTTCAAGAGATTGGTCACTTGTGCGACAGCAAGACTACGCTAAGGGAGCGGCATGTGGCTTACTTACGACGACAACAAACACTGCGCAATATCCTGGCTGACTTTACGGCTGGCCTGTTGCTGGAGAAACCAAGGAACATATTTTCATCCGCGGCCGAACATTTCGCAGCGCTGGCATCATCAAATATTGGTCCACCGTTGCTTACAGGTGGCTCACCAGCGTTAGTCATTGCTGGCGCGAAAGAGCTTCAACTCCTTGATATACTAAATCGCCGTTTCCCCAAAACTTTCTTGGCCCCCATCATGACAACTACTCGCCCGCCCCGCAGAAAGGACCGACCAGGAATCACTATGAATTTTTTATCTTTAGAGATGCTCAATAGCGACCACAAGGCTGGGAAGTACCTTGAGGTTGGTAAAACGGCCGAGCCTGACAGCAAGGGCGAGCTTATTGGGACTACACTAGAGGCTGTTGCGTGCATCAAGGCCAGGGGTGCAATTCCACTTCTTCATATTTCGTGTGAACGTGCTATCGTCGCAAGCATGTGCAACAAAATAAAGCCACCACCTTACAAAGTTCTCATCTACGATGATATCCAGCCCCCCCGTGATGTAGTAACTTCACATTTTGACACTATTATCTACGAGAAGGAAATAGAAAGCTTACTCGATGCACTGGCTACTACTGTAAAAAAGTTCTATCCAAAGTGCTCATCGAGAGAGCACACATAGCAAGGATCTTCTCGGAGGCCGCACTAGCGTTCTTGCGCATTAGCATACCCTGACGGGGGTTGCCTATGAGAGTAGCATACGGGGCTGCGTTTGGCTTAGCTGATTTTAGCACGCGTATCTTCCGTTCGAGTCGGCTAGGAACTTGAAGCGGCCGAGCCAACACTGGCACCGAGCCAACACTGTGACTTCCCCTAGTCATCTCTTCGTCTCATCCGCCGAGACCCGGGTCCGGCCGAAGTTTTTAGCTATTTTTAGCTCTGGCCCACCGGAATATTCATCGGAAAATTGCCCGCCCCCGCTCCGCGAAGGACGGCGGATTAAGACGAAGTTGTTTGGGCTGCCACGATCTGCGGAGCTCGAGCTGTCAAATGCAGCGTGTACGCAACGCGCAAAGCCCTTGTTGCGATTCCCGCGAGTTGGAGACGGTTCAATGCAGGGCCTTTGAGAAAAAACGTGAAGTATTCTTTCGAGATTATACTTGGTTTGTCCCCTCGCACGGCAATTGACTGATGAATAACCCACTGGCACCGAACAGTGCCTAGCCTCGGCCTGTGCTAAAAATACTAGGCTGCGCACGGTGCACCTAACTTGAGGAACGCAGCAGTGCTCAGTCACTGAGTGCCCCCTGCACTATTCCCGTGCGGCCAGACCCCCGGGATGTTGATGCTAATCACGCGAAGGGGTGCTCATGCGCGTGTTCTTGAAGTCTAGGGGGGATAGGGACTAAGGATACTACTACTCAGGCTAGCCTGAGCCTGAGTGGCCTACTAGAGAATAGTTCTCGCAGTCCCGCACTCAGCCTAGATACTCAGCCTGAGGCTTGGGTACTTTCAGTAGTACTTCCTCCTGCCGCTTATGAATATATTTGCCTTGCAGCCTGAGATAAGCTGGGGGAATAAAACAATAGTCGACCCGGAATGATATCGATGGCCTATATCCTCACAAAATATATCGCGAATGTTTGAAGCATAAGCCTCTGGCGTTGACGATGAAGGAAAGTAGTAGCGTTGAAGTTCAATGGGACCGACCTCGCTGTGTTGCAAGCAATGGGGAGTCTAGGAATCTCCCTTGCGCGCGCTCTAGCCACACTTTGTCCATTATTGGAAATACAGGATTCTTGTTTGGTGGCCTGGGTGGCGGTCCACTTGACAGCAAAACAGCGCGCCCGCTGGATGAACTTCATGTGCTTAGGATGGGAAAGTCCGAGCTGGAGTGGTGCCTGCTTGAACAACCTAAAAGTCTACGCCCTGCAGCAAGGTGGCGCCATTCTGCGTGTGTCTTTGGCGGTACACAAATCATCATCTTTGGTGGATACCATACTGCATCTCTCCGACTGTCGGATGTATGGTCATTCAATACCATTGCAATGGAATGGCAGGAGCCTCATCCTGGACAAGCTCTCGGATTCACCTCAAATGGCAGTCACTCCCCGTCCGCCACTTGGCCAGGTAGGACAGTACATTCTTATTTGCTGCTATGAATTATTCATCAGGTCTTCCTTCTCCGCGTGGCGGTCATTCTGCTACATGTATCGGATCTTCTATGTTTGTGTTTGGCGGTTATGGTGGATATGGTCCTTGCGTCCCGAGTCTAAAGAGCATGTTACGTGTGGACCAGTTATCAACCTACATTAGGATATGCGAGGCGTGATCTTGATGATCTTCATCGTCTGAATCTTGACCAATGGATATGGTCTCGAATTGAAACTAAGGGTCGTGGTCCAGAAAGACGGTCTGGGCATCAGGCTTGTGCCATCGAAAAGACGTTATTCGTTTTGGGAGGTTGGAATGCCTCTCGCCAATTCGACGATCTCTACACACTAGACACCATCTGCAATCCACCGGTGTGGTCTTGCATTGAGAACTCTTTATCTGTCCCGCGCTGGAACTTTGCCGCATGCTCTGTCATGGCAATCCCCTCGTGGAAAATATTTGCGTATGGTGGAATCGAAGGTCCGGTAGATAGTAAGAACAGGCAAGGCATTCCTCATGGGGAAGTGTCTATACTAGACACAGGTCTGCATCGATGGAGCTTGCCTGTGGTGGGTGGGATTGACAAACCAAAACCTCGCACAGATACCGTGCTCGCTTATGACAGCAAATTTTCTCGGCTCATCCTTTTCGGTGGATGGGCAAGTGAATGGCTTGCTGATGTCTTCACGCTTGATGTGGCACGTGTGGTGGGGCCACCATATGCAATAATGGATCTATATCCCAACAATGGGCCTGTAACTGGCTCGACAACTCTGCAAATAACTGGCATCGACTTTGTTAACACAAAAGATGTGGTTGTGCGCTTTTCGTCAGAGCATGGGACAGTTGATGTCCGGGGTGACTTCTGCAATAGCACACAATTGGTCTGCTTGACACCAGACTTTAGCTTGTATCAGGCCGGGGATGTCGAGGTGCGGATTGCACTGAACGGCGATAGTTTTACCACAACTTCCCAAATTTATAGATTCTTTTCGGTGACGAGCGCCCAACATTCTCTCATCTATGGCCCGGGGCTAATTAGTGGGGGTGCCTGTAATGAAGCGACCATGTTTGTTATCCAAGCACGGGACAATTTAAACAATAATCGCACTACCGGTGGTGATGAGTTTAGCCTGTCGATCCGACTGCTAGGGGGTGGTGAAGACGGCGGCGACCTACAACTGCGTAGTGGTGTAGAGATCAGTGACAGGGACGATGGAACTTATCATGTCATTTTTAATTCTCCATCAGCTGGCTCATGCCTTGTGGATGTCGTGTTTTTGGGTACGTTTGGTGGCTCCCCTGGTCCTGTTCGAGGTAGTGGTATTTCTGTGTGCTTTGAAGAGTTTGTCCCGAGACTGAATAATACTATGACCGGGAAAACAGTAGCCTCTAGCGTACAACGAGACCTTGACATTGTTGGCAAGTTTATAGAATCAGTGGCGCAAGGGATAAACAAAAATCTGAATAGTGATGACTGGAGTGAGGTTCAAAATCAAAATGCAGTAGTTTTAGTAAAAGAGCATCTTAATATGATTCAAGACCAAAAGCCGGAGATTGACTTTTTGATAGACCGTATTGATTGCATTCTGTCTTACCTGCAGTCACAGGGCATCAATAATGGACCACTGGCCAATACCTTGCAGTCATATCGCCTCGCGTGGGAAAATTCACAACTGGAGGCGCCCCGCATCGCTCTCAAGATAGGTCCTCTCGTAAAGGCGCAGAGCATGAAGACAAAGGATGATATTCGTTCATATGAAGCTACTGTGCGCGATTTTCTGAAGAGAGTCGAATCTTCGCCGCTTCAGCTCTACGCTACTGGAGTAGACGAGGCGTTCAGTCTTATAGAAACTCTGACAAGTGCCTATGAGGAAGAAGATGCGAGATGCAAAGGGATGATTCACCTTGCTAGTATATTTGAGTGCGCTTCGGACGTTGAGTCGAGTGTGGAGTTGGTCGCTTCCGCTGGAGCGACGTTGACTAGCTACCATGGATTATGGATGGGTATATCTGAATGCAATGCCTACATAGAGGAAGCCGGTAGTTTGGCTTGGGTAGATTTAAATGCAGATGGACTTGAGGAAAATGCCAGACTAATACTGACCAAGGTGAAGCAACAGCCTACTGCCATTAAGGGCTCAGACGCATATCGTGGCCTCGAGCGAACTGCCAAGCAATTCTTGATGACGTGTCCTTTAATAGCAAGCCTCCGACAACCAGCTATGCGCGATCGTCACTGGGATGAACTTGGTATCATACTTGGTGGACAAGGGAATATGCTGACAAAGATAAATAAATTGAGTGACATCTTATCTTCAAACATTCACAAGCAAGCAGCTGCAATCGCCGAGATTACTGACAAGGCAGCGCGTGAAGCAGCTCAGGAAGAAAAACTCGCTGGGCTTTCCGCTACCTGGGAAAATGTCAACTTCGAGATTCTTAGTTCTAGGCAAAAAAATGTGCCCCTCCTAAAAATAACAGAGGAAAATGCTGACCAGCTCGAAGCTGATCAATTAGCATTGCAGACCATGATTGCTAGCCGGTATGACTATTTCAAGCCCCAGGCTATAGTGTGGCAGCAGGCACTCACCGCAATATCTGACGTTACGCAGATGCTTTCTGAGATACAGCGCACTTGGTCCTATCTAGAGCCACTTTTCATTGGATCAGAAGAGGTCAGCCGGGAACTTCCAGAGGAAGCCATTCGCTTTGCGGCACTAGATGAGCAAGTCAGAATAATATTGAACGGTATGTCAGAGATATGTAATATCAGGCAGGCTTGCGGACAAAAGGGGCTGCTTCAACGCCTTGAGAGCATAAATACAGACCAAGAGGTATGCAAAAAGGCGCTAGCTGACTTTCTGGCTGGGAAGCGCCGTGTTTTCCCCCGGTGAGGATCATCAAAATGCTGTTTTCACTTTATATTGTAGGTTCTACTTCACGAGCAAAATTGCTTGCGTCGTTATATTGTGCGTGTTATAGAAATACTTGTGTGTGCAGGTGAAGCCGACCTGCTAGAAATTTTATCGAATGGGTCCTCACCTTCTAAGGTAATGCATCATATTGATAAAGTTCTTCTCGCCACAGCCAATTTACAACTGGAAGGCGCAGCCATCAAACGACCTCGGGCGATTAAATTTATTTCTAGTGTTGGAGGAGAACAAGTTGATTTCGAACCACCTGTGCCCTTGGAGGGCAAGGTAGAGGTATATCTTCAGACAGTTCTAGAGGCACAGAGGCATACCCTGCAAAAGAATCTAGAGCGATCGCAAAAACGATACCCTCTTCAGCCAAGGACAGAATGGCTACTGGATACCAACTCTTCTGGAAAACCTTCAGCCCCAGCACAGATCGCCTTACTTGTTGCAGGTATCCAGTCTGTTGTTAGTATAGAAAAGGCGATGGATGAGATGGACCAGGGTGAGATTAATACACTTCAAGTATATGCTGATCAGCAGCAGCAAGACCTCATTGATCTCGTCAATCTGACACAAACAAAACTGGACAACAGCGAGCGCCAACGGGTCATGTGCTTGGTAACAATCGATGCCCACACGCGTGATGTAATCGCCAAGTTGCTAAGAGAGAAAGCTTATCATAAAGCTGACTTCCAGTGGCAATCGCAACTAAAACAACGCTTTGTTGAGAAAGAAGAGACCAGCCTTGTTGCTGTTCAAACGGAAGTGCACGTTTGTGACGCTTGTACTTAACAGAAGAATATTTCTATTCACTGTGTCTTCTGCTTGGACATGATTCGGATCCTTGCTTATTACGGCAGGTTTTGAATATGGTCTTGAGTACCTTGGCAATGGTCCTCGCCTTGTCATCACACCCCTTACTGACCGATTTTATGTGACTGCTACACAAGCTCTACACTTAAAAATGGGCTGTGCACCTGCGGGACCTGCTGGAACGGGCAAGTGCACGCGCCTCATAAAGAACTAGTTCGAAACTCTATGATTCTAGGTAAAACGGAGACAACCAAAGACCTAGCTTCAGCCTTGGGGAAATGTTGTTACGTGTTTAACTGTCCTATAGCTATGCAAATATTCCTTTTTCTGGCTGTAACGGATGTTATTATGGCTTAGGCTCCCCCGAAATGGACTACAAGTCGCTGGGCAACATTTTCAAGGGCTTGGCCTGCAGCGGCAGCTGGGGCTGCTTCGATGAATTCAATAGACTAATTCCGGAAGTCCTTTCCGTTTGCACTGTGCAATTCAAAGCTGTCTGCGATGGCGTAGCTCGCTATGAGCGTGAGCATGCCTCAAGTCACCAGATAGTGATCGAGGGTGATGGCATAAGTTTGGATCCAACATGCGGTGCTTTCATAACAATGAACCCGGTAACTAGTACCCCAAAACTTGAGTTTTGATGTGTTGATTCGACCATCTAGGGTTATCTTGGTCGTTCGGAATTGCCGGAGGGCCTTAAAGCGCTCTTTCGGCCCATGACTGTCATGGTATTTAACACTACCCACCACTATATCTCCCTACATCGTACTGGGACTCTACGTAGGTACCTGATCTTGTCTTGATATGCTAGCAGCTGTGTGAATGAATATAAAACGCAGTTCGCCAGGGAAATGAACTTTTGAGACCACAGGCGAAAACATGCTCATGGCTGAAGGTTATGTTGCAGCTCGCAGTCTGGCATCTAAGTTTTACGGCCTGTACACTTTGCTGCGGGATTTGCTATCGAAGCAGTTGTTTATCATGCACATGCGTCGATAGATCCTGTGTATTGAGAGCTATTACCATACTGTAGGCACTACGACTGGGGTCTTCGGGCAGTCAAGTCAGTTCTCGTTGTTGCTGGCCATCTAAAGAGAGCAGAACCCGAGCTCCCAGAAGAACAATTGCTTATGCGTGCACTTAGAGACTTAAATACACCTAAGATTGTACAGCAGGACAAGGTGGTCTTCTTTGGTGCGACGCGTGCTATGGCTTTTGAACCCTTACCAACCAATGCAGGTCTCTTAAACGACTTATTCCCCGGCGTTGATCCACCAAGAGTCGTGGATGCGACTTTAGAACGTTGTGTCATCAAGGCCACTGAGCGGCTTTCCCTTTGGCCCGATGAACATTTCACTCTCAAGGTGACTCAACTCAATGAGCTCTTGGCAATTCGCCATTGTGTGTTTGTTATGGGTCCAGCAGGTTCTGGCAAATCAACTTGCTGGAAGACACTGTCGAGTGCGGTGGGGGACATGGCCCACCATCAGAAAGTCCGCGTGGCATGCCTCAATCCAAAAGTCATGCCAACTGAAGATCTTTATGGTCATATTACTCTACAGACACGGGAGTGGAAAGATGGACTACTTAGCCACATCATGCGAAATCTCGGACAAATTAATGATGATCAGCCTAAATGGTGCGAAAAAAAGTGTTACATTCTTAGAAATTGTTTTTTAGGATTGTGCTTGATGGTGGGTCACATAGCGCACCCCAATCCTCCTCCCTCCTAACGACCTGCTCTCATTCAATTGGATAAGTTTTTGTTTTGAAGGTGATCTTGATGCTAATTGGATAGAATCCATGAATTCAGCCAATTTTACCTGTGTTCTGGCGGTTTGTAATGATGTTCGAAATTGACATTTGAGTAGGTCATGGACGACAACAAGATGCTTACGCTGGCCTCCAATGAACGCATTCCTCTGAAATTGCATATGCGGATGATCTTTGAGATCCGAGATCTTCGGTTTGCTACCCCTGCTACGGTTAGTCGTGCTGGGATTATTTATATAAGCTCTGATGAGGGAAGTGTGTGGCACTCAATCGTAGCCTCCTGGGTTCAGTCAAGACCTGATCAAATTTATTCCACTCAAAGCAAGATGGTGAGATGAATATTTCAGATGTCATCACAGGTTAAAATATATCTTTCAGGCCTTAACTGAACTTTTCGAAAAATATGTACCACATACTCTGCATTTTCTGCACGAGCGTGCCAAAGCAGTCGTACCTATTGAAGATATGGCGCTTGTAAGTAGCCTCCTCTGCATGCTGGAGGGAGTGATTGTAGCTGGGGTGGCTGAAGATCAATTCAAGCTAGAAACAGCGTTTGTTTTTTGCACTATATGGGCTTTTGGCTCTGCACTGATGATGTCAGATGACGGAGTCGACCATCGCAAAGCCTTTAGCGATTGGTGGAAGACAAACTTTAAACACATTCGTTTGCCAACGCGTGAAACAACTTTCGACTACTGGCTTGACCCAGCCTCAAACAAATTTGAACCTTGGCGACAGAGCCCCTCCTTTCATGCGGTTGCATTTGACTCGCGGATCATGAAGATGGATGAAACTACAGTGCCCACAACCGAAACTGCTAGTATATCTCATTGGGGGAATCTGTTTATTCATCAAAGTAAACCCTTGTTACTCGTCGGTCCTAGCGGTCCCAAAGAAGCCATATCATTGGCTGATTGCGCAAGCTGTTTTTTGTTATCTTTGATTGTGACATCCTTGATGCTGTTAGGTACTGGGAAGACACAACTCGTCACTGGGATGCTACGCGAGCTTTTGCCGACAAAATTTGTCAACGTGAATATTAATCTAAATTATTACAGCTCGGCTAGCGTTCTGTTGGGTTCACTCGAGGCGCCGCTACAAAAAAGGACTGGCTCAACGTTCGGGCCACCAGGATCGACTCGTTTGGTGTACTTTGTTGGTGCGTGCATTTTTTCTCTAATTATTCCGTATACCATCCCACGCAGATGACTTGAATCTGCCGCAAGAAGCAACGTCCTAATAACTAAATGGATTTATTTTCTCACACTGTTGACTCACAATGCGCACATTAGGCAGCTTGATAAGTACGACACCCAGTCTGCTATTGCGCTGTTGCGCCAACACCTAGACTATGCCGGCTGGTACGATTCCAGCAAGCTTACATTGAAAACCGTGGTCGACTGTCAATATGTTGCCTGTATGAACCCCACCGCGGGATCCTTCTTGGTTAATCCGCGTCTCCAGCGTCATTTTTCCATATTTGCAGTGGGGTTGCCTAGCGCAACTAGTCTGCTGACCATATTTCAAACCTTTTTGGATGGGCACCTAAAGCACGGGGGGTTTGAAGCGAGTGTGTGTAACATCACATCAAATCTTATCAAAGGAGCACTTTCTGTGCAAAAAGAAATTCACAGTACATTCCGAAAGACTGCAGCTAATTTTCACTATGAGTCCGTTGTTGTGTCTGTCTTTCATTCGCACCGTATTTGTATAATTATGCCACTAGGTTCAATGTGTGCGACTCGGTGTCTTGTACAATGGGCTCTTTGTGCTAATGGTATGTTTGTGTAGACGACATCTTGCCAGCGTCTTTCGTGGTTTGTTACTGTCACAGCATGCTGTTTCTGGGTTTGACACGCCAGAACAGCTAGTTTTTCTGTGGATACACGAAACAGAGCGAACTTATGGTGACTGTCTGACTTGTGTAGAGGACGTGTCAAAGTTTCGACGGATTCTCCAAAACTTGGCTAAAAAGACCTTTCCGACGATTAGCACTACTCACTTTTTTGGTGATCAGGCAACAGGGACATCAGGGACTCCACTCTGCTTTTGTCACGTCCGTAACATCGCAACTTTAGATGATCCAGCATATGGTTTAGTTGAGGACACAAATACGATGCGCGAGTGCTTCGTGCAAGCGCTCCAAGACCACAATGAATTTCACCCGGCCATGGATCTTGTCTTGTTTCAAGATGCGTTGTTGCACGTGGCACGGATAACACGCATAATACTTCAGCCAGCAGGCCACGCCCTTCTTGTTGGCGTTGGAGGGAGTGGAAAACAGAGTCTTGCACGTCTAGCTACACACATCTGTGGAAAAATCTTAATGCGCATCTGCATCACATCAAGCTACGGGGTGGGCGATTTCAAGCTGGACCTGCAAAATATGTTCACGCGCGCTGGGGTCAAACAAGAAAGTGTGGTCTTCTTGTTTACCGACTCACAAGTGACAAATGAGCGATTCCTTATATACATCAATGATCTACTTGCCTCGGGTAATATTCCTGACCTTTACAGTAAAGATGAAAGAGAAGGTGTGGTAAACATGGTCGAGTCGAAAGCCAAGGCATCTGGCATTTCACCGGACGCAACAGCTTGTTGGAATTATTTCCTTTCCCAGATCCGTGTCAATCTCCACGTCATCATTTGTTTCTCTCCAGTGGGTCCTGCCTTTAGCACATATGCCAAGCGGTTCCCGGCATTGGTCTTTGGTACCACGATCGACTGGTTTCACCCGTGGTCAGCAGGCGCACTCGCATCAGTCGCAACAAAACAGCTCTCTGATATAGAATTCAAATCTCCCGCTTTACGAGCTGCGATTGAAAGATTCATGCCCCTGAGCTTCGAAATGGCAAGCCTGGCCGCCACAAGATACCATGCCGAGGAAGGCAGATCCGTATATTTGACTCCCAAGTCCTATCTGGAGATGCTTAGGCTGTATCAAACATTACTGCTCCGTCGACGTGATGAGAACACGACGGCAACTCTGCGTCTTCAGAATGGTATCTCACGCTTACGAGATGCCGCAACTGCCGTTGGCACTTTAGAGCAGGAATTAACTGTCATGGTGCAGGCTGCCGACGAAAAACGAGACTGCAGTGAAGCGATAGCTGCTCGCGTGGCTTCGGAAAAGATGACTGTCGAACAAGAAACCCACAAGGCAAATGATGAAGCAGCTAAGGTGGCTAAGATTCAGGCAGAAGTGCTGCGTCAAAATGAAGATGCAGAGCGTGATTTGGTTGCCGCAGAACCTGCGATAAGAGCCGCGACAGCTGCCCTTGATACGCTAGATAAACGAGATCTTGGTAGCTGCAAAACAATGGCAACACCTCCAAAAGGGGTGAACGATGTTTTTAGTGCAGTCTGCGTGCTACTGGCCGGAATCAACCAAGGTGTTGTAGTTCAACGCAATGGTAAAGTCAAGGATAAAGATCGTGGTTGGGACGCGTGTAAAAAGTCACTGCTTGGTAATGTTAACGGACTGGTTGATGAACTCAAAAAATTTAAATCTCTCATAGATGAAGATAATGTTCCAAAAATTAACTTCCAGGAGGTGCGGATATATCTCGCTATGGAGCATTTCAATGAAGAGGCGATGAAAAAGAAGAACTCGGCAGCTGCTGGACTTGTCCGCTGGGTTGAAAATATTGTCGCTTACTACGACATATGGCTTGAGGTTGAACCAAAGCGTTTGAAGGTTGTTGAATCAACTGCTCAACTAGAAGTAGCAAATGCGGAGCTTGCTTTGGTGCAAGAACGAGTTGATCAACTACAAGAGCAGCTTGCGCAACTAACCTCGGAATATGAGCAAGCTGAGAAAGATAAGTGGGAGGCCGTGAAAACTGCAGAGCGTGGCCAACTTAAATTGGAGCTGGCACAGCGCCTGATTAATGCGTTGGGCTCCGAGGAAGTACGTTGGGCACAGGGCGTGGATCGACTTCATCACCAGAGGGATCCTCTTGTTGGAGATTCCTTGGTAGCGGCTGCCTTCATTTCGTGCGGTGCCAGAATAATCCAAGAAGTAAGTCACTCACTTTATCTATTTCAAACCTAGGTATTGCGAGCTCCTGTGCGGTCCTAAGAGTTTTTATATGTACATTGCGACACACACGCCACAGGTGGCCCATTTAACAAAGCTTTTCGTGACGAATTGCTTCACGAGTCATACATGCCCTATCTACAGGTAGCAGTGGGAGGCAGTCCAATTCCGATGCGACAACTTGATGCTGGACTAACAATCGTGTCACTCATAGCATCAGAAGCGGAAGTTGCAGGCTGGAATACCGAGGGGCTGCCCCATGATCCGGTTTCGTCCGAAAATGGAGCTATCGTGACTTCTTCCAAGCGCTGGCCATTAATCATTGATCCACAGCTACAAGGTGTCGCTTGGATCAAGACACGAGAGGCAGGGCGCTTGAAAGTTCTAAGATTGGGTCAGCCGGAACTGATCAACGGGTTGCGAGCAGCAATTACTGGCGGCACGTCGATTTTAATTGAAAACATGGGAGAAAGTATCGACGCTGTTCTGTTGCCAATTTTACAGCGAGCAATCCTCAAGAAGACCGGACGCAGTTTGATTGCTCTTGGCGACGATGAAATAGATTATTCGCCAGACTTCTGTCTATTTTTACACACCAAGCTGTCAAATCCGTGCCTAGCAGTGAAGCCAACGCTTTTAAAAAGGGACCATATCGATGATGCCCCAAATATATCTATCGCTTAGGCACTATCCCCCTGAGTTGCAAGCGGAATTGACACTCGTCAATTTTACCGTCACTCCCCTTGGACTTGAGGACCAGTTATTGAGCCTCGTGATACGCAAAGAGAGACCTGATCTTGCATCCAGGAAAGCTGCTTTAATTCACCAGGGAAATGAGTTCAAAGTTCGGATCAAACAGCTGGAGGATGATATTCTCGTCAAGTTGAGCACTGCCGAAGGTGACATCACAGAAGATCGTGCCCTAATCGAAGGCTTGGAGAATGCCAAGCAGCAAAGTTTAGACGCATCTGCGCGGCTGGAGGAAGGGAGGCAAATCACTGCATCCATAAATGAGACAGCAGAGCGTTACCGGGGGGTAGCAAAGCGGGGAGCTACCATATTCTTTCTGATGAACTCTCTTCATCGTATTCATACGTGCGTAATCCCCTCTATGTGCCCATCTTGTGAGATGCACAGCGTTTCAGGTATTACATTTACAGCCTGAATGCATTCGTGGTACTGTTTCAACATGGGATTGAGCTTGTACATGATGCTGAGCGCAAAACTAAAACGGCAAATAAGCCAAAAACCATGCTGTCGAAACTAAAGGCGGCAACTTCCAAAATTATTCAAATGCAGAGATTCAACTGGAACGAGGACTTGCTGCGTCACTCTTCTTTAGCAGCACAACAAGACCTCCTCGTGCTCACTACAAAGATACAGGAAAAAATAGCCATCGAGGAAAAAAGTAACCTCTCAATAGAGGACTTCGAGAAACGGTGCACAAATATTGCCATGTCCATCACTACTGTGCTCTACAAATACTTGGAACGAGGAATTTTCACTCGAGATCAACTGACAGTAGCCGCACTTCTTTCCTTTGCTGTATCTGATGCATCAGGCAACCTGAACACTGCTCAACTTTCTTTCTTGCTCGCTCCGCAAGGGGCTGTCCCGCCTACTGAAATGGCTGAAGATGTGAAGACATGGCTCCCTAGCCAAGCCTGGGCGCAATTAATGGGGTTAGAAGACCAGGGAATGTCCGAGTTATCGGATCTGAGGAATCAAATCGCGAGTGACCCAGAAGAATGGCGAAAATGGTATGAGCACCCCGAGGCTGAAACACAACATCTGCCTGGGTGTTTAAAGTCGCTTTCAGGTCTACCATTTATCGTGGTGCTTCGAGCCATGCGAAGCGACCGGATCCCAGCAGCACTCCGGAACTACGTGGCGGGTCAGCTGGGTCCACTTTTTTCATGCCCACAGCCGTTTGATATGCTGGCTGCTTACAGGGAAAGTTCAGCGTCAACCCCATTCTTTTTTGTGCTGTTTCCGGGCGTAGATCCTACCGCTTGGGTAGAAACATTAGGGTTTGACTTCGATGTTACCATGGAGAAAGAAACACTTCACAATATCTCCATGGGCCAAGGACAAGAATCTCCAGCCGAAGCATGCCTGGATAGAATGGCGAGTCGGGGTGGCTGGGTCATGCTACAAAATATACAGTTGATGCAGTCCTGGCTCCCTAAGCTGGAACGTAAGCTTGAACTTGCTAGCGAGGCGGCTGCTATGAACTTCCGCTGTTACTTAAGTGCCGAGCCACCGCCACTCCCCCACTTACATAATATTCCTGAAAGCCTCCTGCAGACGTGCATCAAAGTGGCCAACGAGGCTCCTGCCGATCTAAAGTCGAATTTACAACGTGCCTGGGCTTGTTTTCCCCAGGATCGACTTGATTCGTGCACTCACACGGTGGAATACAGAGCATGCCTCTTTGGGCTTTGTTTCTTCCATGCTCTTGTTCTGGGACGTCGCAGATTTGGACAGCAAGGCTGGAGTCGTCCCTACGGATTCAACACTGGGGACTTGAAAATCTGTGCAGATGTACTCACGAGCTACATAAACAAAGCACCCAAAGGAGCTGACGGTCGTGGTATTATTATTCCGTGGGCTGATTTGCGTTATATATTTGGAGAAATTATGTATGGTGGTCACATAACAGATTTTTGGGACCGTAAAACAAATACATCATATCTTTTGGCCCTTGTAAATAAAAAATTACTCAAACCTGGAGCTGAGTTAGCTTCTGGTTTTCCCCTACCTACCAGTATCCTAGATCATGATGGGTATGTCGCACATGTCAAGACTGCCCTTCCAACCGAGACGCCAGTACTCTTTGGGCTACACCCTAATGCGGAGATCAGATATTTGACATCCACAGCTGATCGAATACTGGGAGAGGTAATGCGATTGCGCGGGAGTACTTCGGATAGTTCGAATCGAAAGCACGGTGCATCTGGCAAAGAAACAGGTGAAATTTTGAACTCTCTTGAGCAGCGACTGCCAAAGCTCTTCAATCTGGTGCTAATGCAAGACAAAGCAAAAAAGCTTCTAAGCGGACCCTCGGCACCATATATTGTCGTGGCAATGCAAGAAATAACACAGATGAATGTTCTTGTTGAGGAAATTTCTCGCAGCCTTGGCGAATTGAACAAGGGTATTAATGGACAACTGAACATGTCACAGCAAATGGAGGATCTTTCCTCTGCACTTTCTTTGAATGAAGTTCCAGGTCGCAATCCGTACCACCTAACATCATGGGAAAGACTAGCATGGCCAAGCACAAAAAATCTGCATAACTGGTTTCGTGATCTGGAGCAGCGTGTGTCCCAACTTGTAATCTGGGAAGCTCAACTGGAATTGCCAATCTCCCTGTGGCTGGGCCTCTTCAACCCGACTGCCTTTTTAACGGCCATTCAACAAGTGAGTGCTCGAAAAGAGAGCCTCCCGCTTGATAATATGACCATCGAGACAAATGTCACAATCTACTGCCATCCAGAACAGGTTCCCACTTTACCAGACCCTAGCAATCGGGAAGGCGCATTTGTTCACGGGCTGTATATGCAAGGTGCACGATGGATGCCGCCAGAGGAGGCCGATACCATGAAGATAGTTTCGGCTATAAAATGCGCTGGTGTCATTATTGAGAGTGTTTCCAAGGAGCTCTTGCCGCAAATGCCTGTTCTATACATCAGAGCGGTGGTAGTAGAAACCGATTGGGAGCCAACATCAGTGGGATATATGCGCCCAGATGCTTATAATTGCCCGTGCTATTACACTAGCCTTCGTGGCCCGACGTATATTTTCCTTGCGAACTTGGATACAAAAGAGTCAGCCCTAAAATGGATCATTGCAGGCGTTGCTTTACTATTAAGCACTGATGGTGCCGAATGATTTGGCACCTCTTGATTGTGGATATTCGCAAGTTCCGTTCACTGCCTCCACGTAGAACTATTACACGGGCATCACCTCTTTTCACCCAGTAGGCACTAGGACGCTGTCGATTGTAGTGAAGATCCCTGGGTTCTCTGGGGGTGGAACAACCACCCTGTCCCAATTGGCCGCCCATGCCACATTGGATAGAACAATTGGTGTCTCTCTTGATATCTCCCCCCTTTTCCCTCATCAAGAAAAGGAATATATTCCGGACTTGAAGGTAACTTGAGGGGTAGAGAAGCTAAACTTCAAGTTGGATACCACAGCTAGAGTCCCACATAGTAGCAATCATGACAATCGCCAGATCACGGTAACAAATGAACACTTTTAGCCTGAGTTACCAATCAACGATTGCCTTCCGGCGGAGGCAGCTGAGACGACGAGGAGACTTAGGGGCGCCGTGTGGCCTTTGGAAGAGCTTTGGCTTCAACATGATGCCGCATCCACGTCTCTTCCCGCCCATAGGATAGGATAGGTTGAAAATAATCCGCCGGGTTAGGAATAGGGTTAGGGTTGAAATTAAGGCAGGTTAGAGGTCAAGTTTACTAGAAAAACTCGAGATTTAGGCCCAAATTACGGTTTTGTTCACGGGAAAGTCGGGATTTCATTGGGGTTTATCTCACGGAATTAGTTCTGTCAGGTTTCCCCGGGAACGCCGAACTTTTTACTCTGCTGGTGCGCTTCTTCCTGGCGCCGGCCATGCATCGTCCCGCCAAACTCTTAGCGTGTCGTGCGTCGTGAGCTTAGTGGGCGAAACGTGCGACAGGAGGACCGTGACGCTGTTTGGACTTACCCGTCGAGCACATTTGGCTGCTGAGTAGAGTAACGCCAAACATAATTCACTGGCGATTGAGCCCCGAGCCTCCTGAGCTCGCGGGTTTCTACGTCGATAGCGCACTTCCGGGGAAACTCGACAGATGGGACATAAAGTATACAAAAAATCCTTATACTACTGGTCCAAGTTTGATAAGTTCTTGGTGCCTGAGAGCTTTGTGCCTCTACAGGGGCAACTATCCGCAGGTCATGAATTTCCCTGCTGCTATCCCAGAGTCCCAAAGCCGAATCTGGTATGGCATTTGCATATAATTGGACCGGGAGGCGTTCTTTGCACGAAAACGGATTTTTGCACCACTGTACAATATGGTAGCCAGATTATTATAGCACTGCTGATCAAATATGTATCGTACCAGCTGGTCTATATGTTTTTGACAGGATAATCCTCGAGGTGAAGACATGGTAACGAGCTCAATAATGTTGCTCCACTTTAAGGCACCACCAATGAGGGGCACTTTTGATGCTGTGGAGCCCCACGGGCGGGCAATTCGACAATTCGACATCCTTGTGCTAGACCAATTGCCACGACAAATTGAAGCAGACCAAAGTGCTCGTAGTCGTTCAGGGAGTGCTGAGGTGTTTCCATCTCTTAGAAACTCAAACACTGCATACATCTCCTCAAGACAATTCAACAGCTCTTCTGTTCTGTTCTCTAGAGAGGGAAGAGAAACACTGGCTAGAGCTGTGAAGTTCTCCTGCGTTGGTTCTTTTTTTCTGGAACAAGTGTTCAGATCAAGGCGACCATGGCTACAATCTTTTTGGGCTTGATTGTCACTGGCAGAGATCAAATTCTTCAACAGCAGTGCAGCTTCGACATGAGTCACAGGATGGAAATTTACAAGCGCCGGATGGCACTTAACAATATTCAAGAGCCAGCTCAGGCGTGTCGCAAATGCACGTTTTGTTGTATCTCCGCCACCATAACCAAATCCAGGCACTTTTGAGCCACCTTCACAGCCCCTTCTGTGGTGACTTTCGCAGACCTCAGAGGAATCCGGAGGTACCAAACCTCCAAAAGACTTCACTAGCTTACTTGGACCATCGGCACAGAGCCGTGCGTCCCGCTCGGATGCCAAACCAGATAGGTCTTGCTCAGCAAAACCAACAGCTGGTTGCATCATCAATATATGCTGCGTGAGTGCGGAGCGAAGTGTTTGCACTGAAGAAAGCAGGTGCCCTGCCAAAGCGACATTATTCTCCATAGATTCCAGGCGAGATTCAAGGTTCGTGCAATCATCATCACAAATAATGACACTGCGAGTGAGCTTAGCCGCCCTGTTGTGAGATACCTCCGCAGCACTATGAAGCTCGCTGTGAATCAAATCATGGTCATCTGCGAGTCTCTCCAGCATATGAACGTGCGCTTTTTGCTCTGCAAGGGCGCTCATAAGCTGTCTACGTGTATACTTTGCTTCAAGTCTGTTTAGTTCTGCGTTGTGTTTCCAGGCCTGCAACGTTATTGCAGCAACATGTCGCTGCCTCAGCCGAGTAAAGGAAAAGTAAATGCGGTCACAACTCCTCTGCCGCAGTACCCGTGCATTCACCCAAAGGTACCAAGCACGAAATGGTCTTGAGAGTCGAGTCGACTTATATTTGCACCATTTACTATGTGCCAACGAACGTGCCATTTGCAATTGCCTTGTGTGTACATACCAAGCTCGAAAATGAGCACGAGAATGACAAGTCATACGCCGGCGTCCTTTTAGGGTAACCTCCTTCAGCAAACTAGACCTGGAACGCCAGGCATTACAGTATCGTCGTGTCTTAGCGTGGTAAGCAATTCTGGCTACTGCTTCGACATCCAGGGGTGTGATGAAACGCGCACAGAAACCCGAGTTGGAATGCCGCATTATCTGAAATTTATGATATTGCGAAGCATTGTCAATTAATGAAGAAACTAGAGTTTTGCGTCCCTCGAGTGTGACATGAGTGCAGTGACGCCACGCTCTTAGGAAGATCCGCAAATGGGCACCTTCAGTAGCTTGATTTGACACGGAGGCACTAATAAGATCCCTAGAAAGCTGAGAACATCGCAACACAAACAATTTGGTTGAGCGAAATGCTAAGTGCGCAACCTGTACTGAACGATCCACAGTCCCGACCAAGCAATTTGCATTTTTGTTTGCTCTAGAGGTAATCGAGGCACAATCAAGGCTACTGCTAAATGAACCATGATCACATTGCGCAAAGCTTGTTTTTAAATGGCCTCCGAAGTCATCTGCACTGGACTGTCTTTGAATTTTGGCAGCTTGGGACTGCCCCCCCGGAACTGAGATGACGGACCAGCACTTACGCAGAGTTCTATGTTGCCGACGGCACTGTATTTGCAGTACTTTAGCATCTGTTTGCGTGAAATGCACCAATCTTCTGGTGGCAGCGCCTAGAATATTCTCCACGCCCATTGCAGTGATGAGTTGAGTCGCATTTTTCAGTCTCGCGTATCTGCCTTTCATTTGAACCCCTCTTGCCACGAAGCTTATTTGTGAAGCCGAATAATTGCATTCTTCGAGTCCACAAGCACCCACGTAGTATACATCATTAATCCTGCACAGTGCACTACTTACGTGTTCGGTAGATTGGTCACCGTGTATTCCAACTTCACATTCCCGAGGACATGGTATACTTCTTACCTCAAATTTATTGATACTAATACCATGATCTCCTTGACATGATCGAGCTTTGCCTTGCGCTTTCGCATACACAATTTTCTCCCCATTTACATCGATCTGTGAAATGTGCAGCATGTGCGAACTGTTGATGGTCCTTATTCTTGGGTTTGACAAATCATGTGGAAGTGGATCGGTGTAATGAGACAGCTTGAAGCAATCACGCAGTTCCAAATTTTCATCTTTTATGCAACTCCGTATAAATCGCAACTTTAATTCGAGAGAAGAGGATTTGTCCTTCAGACGCCCTAGCAGTCGGTCTCGACCTACTAGAAACATCGTCCAGGGCGGCTGAGGGTAATATAGATTATATAAGTATCTAGTATCCAAAAAACTATAGCAAACTTGAAGTACCCCAGGAGACTCTTTGGGAAGCCACAATAGACCCCATAGTGCTGTGTAACGGCGGTCGAGATGTTGTCTCGGTCACATGGTCACGGTGACTGTTAGTGAAAACGACTCGGCCCGGGACCGTGACCCGGCGGGCCGTCACGGTCACGGTGATCGCATTATGTTAAGTTTCAAGTTTGATTTGGATTTTATTGTTATTTCTCGGGTTGATAGTAACCGGGCCCGGCCCGGGGGGATCATCATGATCATAATCATGATGATCATGATCGTCACGGTCATGGTGCAGCAAGGAGTTGGATGCTACCGAGGAGTCGGACTTCTGTGCTAATCAAGTCACGCGGTTATTACTATCGTTTACGAATGTTACGGGGTTGGCCAGTTCCGCCGTGGCGTGGGTCCCATAGCCTATACTAGTAGAGAACATATTTGAACTCGAAGAGGCGGCGACCCGCCGGCGGCGCCGACTCGGACAGCCTGAGTCGGATACTGCCGATCACGGTAGCCTGAGTGACGGTCACGGTGAGTTTGGCGACTTCAAGATGCCAAGTTGGTGTAAAAGGAAGCCTCAGACTCGTCGGCCCGCCCCCCCGGCCCGGCCCGCCGGCGGCGGGCCCGGCCGGCGGGCCCGGGGAGTGTGACTCATTGCGCTTCAAGCCTGAGCCTGAGGTGGGTACTAGGAGCCTGAGGATTAGGAGAGAGGAAACCTACAAGGAAGGGAACCAGGGTAGTTCCAGTACCTTTTACCACGGTACCACTGTACCACTTGTACCACTTGCCGCGGCCATGTACCTACGGTACCTACGGTACGGTACCGTAGGTACCTACGGTACCGCAGTAGTAATAAGGTTTAAGGTTAGGATCCGGGATATCACTTTTTATACCATGGCGAC
>MDTG01131336.1_pt1 | contig 21173 bp, 20 predicted proteins | sample 811421 | NCBI WGS metagenome assembly MDTG01 (sample SAMN05326645, study PRJNA326480) | marine metagenome | isolation source: seawater | place: Pacific Ocean: South East | collected 2011 | reverse complement strand
TATAAGAATGACTACTCATTTGTGGGCCCACAGGGACTTGAACCCCGAACCTGCGGATTATGAGTCCGTTGCTCTAACCAATTGAGCTATGGGCCCTGAATATTAAAATTAAACTTTTAGCACTTTGATTGCTAATACTTATTACTATTGCAATTACTTTATTACAATTATATCTTCTTAGGTAGACATGAAAATACAATATAAATCTAAAAAGAAATTTATCAATAATATTATTTTATAAAAAAATACTTATGCAATTTATTGACTTAGCAAAACAACAAAAATTTATTAGAGATTCTTTGGATCAAAGAATTAAGAAGGTCTTGGATAAAGGACAATATATTGGAGGAGAAGAGATAGGTCTTTTTGAAAGTGAGTTATCCTCTTATAGCGGCGTTAAGCATTCCATTGGCTGTTCGAACGGTACAGATGCAATCATGCTTGCATTGTTAGCACTTGGTGTTAAGCCAGGAGATGGCGTTATCACTGTTCCATTTACTTATATTGCTACCTTAGAGGCAATTGCCGCCATTGGTGCAGTTCCTATATTAGTTGACGTTTATGACTCAACTTTTAATATGAACCCAGACTTAATTGATGATGCAATCAATAAATCTCAAATAGATATTAAAGCAATAATGCCTGTTGATCTATTTGGACTTCCTGCAAGATATAGATTAGTAAATGAAATAGCTAAAAAACATAGTTTAAAAGTTATAGCTGACGCAGCTCAGTCTTTTGGTGCTTCCAAGTCAAATCAATTTGTTGGAAACTTTGCAGATATTACAACGACATCTTTTTTCCCAGCGAAACCCCTAGGGTGTTACGGTGATGGAGGAGCAGTGTTTACAAATGATAATGATTATAATGATATCTTAAGATCCTTAGCAGTACATGGAAAAGGATCAGACAAATATGATAATATTAGAGTTGGAATGAACTCTAGATTGGATACGCTCCAGGCAGCAATTCTTTTAGAAAAAATTAAAATTTTTAAAAATGAAGTTGTTTTAAGAAATAAAGTTGCAAACTTGTATAGAAAAAAATTAAATCATATATCTGATATAACATTTCAAACAATACCAAAAGAATACGAGTCAGTATATGCGCAATTTTCCATTTTATTTTCCGATGAAACAAAAAGAAACAATATCCAAAAATATTTGATGGAAAACAACATACCTTCTGTAATTTATTACCCTATATCTGGTCATCTACAACAAGGATATAGATACTTAAACTATAAAAAAGGAGATTTTCCAGTTTCTGAAGATTTAGGTAAAAGAATTTTAAGCTTACCTATGCATCCTTATTTAGAGGAGAATGAAATTGACAAGATTGTTAAAGTTATTGAAAATGGATTAACTAAATAATTAAACATGGAGATAAAAAAATGGGAAAAAGAACTGATACAAAAAATGATATCAAAATTGGTATAATAGGGAAAGGTTTTGTTGGTTCAGCTGTTGCTCATGGCTTTTCTCATCAGACAAGTTATGGTGCCAATATCAAAATATATGATTCTAATCCAGAGCGTTCACAAAACTCTTTAGATGAAACTGTAAACGAATCTGAATTTATATTTTTATCTGTTCCTACTCCATCTGACTCGGAAGGCAATATGGATTTGTCCATAGTTAAAAATGCATTGTCTTCTATAAATGATGTGAATAAAAGCACTAATAATATAATTTTATTGAGATCAACAGTGGTGCCAGGAACAACAGAACAGTTTCAGAACCAATTTCCTAACTTACGTTTTGTATTTAATCCCGAATTTTTAACAGAAAGATCAGCAGCATTTGATTTTATTAATCAAACAAGAGTAATTCTTGGCGGAAAAGAGGAATATACCTCCAAAGTTAAAAAATTGTACCAAAACAGGTTTGGAACTTTCTTGCCTGTTATTGAAACAAACTTTCAAACTGCTGAGCTTATTAAGTATATGAATAATTTATATTTTGCTACAAAAGTTTCTTTTTTGAATGAGATGAAAATACTCGCAGATAAAATCTCGGTTGATTGGGACAAAGCAATTGAAGGGTTTATAATGGATGGACGAATTGGTCACTCTCACCTATCTGTACCTGGGCCTGATGGTAAATTAGGTTTTGGTGGAAGTTGCTTTCCAAAAGATATTCAAGCACTTATTAGTTTTGCAGATGATCATGATATTGATATGCATGTTCTTAAAGGAGCTTGGGAGACTAATTTGAAAGTCAGACCAGAAAGAGATTGGGAGAAACTCAAAGGAAGAGCTGTTTCTGAATAAAATAGAAAAAATTGAAGCTATTTGGCTTACAGGTCAGCCAGCAAGTGGTAAAACTACTCTTGCACGCATGTTGTTAAATAAGCTAAAAAAAGACAATCCTCAATGTTTGTTTTTTAATATAGATGGTGATGATTTAAGAGATTTATTTCAGAATAAAGATTATTCAAGAGAAGGTAGAGAAAAAAACATTAGATTAGGTATGAGTATAGCTGCATATTTAATAAATAAAGGATGTATTCCTATTGTTTCGTTAGTCTCGCCTTACATTCATTTGAGAGAAGATTTTAAGTCAAAATATAATGTTCTTGAAGTTTATTTGCACACTTCTGAAACTAGAGGTAGAGAAGATTATTTTGTTAAAGATTATGAGCCACCAATAAAGAATTTTTTAGATATGGATACAACTTATAAAACGGAAGAGGAAAGTCTCAATGAAATACTCGCTATTTATCGGTAGATGGCAACCATGGCACAAGGGGCATCGTTGGTTAATTGATCAAAGATTGAACCAAGGATTTAATGTTTGCGTTGCAATTAGAGACGTTGAAAAAAGTGATTCTAATCCTTTTTCGCCACATGATATTAAGGTAAGCCTTGAAAAAAAATTAGCTGATTTAATTGAACAGAAAAGGGTTAAAGTAATTATTATGCCAGACATAGAATCAGTTAACTATGGAAGAGGAGTTGGATATGATATAATTGAGCATGAACCACCAGCTGATATCAAGAAAATTTCTGCCACAGAAATAAGAAAAAAATTATTAAAGGAATAATACTATGGATTTACTAGAATTTGTTTCAGAAGTTTTTTCAGTAGATAAAAATAGTTTAAGCTTAGATACAATGCCGGGGGACTTTGCAGAATGGGATTCATTAGGACACCTAAATTTGCTAACTAGCCTTGAAGAAAAGTATGATATTAGCTTTGATATGGAAGAAACAATGTCTATCCAATCAATTAAAGATCTTAAAGAAACTTTAATTAGCAAAGGGATTGATTGCTCTTAATTAAATGAAAATTGAATTTATAGAGTCATTATTACTCTGTCCAAAAACTAAACCCTTCTTAATTCTTAATAATGAGATAGTGACTTATGGAGATTTTTTAGTATTACTATCTAAAACAATTTCTTTTCTTGAGAAAAATGATAAAGATTATATATTTATAAATGCTGAAAAAAATCAATTTACTCTAGCTGCATATTTTGCAAGTCAGAAATTAGGTAAAATATCATGTTTTATTGATCCTTTAACTAAATCACCAGAAAAATATACTAAACTAGCAGAGAAAAATTTTTTTTACTTTTCAAATTCGAATTATAAAGAAGTTTTATCTTCAAAATTATTTCCATTAAAGGATGGGAATCAAACATTTTTCAATCCTTTATCTGAAGTAATTTTCACCACAGGTACTACTGGCAGTCCTAAGGGAGTATTATTGTCTCATCAAACCATTTATAAAACTGCAAAAAATATAAATCTTTTTACAGGGTTAAAAAATAGTGATGTAGAAATGCATATGATGCCAATAAGTCATTCATTTGGACTTGCCAGAATAAGATGTTCTATTTTAAAGGGTAATACAATTATACTTATGAATGGATTCGGTAACTTAATTTCATTTTATGATAATTTAGAAAAACATAATGGAACTGTCATTTCAACTGTGCCTGCGGGAATTAATTTCTTAATTAAACTTTCAAAAGAAAAGCTTACTGATTTCAAATCACAAATTAGAATGATGGAATTAGGAAGCTCACCTATGACAAAAAAAGAAAAAATTAATTTAGCCAATTTATTACCGAACAGTGATATATGTATGCATTATGGTTTGACGGAAGCATCAAGAGCAACATTTTTAAACTTTAAGGATGAAATGAAGTATATTGATTCAGTTGGAAAGCAAAGTTATGGCTCAAAAATCAAAATTTTTAATAATGTAGGGCAAGAGTGCTCTATAAATGAACCAGGAGAAATATGCATAAAAGGAAGCAATCTATTTTCAGGTTATATTTTTTGCGATAAAAATCCATCATTTTATAATAATTATTTCAGAACTGGTGACTTTGGCTATATTAATAAAAAGGGATATCTTTTTTTTGAAGGGAGAGAAGATGATTTGATCAATATTGCTGGTAAAAAAATATCTCCATTAGAAATTGAGAAATATATTAATGAAGTTGAATATATCAAAGAATCTGCATGTATTCCCATTGAAAATAGTAAAAACAACCTAACAGAGATACGAGCATTTGTTGTTATGAAAAAACACGATTCATTTGAATTGCTTTCCAAAGAAATAAAAAAATATTTAAAAAACAAAATTGAGTATTATAAAATTCCGTCAACATTCATTAATATTGATGAGATACCCAAAACAAAAAATGGTAAAATTTTAAGAAATAAATTAAAGGATTATTAAAATGTTAAATTTTTTTACTAGATATTTTTTCCCTAATGAAATAGTTATAAAGAAAGGAAGTTTACAAAGGCTTAAATTTCTAAAGCTCAAAAACCCTTTATTATTTCATTCAAATTCAGCTGAAAGTAATGGTTTTGTAGAAAAAATTAAAACGATGTTTCCTGAAATAGAATCATTTAAAATTAATTCAAATGAACCAAAGTTGGATGAACTCAAAAAACTAAAGGATTTTTCGAAATATGATGAGTTTATTGCTATTGGTGGAGGTTCGGTAATAGATACTGCAAAGTTGTTACTAGCAAAAAGCATTTCTGGTAAGCTGGAAAGTTTGCCACCCTTCTCTTTGAAAGAGGATTTAAGGAAAAAACCATATTTTATAGCAATTCCTACAACAGTTGGTTCTGGATCTGAAAGCGATGGAGTAGCTGTTTTTGAAAATAAGTCTGCTAAAGTACCTCTGGTTTCTGATTTAATTGTTCCAGATTTAGTTATACTAGATCCCTCAGTATGTGAGGGATTACCTGATAAAATTTTATTTACTACAGCAATTGATGCATTTACCCATGGTTTTGAATCGTATTTTTCTAAACTGTCTAATGAATTTTCTAAAATGCTTTCTTTGATAAGCTGCAAAAATATTATTAATGGTTTAGGTAGTTTTTCTGTAGATGAAAATAAACTCCCTGAACTTGAAAAATTATTGTATGGTTCATATATGGCTGGCTTAGCACAAAGCACAACGTCAGTTGGAATTATACACGCAATCTCTCATGTGGTTAGCCCAAAGGCAAATTTGGGACATGGACATCTAAATACAATTATTTTGCCACATATATTAGAGTTTTATAATAGTAAAAATGTTGATGTTGATAATTTTGCAAAATCTATAGGTTGTAAAGATATTAAAGAATTAATAAGTATCATTAATTCATTTATTTCTCAGCATAATATTGAGGTTATTAAATCAGGGGATATTCTAGTTGATTCAGACTTGATTGAAGAAATTAAAAATGATATGTGTTTTAAAACATCTCCAATTATTATTAGTGATAATGAACTATCAAATATTTTGGAGCAAATAATTGAATAATTTCAAAGATTACTTTCTTGAATCACCATTTAATTATGACATTGATGAGAAAAATGAATTATTAAAGAGTGCATTAAAGTTAAATTTGATTCATCAATATGAAAATTGCATTCCATTTAAAAGATTAATAGATAAAAAGGGATTTAACTTCCATAAAAACTTTGGGCTTGAGGATATTCCCTACATTCCTGTAACAATATTTAAAGATTATGAACTAAAGTCAGTTAAAGATGAGTTTATTGTTCGAAAACTGACCTCTAGCGCAACGACATCTCAAAATCCGAGTCAAATATTTATTGATAAAAATACCAGACAAAACCAAATGAGATCTCTCGTTTGGATATTATCTCATTTTCTCGGTAAAGAAAAAATGCCTTATCTCATAATGGATATAGATCCAAATGAAAAGAAAGGAGATTTCGAAATCTCAGCTCGTGGAGCTGCAATAAGAGGTTTTTTGATTGGGGCATCTAAATCATACTTTTGTATGAACAGTAACTTAGAAATTGATTACGAAAAATTTTCAAACCTGATTAAGCAATTTAACAAAACAAATGAAAAATTCGTTTTATTTGGTTATACATATATTATGTATTTGAATGTTGCGTTGGAAATGCAAAAAAGAGGAGAAAAACTAAATTTAGAAAATTGTATAATTATGCATATTGGTGGTTGGAAAAAACTATATGAAGAAAAGGTATCTAAACAAAAATTTAATAACACCTTAGTTAAAACTTTTGGTGTCAAAAAAGAAAATATTTTAGATGTTTACGGCTTTACAGAGCAGTTGGGTACCGTGTATGTTTCAAAGGGAGATGGAATGAAAGAAGTGCCAAAAATTTCAAAAGTCATTGTTAGAGATCCCTACACTTTAAAAGTATTGGACGATAATGAAGAAGGTTTACTTCAATTTTTAAATCCAATTCCATTTAGTTATCCTGGACTATCAGTACTTACAGATGATTTAGGAATTAAAAAAAGTATTAATGGAAAAGAATACTTCGAAATTACTGGAAGAGCAAAAAATTCAGAAATAAGAGGTTGTGGTGACATCTTATCGGAGCAAATGTGAAAAAACCACTGAAATTGCTATTTTTTGAGGGTAAATCATTTGGAGATGATGTTGAAAAATGTCCTAACATTAAAAACTTTGAATCATACCATGAAAAATTAGTTAAAAATCATAAAGAACTTTATGAATTACCAATCAATGATATTTTATTTTTCTTTGATGAGGTGGCAAAAAAAATCATAGATAGAAATGGCGTATTTCAGAAAAAATTTTCAGATGACGGAATAAACTTTCTAATTTATTGGTTCCGAAAAAATTTCTTAAAAAATGCTATTGAACAATCAATACGAACTGATATAAAAAGTCTGGATACTTATATTAACGTAGGTTCTAAAAATCTAGTTCACGCAACCCCAAAAGGCATCATAACTCATTGGTTGTCGGGGAATGTTCCAATACTGGGTCTTTTGTCTTTAATTCAAGGAGTAGTTACAAAAAATATAAATATTTTAAAAATTTCAAAAGACACTGGAATGCTAATACCAAATTTTTTAGAAGAGTTATCAAAAATAAAGGTTAAAAATTCCAAAAATAAAATTATCACAGGAAAAGAAGTTTGTAAAAGTATTTGCGTGGTTTACTATGATAAAAGTAACGATTTTTTTCAAGAATATTTCTCTAAGATATCGAATGTAAGAGTAGCTTGGGGGGGTATGGAAGCTGTCGAATCAGTAATTAATACTAAAAAATCGTATGGAACTGAAGATGTCATTTTTGGTCCCAAAAAATCATTAGCTGTTATTGAAAAAAGTAAAATAAAGACAAAAGAAAATATAAACAACCTCGCTCAAAGAATAGCAAATGATATTGTCCAAATAGATCAAAGAGGTTGTAATTCTCCACATAATGTTTTAATAGAAAAAGGTTCACAATTTGGTTCAAAGTACTTTGCTAAGCAATTAAGTTACGCAATAGATAATTTAACTAAAAAAACTCCGCAAAGATTTTATTCATCGCTAGAAACGGTAAATATTTTAAAAAAACGTACGGAATATGATATGTTTTATGAATCATTTTATCCTGATTCAATGGCATGGACAGTCCTATATGCTGATAATCCAATTTTAGAAGATGCATGTTTTAATAGAACTATTTTTGTTAAAACATACAAAAATACCAGCGAAATTTTAGATCAGTGCAGTCATTTAACTCAATCCATTGGAATTGAAATGGAACAAAGAAAACTTATAGATTTTGCTAAAAAAGCTGCTATGAAAGGTGTTGATAGATTTCCTCAATTGGGATCGATGACTCTTTACGAGGTGCCATGGGATGGTATGTATGTTATGGATAGATTTTTGAAGTGGACAAAGATTAGCAGTAGCTAAATCTCATTTCTTTATATTTTTAGCAAATTTCTAGTATCTCTTTTAAGAAAGTATAATCCAAAAATAATTAATATCATGATTGATATTATTGAAAAAGAAAAATTATCTATTAAGTTAGAAAAAATTAATCCACAAAATATCAATTGCATGATAAAGTATTTAATTATTTTAGAGAAATTACCAAATTGACCTGCTTTTTTAAGAATGAATACAGTAAATGTTGTAAAAAAAATAAACAGTATAATTGCATTAACTTTAAGAGCATCAATAAAACTATAATTATAGTATGACATAAAAAAGAACCCACCGAAACATAAAAATCCAAAAAGGGCTTCAAAAAGAAAAGCATATTTTTGTTTATTTAAAACATCATAAAGCCTGTCCAATGCAGATGAAAAAATTAAAATAAACATTGGTATAGAAAGAATATTAAAAACTTTGCTTAATCCGTTCCAATTTTCACCAAAAATAATTGGGAAAATCACAGAAGAATTATAGAAGAAAAAAACATAAATAGGTAATATTAGGTAGATTAGTATTTTATAAACAAAAACAATCATGTCAATTGTGTTTTTTGTATTATAATTATATTCCCTAGTAATAATTGTTTTAATTGGCATTGAAAAAATTGTTGCTGGAATTAAAAGAAGTCCAAGTGATTGACTATAAAGACCAGCATTTTCGGAAGAAAAAAAAGTAATTATTAAAATAATAATAAGTCTGTCTTTAAAAAGATTACTTAATGAATAAGAGGTTCTATATAAAATATGATTTTTATACCTCTTAAGCAAATTGAAGTCAAAATTTATATTTTTAAAAAAATTAATTTCACGATTTATTATAAAAAGCATAATTAATGATAGAAGTAAAGCAGGAATACAGTAAGATAAAAAAATTGCTAAAGTCTTATCATTAAAATACATTCCGAAAATTATCTGAAGAAGTTTTTGAAAAAAGATTCCGAGGGTGGTAATAATTGCTATAGATTTGTAAAGCTTTAAGTGGTTGTAAATCCCAATGCAGTTCTCAAAAAAAGTCAAAAAAAGAGCAAGAGAAACTATTAATGATAAGTAGTTCAATAATAAATTTTGTTCTAAATACTTAGCTGAAAAAAATAAAATTATCCATGATAGAACTGAAAGAAAAAATGTAATTATTAATGTTGTAAAAAAAATATTTTTTAGGTTTAAAGATTTTATTTTTTGGGCAAAAATTATTTCCATCCTCATTCCTAATATTGGAAATAAAGCTAATGTAAATACATGAAGTGCAGCAAAATTACCAATTTCACTAGGAGTATAAATACGTGTTATTATTGGCATTGTGATAATATTTATTAGGAGGGATATAACCGCTCCAGCAGAAAGTAGAATATTATTTTTTAACAGATCTTTTATCACTAATTTACTTTAATTATTTATGTTTAAGGCTTTACTAATAAAGATAATACCATTTAGTGCATTAAAAATATTATTTTTGAAATTATTTGGCGCAAAAATTGGTCGTAACGTATCATTAGGTTTACTATCCACAATTTATACTAAGAATTATTCAAAGATTGTGATTGGTGATTATGTTGAAATAGGATATAATGTAAATATAAGGGTAAGCTCAATAGATATTGGAAATTTTACAATTATAGGCAATTATGTAGAAATATCTGGTAATGGAAATTTTGCGGTTGGAAAAAGTTCTTTTATATCACATATGAATATTGATACTTCAGGAGGTAGTATCAGAATTGGTGATGCTTTTGCTTGTTCTCACGGAAATATCAGTTCTCATGATTACAGTGAAACATGGTTTAACCCTGGTAAAAAATATACAAAGTTTAATATTGAAATAGGTAATCGTGTTTGGATGGGAGCTGGAGCCAGTGCATTAAATGTCAATATTGGGAATGAATCATTAATTGCTGGAGGATCTATAGTCTTATCAGATATTCCAAATAATTCTTTTGCTATTGGAAATCCTGCTAGAGTTATTAAAAAAAATGAATTTAAAAAAATTAATAATGAATTTATAAATGATATCAATTTTCAAAATGCAACAATTAATATTTTTAAAAATAAAAAAATTGGTTTTTTTGAGGAATTTGCAATTAAAAATGATAATGAATTGAAAGCTTATGATATCATAATATGTAATAAATTAAATTCAAAAGATATACCTTTAACCAACACTCCAATAATATCACTTTCTAGTGAAAAGGTGTATAATATGAGAACTTTTATTTTGCCACTTTTTAGATTATTAAGGTCTTATGGTATTTTTATAAAAAATTAATTACTTCTTTAAGAGGTAAAAAAAGAATAATATGATCAAAATTAAAACCAATGATATACATCTCAGAGAAAAAATATATATACTAAGCGTTATTTTCGAAGATATTCTAGGAATTCAAGTTTCTTATGAATTATCTAAAAATGAATCATACGAATTAATATTACCAAACAATAAAACCATTAGTATCCCCGATATATTTTTATCATCACAAAAGCATCAAGAAGAATGGAAGGAATTTGAATATCCGAAAATGAATTTTGATACAGATATTAAATTAACAAATGTGCATAAACTTTTTGGCATGTATGGAAATAAAAAATTTGAAAATACTCAAGAATCAATTGTGATCAATAATGATATTATTGGAAGTGCCTTTATTTTTTTATCACGAATTGAAGAGCTTAACGAAAACCATGATAAGTTCAATAGATATCAGTATAAGAATTCTTTAGCTGATAGGTTCAATATTATTACTCGACCTGTCGTTAATGAATATATTGAATTTTTCAAAGATGCGATTTCATTACTCGATCCAACTATAAATTTTAAAAAATATTCGTTTGATGTTATGTTGACTCATGATATTGATTTGATTAAAAGATGGACTTTTAAACATCTATTAAAGCATGCTGTTGTAAATATAGGAAAGAGAAATTATATAAAAGGATTTAAGGGATTTATCAAATCAAGGATAAATCCTAAAAATGATCCTTATTATAATTTTGATAAAATAATGGAATTGAGTAATAGTTATAACTTTAAATCTTTATTCTTATTTATGAGTTTAGAGAAGGATGAATTTGAATTTTTGTATTCATTAGATCAAGTAAAGCATCCGATAAAAAAAATTTTAGAAAGTGAAAATCATAAAATTGGTATTCATCCCAGCAAAATAACTTATGATAATTATAAAAATTTAAAAAAAGAGATTAATAGATTCTCAGAAAAAATTAATGAAAAAATTGAATATAGTCGACAACATTACTTAATGTTTGATATAAATAAAACATGGAATATTCTTAATTCAAATAATATTAAATATGATCTCACATTAGGTTACCCAGAAATGATAGGGTTTAGATGTGGCATATGTTACCCATTCAAGGTTTATGATATCAAAAAAAAATCTAAGTTGGAATTAATAGAAATTCCTTTAATTATAATGGATGTTACATTGACAAATTACATGAAAATCAAAAATGAAAAAGTATTGAATTATCAAGTTGTAGAGATCATTAATCAAGTAAAAAAGCATAATGGTACTTTAAATTTGATTTGGCATAATAATAGTTATTACGACTACAGCTTTACCCAATATAAAAATTTGTTAAATGATATTTTCGTAGAAATAAAAAACTAATTTTCAGAAAGTTCTACTAATTTACTCTTTTCAATTTTAAAATTTCCACAAAGACTTTTATTGTTTTGATCAAAATCAATCTTATTCCCTTTTTTGTCTATATAGCAAATAAATTTTGCTGGATTTCCATAAACTAAAGAAAAATCATCAACATTTTTTGTAACAACAGAACCTGCTCCTATCATTGAATATTTTCCAACAGTAATTCCACAAACAATCGTTGCATTTGCACCAATTGAAGCAGATTTTTTAACTTTAGTTTTTGTATAAAATTCATTTCCTCTTTGTGGAAACTCTGATCTCGGTTGTAAAATATTTGTAAAAACCATTGAAGGCCCACAGAAAACATAATCTTCTAATTCAACTCCCTCATAAACTGACACATTATTTTGTATTTTTACGTTGTTACCAATTTTTACATTATTTGCTACATTTACATTCTGCCCTAAAGAACAATTTTTACCAATAGAAACGTTAGATTGAATATGAGAAAAGTGCCAAATTTTAGTGTTGTTACCTATAGACACATTTTCATCAACAAATGATGACTTGTGAATAAAGAAATTATTTTTTTCTTTCATTTGATTTTTTAGTATTAAATTGATATTAGCTATAAATAAATTATGCTTTAAATATGCAATATAAAATAGATTTTAATTGGAAAAAATTCACTTCTTTAATCATAAGAAAGAGTTCTATATATATTATTTTTTTGAGTACTATACTTTCTTTATTATTTTATTATATTACTCCTAAGGAGTTCACATCAAGTTCAGCTATTCTTGCTCCAAATGGAGGTTTGTCGCAAGGAGGAAATGGATTAATGTCAATTGCTAGTCAATTTGGTTATTCATTTAATCAGTCTAATAGTGAGCTTGCTAACCCTGTTGTGATAAAAAAAATTACAAGCAATAAAAAATTATCATCAGATGTTTTAAGGACAGTAGTTAATGTAGGAGAAGAAAATAAAGAAATCTTTAAATTTTTATTTCCTAAGAAAGACATAGAAAATTTAAAAGACTTTGAATGGGCAATAAATTCATTAAATAAAAATTTTATTACAGTTTATCAAGATTTAGAAGGTTCAATTTTGAATATAAATGTCACAACAGAATATCCAGAATTATCCTTTGAAATTTGTAAAATTGTCTTAGATGGCACTATTAACAAAGTAAACAGTCTTTACGCAGAAAAGAACAATGATAAATTAAGATTTATTAAGAGTCGTGTTAAAGAGGCAGGATTAGATCTAGATAAAAAACAGCTTGCCCTCCAAAAATTTAGAGAGAATAATAGTTCTATTAATTCTCCCTTGTTGCAAACAAGGTTAAGTAAACTATTATCAGATATAGAAATTAAAAAAGCAATATTTATTTCCTTAAGGTCTGAAGAAGAGATTCTTTCTGTAGAAATTTTGGATAATAATAATAAAATTTTCATTCTTGATGAACCTTCTATGCCGGTAAATAAATCTTTTCCTTCCTTAAGGTATTTTATTGTAATCTTCGCGTTTTTAAACTTCTTGATCATGTTAGTTCCTATTTGGAAAAATATTATAGTTACTAAAATTGATTATTAGTTATAGTTTAATTTCTGTACTTATTATTTGTCGATTATTAATCGATTTTCTTTACTTTTCTTATGTTTTAGATTTTTACGCATATGAGGGATATACTGGTAGTTTAGACTCATATGTTATAAATTTTTTCCCATCGCTCATTTTTTTAATTCCTTTCTTAATAAATAATACTCAAAAAATAAATATTTCTAATTATCTTATCTTTATTCTATTGGTTGGAATTTTATTTCCTGCAAGTAGCCTTTTTGCATTTGGAGGTATAACTACTTCATGGTTTCTAATTAATTTCTTCTTTTTTTTAGTTATTACTTTTGCTAATTATTTTTTAAGTAAAGCAGATTTTCAAAGTATTGCCCCGAATGATTATTCTGCATTCAATTTTTTGCTTTTTACTATTACGGCTATAGCATCAATAGTTTTTATCTCAAGATTTGGTATAAATTTAGATTTTGAATTATTTTCATTTGATTCAGAGCTAATTGCAAGCCAAAGAAAATTATATAAAAGTATGGCTGCTCCAGCAGGTGTTACAGGATATCTAATAGCAAATTTTTATAACTTAATTATTCCTGTATTATTTGGATATTCAATTATATTTAGAAACAAAATTATTTTTATTATAAGTCTTTTTCTATGTATGATTGCTTTTTCTGCTACTTCAGCTAGAGCTCTACCATTTACATTAGGTTTATTTTATGCAATTATAAAAATAAATCGATTTAATGATCATCCAAAACAATATGACTACATGAAAGGATACTTTATAGTATTGCTCATTGTAGGAATAATATTCTTTATTATACCAAAAGAATCACCGTTGATTATCATTCCTGCACTAGTATTCAATAGAACGATTTTTAGCGCACAGCTTGTATCTTTTTCGTACTACAACTTTTTTCAAACTCATAATTATACCTACTTTTTGGATACAACCATTGGTTCAATTATTGGAAAGAACTATCATACTGACTTGCCTCTTGAAATTGGTAGAATTTTTTTTAATAATGCAAATGCAAATACTGGAATTATTTCCGATGGATATGCAAAAATGGGTTTATTGGGTGTTTTTATTTCTGCTATTGTGCTATTAATTATTCTTCGCATTATTGAATTTTTATCTAATAAAAAAAATTTATTACTTGTTAAAGTAATTATGACATTACCAATTTTTGTTTTGATTAACGGCTCAATATTTACTTCTGTTCTTACAAATGGTTTATTATTATCATTAATTTTCATTAGCTTAATACCTCTTGATAAAGTCGACAAGGTTGTAAATAATGTGCGGAATTAGCGGTATAATCGATAAAGTAAATCATAAAATTGATTCTAATATTTTAAAAGATATGAATGATAAAATCACTCATAGAGGTCCTGATGACGAAGGATTTTATTTTGGAGATAATTTTGCCTTTGGACATAGGCGGCTTTCGATACTAGACCTTTCTCAAGATGGGCATCAACCCATGCACTTTAATGATAGATATACAATCATATACAATGGTGAAGTCTACAATTATTTAGAGCTAAGAAAAGAATTAAAAAAGGAAGGATATTCTTTTCAATCTAGCTCTGATACTGAAGTAATCCTTGCATCATATGATAAATGGGGAGAAGAATGTGTTAATAAATTCAATGGTATGTGGTCGTTTGCAATCTACGATAAAACAAAAAATACAATTTTTTGTAGTAGAGATAGATTTGGTATAAAACCTTTTTACTATACAGAAATAAATAAAAAATTTATTTTCGGATCTGAAATAAAACAGCTACTAGAATTCCGCCCTAAAAATATTGTTAATAAAAGTATTTTAATAGATTACATTGTTACGAGATTTGAAGATTACAATAATGATACTTTTTTTGAAGGAATTAAAAGATTGCCTCAATCTCATAATTTAATTTATGATTTAAATAATCATTCATATGAAATAAAAAAATATTATCAAATTTCATTTAACGATGATATTGAAAATTATACTTTGGATGAATCTGTAAAAAGGTATAAATCAGAGCTTGAAAGAGCAGTAGAATATAGACTTAGGTCTGATGTGAAAGTCGGAACATGTTTGAGCGGTGGCCTAGATAGTTCAAGTGTAGCTAGTATTGCTGCTAAAAAATATAACCAAGAATCAGAAAAAAGGTTTACTGCAATACACGTAAAATCATCAGAAAAATCCACTGATGAAAGTTATTATGCAAATATTGTTGCTAAAAACGCAGACATCAATCTAGTGATTACCGAGCCAACACCCATAGAATTAAAGAGCAGTATAAATGAAGTAATTTATACACAAGAAGAGCCGTTTGCTTATATGGATGTTTTCATGCAGTATTTTGTAATGAAGAAAGCAAAAGAGGAGGGTTGTACAGTAATGTTAGATGGACAGGGAGGGGATGAAACATTGTTAGGATATGGTAAATATTATCCTTCTATGTACTATTCAATTTTTAAAAAGGAGGGCCTATTATTAGCTTTTAAAAGTATTTTCAACTCAAGAAAAAATAATTCAAAAATGAGAATGTCATGGATATTAAAATATACTCTTGGATCATTTTTCCCCAATATTAGAAAAAAATATTTAAAGTTTAAAACGAGTTTTATGAAAAAAAACAATAATACATTTTCAATTTTAAATAAAATTGGAAATAGCTATTTTAATATTAGAGATCTTCAAACCTTAGAAATATATTCGACAAATTTGCCTCTATTATTACGTTATGAAGATAAAAATTCAATGAGGCATTCTATAGAAACCAGACTACCTTTCATTGATTATAAAACATTAGAAACAGCTTTAAGTATCAATAGTAAACATAAAGTACATAATGGTTGGTCAAAATTTATTTTAAGGCAATCTGTAATTGGAGTTATACCTGAAGAAGCAATTTGGAGAAAAAATAAGTTAGGCTTTAATCCTCCAGAATTATCATGGTTTAATGAAATTTCAAATGATATGGAAGCTGCTGTAAGAGATTCATCTATTTTAAGTGAAATTTGTAATATGAAAAAATTGATGAGTAAATATAGTAAAATGCACAATCATTTAAAATGGAGACTATATAATATTGCAATGTGGGAAAAAATTTATGATGTCAAAATCTCTTAAAATAGCACACCTTACGTGCGTACATAAAAGATTTGATACAAGGATTTTTAAAAAGCAGTGTATATCATTATCTAGAAGAGATAATTATAATGTAAATATAGTTGTTGCTGATGGCCTTGGAAATACTAAACATAAAAATATTAATATTTATGATGTTGGATCTAGTAAAAATCGCTTTGATAGAATGTTTAATTCAGTTAAAAAAATATATTTAAAAGCTTTAGATTTAGATTGCGATATTTACCATTTACATGATCCAGAGCTATTAAATATTGGTCTTAAATTGAAAAATAAAGGAAAGAAAGTAATTTTTGATTCTCACGAAGATGTTTCGGAAGACATAATGATAAAAGATTGGATACCTTTTTATTTCCGAAAGCTAATATCACTCATTTACAATGCATTTGAAAGATCTATTTGTAAACAATTAGATTTTGTCATTTCAGCTACGCCTTACATAAGTAATAAATTCCAAGAAAAAGGAATAATATCAATTGATATCAAAAACTATCCTATAAAAGAAGATTTTATCTATCAAAAAACCAATTGGGATGAAAAGAGAGATGAAATTTGTTATGTTGGTGAGATTTCAAAAGAAAGAGGTATTATTGAAATAATAGAGTCTTTAGAAAGCCTCAAAAACATAAGACTTAATTTGGTTGGAAGTTTTAGTGATCTAAATTTAAAAAATAGATGTGAGAAAATGAAAGGGTGGAGCAAAGTAAATGAGCTTGGATTTTTGTCAAAGAAGGAAATTAATAAAGTATTTAATAATTCAAAATTAGGTATTGTGACCTTGCACCCAACTAAAACATATTTGCCAAGTATTCCTGTTAAAATATTTGAATATATGGCAGCAGGGTTACCTATTGTTTGTTCAAATTTTGATTATTGGGATGAATTAATTTTCAAAAAATATAAATGTGCTGTCAAAGTAAATCCTTTGTCATCATCAGAAATAGCTGATGCAGTTGAGCTTTTAATTTACAGTGATAATGATTCTAAAAAAATGATTGAAGAAGGTACAAGAGCTATTAAAGAAACATTTAATTGGAATATTGAAGAAAAAAAACTTTATGATGTTTATAATAGTCTAAATTAGGGAGTTATCATGAAAAGGAATATTGCACTTATAGGGGTTGGAAGATGGGGTAAGAACCACTTAAAAACACTTACATCAATTAGTGAAGTTGAAAATATTTTTGTTGTAGATTCAAATGAAAATTTTGATTTAAAAATTTTAGAAAGCTATAAGAATGTTAAGTTTTTTACATGTTTAAATAACTTATTAGAAAATGAGAATAATATTGATGGAGCAATTATTGCTACTCCGCCTAAAACGCATTTTAGTATAGCCAAACAGTGTATCTTGAATGATATTCATGTGCTAATAGAAAAACCCGTTGTTGAAACTACAAGTGAGTTAGATGATTTATTTAAATTAGCCAATAAAAGGAATAAACTAATCATGGCTGGGCACATTCTCTTATATCACCCAGCTATTCAAAAGATTAAAACATTGATAGATGAAGGTATAATTGGTGACATAAAGTTTATTCATTGCCAAAGACTGAATTTTGGAGTTGTGAGGAATGATGTAGATGTATTTTTAAGTCTTGCACCACATGATATAAGTTTAGTACAATATTTTTTAAATGAAGAAAAATATTTAAGCATAAAGAAACATGAATCAAGTTTTACTTTATCACAAAAAAATGATTATTCATCAACTTTAATTGAGTATCCAAAAAAAATTAATGCACAGATTGATGTTGGATGGTTTTATCCAGAAAAAATTCAATGCTTAAAAATTATTGGTTCAAAAAAAACAATAGTTTTTGATGATATTTTAAAACAAATTAAACTAATTGAAATACAAATTGATAGAGATTTAAATCATATAAATAATGGAGAAGAATTGATTTTTTTTGATAAAAACGAACTTCCACTCACAAGTGAATTAAAATCTTTTATATCATATTTTGACAATCCAAAAAAATGTATTTCAGGTTACAGCCATACAAAAAACGTTATAGATATTTTTGAAAATTATTATAAAGAAAAAAAATGAAAAAAGTTCCCTTTTTTAATTACCCCGAATTATATAATTCCAATAAAGAAGAGTTTTTAAAAATTTTTGATGAAGTAGCTTCAAGAGGAGCATACATACTTCAAAATGATATTGTAGAATTTGAGAAATCTATTGCCAATTTTTGTAATGTCAAGCATGCTATTGGAGTGGCTAACGCTACTGATGCTTTAGAAATGGCTTTTCATATATCAGGGATTAAAGAGGGTGACGAGGTCATTCTTCCTTCACATACAATGACAGCTTCTCCTTCCGCTGTAATAGCAAATAAAGGAATACCTATTTTAGTTGATTGCAATGAAGAAGGGATGATAAACCCAGATTTGATTGAGGAAAAAATTACACAAAAAACAAAGTATATTATGCCGGTTCAACTAAATGGAAGAACATGTAAAATGGAAAAAATAATTTCATTAGCTGAAAAATATCATTTAACTATTATTGAAGATTCTGCTCAAGGATTAGGTTCTACTTATAGACAAAAGCAGGCAGGTACTTTTGGTTTAGCAGGTGTATTTAGTTTTTATCCAGCTAAAATTCTCGGTACTTTTGGTGATGGAGGTATGATTATCACAAATGATGATACTTTTGCCGAAAAATGTTTAAAGTTCAGAGATCATGGAAGAAGTAATCTTGATTGCGAAATGTGGGGCCGAAATTCTAGATTACATAACTTGCATGCTGCTTTTTTAAACTTTCAATTCAAATCATTTAATAAAACTATTCAAAGAAGAAGGGAAGTTGCAAAACTGTACCACAAATATTTAGTCGACGAAAGTAATATTAAACTACCACTTTTTGATGATGATAACCATTTTGACACTTTTCAAAATTTTGAAGTTTTAGTTAATAAAAGAGATCAACTCAAGGAATTTTTAGCTATTAATAATATTGGGACTATTATTCAGTGGGGAGGTAAGGCTATTCATCAATTTGAAAGATTAGGGCTAAATCATTTTGATCTTCCTGAAACAGATAAATATTTTGAAAATTGCCTCATGTTGCCAATGAATCTTTTTATAAGCAATGATGATGTAAAATATGTTTCACAAAAAATTATAGAATTTTATAAAAATGCATAGAACTTCTAATGAACTAGCATCATTTGTACGAAAAAATGTTATTCAAATGACACATGATGGTAATAGTTCACATATAGGCTCTTGCTTATCAATTGTTGATATTTTATCGGTTTTATATTTCAATTTTTTAAAAACATTTCCAAAAGATCCTACTAACAAGGATAGAGATTGGTTTATTCTTAGTAAAGGGCATGCAGGAGCAGCAATTTATGCTACTTTATCAGGGATGGGTTATTTTGAAAAATCATTTTTAAAACAACACTATCAAAATGGTTCAATTATGAGTGGGCATGTATCCCATAAATCAATTCCAGGGGTTGAATTCTCAACTGGAAGCTTAGGTCATGGACTACCTGTTGCTTGCGGTGTGGCTCATGGCTTTAAAATTGATAAAAAAGATAATAAAGTTGTATGTTTGTTGAGTGATGGCGAGTGTGATGAAGGATCAAATTGGGAATCGATACTTTATGCAGGACATTTTTGTCTAAACAATTTAACTGTAATTGTAGACTACAATAAAATTCAAAGTTTAGATTCAACAGAAAATACAATGGCATTAGAACCATTTGCAGATAAATGGAAAAGTTTTAAATGGGATGTTATTGAATGTGATGGTCATAATCATGACGAAATTCTTAGTGCTCTGAATTCCGAAACAAAATTACCTAAAGTTATTATAGCTCATACAACAAAAGGTAAGGGTGTATCATTTATGGAAAATCAGGTTTTATGGCATTACAGATCACCGCAAGGTGATGAATTTGAGAGTGCTATAGATGAGGTGCAATCAAATGAGAAATAGTATTGTAAATCATTTAGAAGTGCTTGCTGCTAAAGATTCAGATATAATGCTATTAGTAGGCGATCTTGGATTTGGTGTTATTGAAAATTTTAAACAAAAGTTTCCTAAACAGTTTATTAATGTTGGAGTAGCTGAGCAAAATCTAACCGGTGTTGCTACAGGTTTAGGCCTTATTGGCAAAAAATCTATTACATATAGTATTGGTAATTTCAATACTTTTCGTTGTCTTGAACAAATAAGAAATGATGCACTTTATCATAAAGTAAATTTGACAATCGTATCAATAGGTGGAGGCTTTAGTTATGGACAACTTGGATATAGCCATCATGCAACAGAAGATTATGGAGTTTTAAATACGCTTCCGGAAATATCTATTTATACGCCTGGTAGTAAAAGTGAAGCTATTTTATGTATTGAAAGCTGCTTAAATAATGACGGAGTTAGTTATTTAAGAATAGATAAATCACATTTTCATGAAAAAGACCACAAAAAAGGATTACCAACAGATACAAACCCTCGAGAATTGTTTTGTGGAGACGAAACATTGATAATTGGAGTTGGAGGAATTCTTGAAGAAGCCTTTGAGGTAGTTAACTTTTTTAAAGAAAAGTTAAATCAAAATATAGGTTTAGTTTCCCTTCCTAAAATTAAACCTTTGAATAAAAAATTACTTTTAAATAT
>MDTG01250510.1_pt1 | contig 21174 bp, 25 predicted proteins | sample 811421 | NCBI WGS metagenome assembly MDTG01 (sample SAMN05326645, study PRJNA326480) | marine metagenome | isolation source: seawater | place: Pacific Ocean: South East | collected 2011 | reverse complement strand
TCATGTACTTGTATTATTAGCTTCACATGACATTAAATATGCTAGGATATTAGAAGAATTAGAAAATAGATTTGGCACTTCTGGAATAGAAGAGAAAAATAATAGAAAATGATGAGGTAGTAAAATGTTAAGCGGAATATCTCCATGGTCAATATTACTTATTTTAATCATAGTTGTTGTATTGTTTGGTACAAAGAAACTTAGAAATGTCGGTGCTGATTTAGGAGCAGCGATGAAGAGTTTCAAAAAGTCCTCAAAAGAAGATTCTACTAGTAATAAAACAATTGACGACGATAATCAAAATAAAAACACTTAAAGATGTTTGATATAGGTTTTTGGGAATTATTTTTTTTATTCCTACTAACACTCTTTGTCTTGGGTCCTGAAAAACTTCCAGAAGTTGCCTCTTATCTTGGTAAACAGTTCGGTAAAGTACAACGCTACTTTAGTTCAGTAAAAGATCAAATTGACAGCGAGGTAGACAGTACTGACATTAAAGCAATATTGAAAGATCAAGAGTTGTCTATATCAGAATTACAAAAAAGAATTAAAGAGACACAACATGAGTCAGAGTCAGACAAATCAGAAAAATCTGATTAAAAGTTCATTCGTTCCCCATCTATTAGAGCTCAGGAGCAGGCTTACTAAAATCCTATTATCTGTGTTAGTAATATTTATACTATTAATTCCTTTCTCAGGAGAGATTTATAATATTTTATCTATACCACTTTTGAATGCTCTTCCTGATGGCAGTGAGATGATAGCAATAGATGTTGCATCACCATTTTTAATACCCTTTAAGCTAGTTATTTATTTATCCATATTCATCGTAATACCATATATTCTCTATCATCTGTGGTCGTTCATAGCTCCAGGCCTCTACACGCATGAAAAGAAACTTATATTTCCATTAATATTATCAAGTAGCTTTTTATTTTATCTAGGTGCGGCATTTGCGTACTTCATAGTATTTCCTTTAATATTTGTTTTTTTCATTGGTATTGCTCCAACCGATGTTGCGGTTATGACTGACATAGGAAGATATTTAGATTTTGTAATAGCTTTATTTTTTGCATTTGGATTTTCCTTTGAGGTACCAATAGTGACAGTACTATTAATAACGTCTGGTATTACAACACGGAAAAAACTTGCTTCAAAAAGGCCATATATCATAGTGGGTGCTTTTACTCTTGGTATGCTACTGACACCGCCTGATGTTATATCACAAATACTACTTGCCTTACCGATGTGGATATTATATGAAATCGGTCTTCACTCATCAAAATATTTTAAAATAAGAAAATTATCCAATAACGATGAAGAAGTATATAATGACATTGCAAATAAAAAATGAAATCTCAAAGAACTAGAAAAATATGGTTTGTACGCCATGCTCAATCAGAATATAACAAGGAACATCTTTTTACAGGATGGCATGATCCTCAATTAACAGAAAAAGGTATGAGTGCAGCTTTAAACCTTAAGCAAGAATTATCAGATGTTGTATTCGATTACGTATTTAGCTCACCTTTACAAAGAGCAATGACTACAGCAATTAGTATCGTGGGAGATTATGTCGACATAACCTATGATGATCGCCTGAAAGAACGAAGTTACGGTGACTGGTCTGGATTAAATAAATCAGATGTTAGAACCAAAATTGGTGATGATGCTTTTTTTTCTGCTAGAAGGGGTTGGGATACTAGTCCACCAAATGGAGAAAGCTTAAAAGATGTTAGCTTAAGAGTATTGAGCTTTATTGACTCATTGCCTAGTAATGGAAATATATTGGTTGTCTCTCACGGAAACACAATAAGGGCAATCAGCGTCCTCCTTGGCATCTATACTGAAGAAGAGGTATCTTCATATGAAATCAAGACGGGAAGTTTTCTGCTTTATGAATAAAAAAAGCCAGCTTCCTGCTGGCTTCTTTATTTACGGAGGAGGTCTGTATATAAGTATATTATCATATTATGATACTTAGTCAATACCAAGTTCACTAGCTATCCTATCCCATACCTTCAACCTTAATTGTAAAGAAGTAATACCGGAATTATATGCAAGCTGGTAAGCTTCATCGGTATCACAAATCGTATCAAGCAATTTAATAGACAGTGGACCATGTCGGTCTCCATCAATATTTATATGTCTTTTTAGGTATGTAAGTAGATTCTTCGTTGAATTATTATATTCAATACATGCGACTATATAGCTAAACATATTTGGTATGACTTTTTCTCTACCAAGCGTGAAGCTACCAACAATCTTTGGTAAATTCCCTGATAGTGCAATATCAAGATCAAATTTAATAAAATCCTTAACCTCATCGTATATGCTTAATTCATCAATAAATTTGTTATCATACTTTTCACTTTTCAATCTTTCAGTTAAAAGATTAATTTGTGAGGCATCAGCATTCATTTTATCCATAGCTAAAAGATAAATCTCAAAGTGGGATATATACCCAATATCATCTATGTCATCACTTTCTTCGCATAATACAATTTCGTTTATAAAATTTGTCAGTCCATTTTTAGTGTTTTGATTTGGCATCCAAGGTATGTCATTGACAGTAATTCCTGACTGCAGTCCCTTAAGCAGGCTCATAAATCCCCATACTGAAAATATATGAGATTCCATAAACTGTTTTACTTGATCTGCATTGAGTGTATCTGAAAAAAGCCTGTGCGATGCAAGCGATTGTTTCAGTTCTTCAATTACTTTTTGATAATTATCAAGACTATCCATATTCTCTGTGGGCCCGGCAGGACTCGAACCTGCGACCAATGGATTATGAGTCCACTGCTCTAACCAACTGAGCTACAGGCCCTGATTTAATTTTTATAAGATCATGTTTTTCTTTTTTCTTATATACTTCTGATGATATTCTTCAGCAATCCAAAAAGTTCCAGCCATGCTTATTGAGGTAACAATATTACCATTAAACTTGTCGTTATTTAAATTTCTTTTAAACGTGTCTGCGATTAAATATTGATCTTCATCTAGACAAAAAATTTCAGATCTATATTGTGTCCCAATATCAGGGCCTTGACGATTCAAAGTTGTTGGATCATGTATCTCAAAAAAAAGTTTTAATAAGCTTTCATATGAAATAGCCCGACTATCAAACTTTACTCTAACTGCTTCTGCATGTTCTGTGTTACCAATACAAACATCCTGATAATTTGGATTTTTTGTAATACCACCAATATAACCAACCTCTGTATTTAATACTCCAGGTTGTGATAAAAATTTTTCCTCGATACCCCAAAAACATCCTGCAGCAAAAATTGCAAGATTAGTCATTATCTAAAAAACTTTTGAGATTTTGTGCACGTGAAGGATGCCTTAGTTTTCTAAGAGCCTTTGCTTCAATTTGCCTTATTCTCTCTCTTGTGACGTCAAACTGTTTTCCAACTTCTTCTAGAGTATGGTCAGTGTTCATGTCAATACCAAAGCGCATTCTTAAAACTTTAGCTTCTCTTGGAGTTAGGCTAGATAAAATATCACGCGTTGAGTCAGATAGACCATCATTAATAGTTTGGTCTAAAGGCTTTTCAGCATTTTCATCTTCTATAAAGTCACCTAAATGTGAATCTTCATCATCACCTACTGGAGATTCCATAGATATAGGTTCTTTTGCAATTTTTAAAACTCTTCGAACCTTTTCCTCAGTCATATCCATATGTTCAGCTAGTTCTTCAGGAGTAGCTTCTTTGCCATTTTCCTGGAGAAGCTTTCTTTGAATTCTATTAAGCTTATTTATTGTTTCAATCATATGAACTGGTATACGAATAGTTCTAGCTTGATCAGCAATAGACCTTGTAATAGCTTGTCTAATCCACCAAGTTGCGTATGTTGAAAATTTATATCCTCTTCTATATTCAAATTTGTCAACAGCTTTCATTAAGCCGATATTACCTTCTTGAATTAAATCTAAAAATTGTAATCCACGATTAGTATATTTCTTAGCTATAGATATAACTAAACGTAAATTAGCTTCAACCATCTCTCTTTTAGCATTTCTCTCTTTAATCTCCCCAGTTCTCCTAGCTTTATTGATGCTTTTAATTTCTTGAATACTAATTCTTTGCCCAGACTCAATGAGCGTTAATTTTTTATTAATTTTAGTAAATTCTTTTGTAAAGAGCTCTTCATCAGCGCTTGCTTTGAGGTGATTATTTTTGATATCTTCAAGAATACTTATATCAGTTTCATGGTTCTTAAAAAGTTTAACAAATTCTTTTTTACTAAGTGATGTTTGTTTAAGACATAGCGAAAAAATATCTTTTTCATATTTAACAATATTATTAGAAATACCTTGAATTTTTGCTATTAGTTTTTCAATAAAAAGGCTAGTAAATTTGAAATTAGAAATTTCATCTTTTATTTTATCAAATATTTTTTCTGCTTTTAGTTGATCTTTTTGAGATTTATATTTATCAAAATATTCTTTTATTAGCAACACTTTCTGAGTCACAAGCTCTCTATCAGGTGAATTATCAATTATCTCTTCTTCTTCATCTGACTCCTCAATATCATCCTCTTTGTCTGATGCTGCAGGCGTATCAGGAATCTGTTCAGTTTTAAATTCTTCATCAGATTTTTCTTTAACATCCAGTATGTAGTCAGAAATTTGTGCTTCTATTTCTTCCTCATTTTTAAACAACTTCAAGAAATAGCTAATTGATTCAGGAAATCTTTGGATTGCTTGGTAAATCAATTTTTGCCCTTCTTCTATTTTCTTGGCAATTACTATTTCACCAGCTCTATTAAGAAGTTCTACAGTTCCCATCTCCCGCATATACATTCTTACTGGATCTGATGTTCTTCCAAATTCTTCGTCAAGATTCGATAGTACTTCTACAGCCTCTTGCTCGGTAATTTCATTATCATCATCATCTGTTACTTCTTCATCCCCTATGACAACTTCTGTTTGTATATCTTTATTGCTTTCTACAACCTTAATTTTTAAATCAGTGATTAATTTAATGATTCCATCTATCTGGTCAGCATCATATAAATTAGTAGGCAATAGATCATTTATCTCTCCAATCGTTAGGAATCCTTGCGTTCTTCCTTTTTCAATAAGCTCTTTGATTTCTTTTTGTTTAGTTTTGGATAAATTATTGCTTGGCATAGATATATTCTTCTTTCAAAGTGAGCTATTATATCACTAATAATATTTTAAATAACATAAAAAACCTGATTTCCAGCTAATACTGGGGTCAAATTTATATTTTTCAAGATAATTCATGACCGAAACCTTTACACCTGATTGTGATTATGACATGAAAGCTCATGAATTTGAGCTTGTGGGTGTTGATGATCAACTTCATACACTTGAATCATGTCAAGGGGAGAAAGCTACTCTTATTATGTTTATCTGCAATCATTGCCCATATGTTCAATCTATCATTGATCAACTTGCTGTAGAAGTAAGTGTCATGCAGAAAAAAGGCATCGGGTGTGTTGCTATCAACTCTAATGACTATGATGCATATCCAGATGATTCATTTGAAAACATGCAAAAAGTCTCTAAAAGATATGGTTTTAGTTTCCCATACCTATTAGATCATAAGCAAAATGTTGCAAGAAAATATAAATCTGTTTGTACGCCAGATTTCTTTGGATTTAATAGCAATCTAGAGTTACAGTATCGGGGAAGATTTGATGATAGAAAAATGTCGAAACAAATGTCAGCTAATTCAAGTGACTTATTTAAAGGCATGATAGAAATAGCAAGAACTGGAAATGGACCCGTAAACCAAATTCCAAGCGTAGGATGTTCAATTAAATGGAGAAAAGGTGAATAATCGTATTTTAGCGAATGCTATAAGATTCCTAAGCATCGATGCAGTTAATAAGGCTAATTCTGGTCATCCAGGGGCACCGATGGGCATGGCTGACATCGCTACAATTTTATGGAGAGAATTTCTAAAACATAATCCAAAAAATCCAAATTGGTTCAACAGAGATAGATTTGTTTTATCAAATGGCCATGGCTCAATGCTTTTATACTCGCTTTTACATCTAAGTGGTTATAAATTATCAATCAATGATATAAAAAACTTTAGACAATTAAATTCATTAACACCAGGACATCCTGAGTGTGACATCACGCCTGGTGTAGAGACTACAACTGGACCCCTTGGTCAGGGACTTGCCAATGGTGTAGGAATGGCTCTAGCAGAAAAAAATTTAGCTGCTGAATATAATAAACCTGGCAACACCATTATTGATCACAATACATTTGTTTTTGCAGGTGATGGATGCTTAATGGAAGGAGTTTCTCATGAAGCATGTTCTTTAGCAGGGACAATGAAACTTAATAAACTAATCGTCTTTTATGACATGAACAGTATTTCCATAGATGGAGATGTCAATGGCTGGTTCACTGAAGATATCCCATCTAGATTTAAAAGTTATGGGTGGAACGTTGTAAAAAATATCAATGGACATGACTTTGTAAGCATCAGACAAGCAATAAAAAACGCAAAGAGTCAAGTTGCTAAGCCGACCATCATATGCTGCAAGACAGTAATAGGGTATGGATCGCCAAAATATCAAGGAACAAGTGCTGCACATGGGGCCCCAATTGGAAAAGACGAGGCAGAAGTAGTAAGAAAAAGATTGGGTTGGAAATACAAACCTTTCAGTATTCCAAAAGAAATTTATATGAGTTGGGATGCATGCACCAAAGGTAAAAAAACTGAAGATCGATGGAACAAGAAGATACAAAAATATAAAAAATTATACAAAAAGGAATATAACGAACTAAATAGAAGGATAAAAAATAAACTACCAGCTATTGCAATAAATAATTTAAATAAATTCATTTCAAAAACTCATAAACCCATGGCAACCAGAAAATCCTCACAAGTGGTGATGTCTGTATTTGGTAAATACATGCCAGAACTTATTGGTGGCTCAGCAGATCTTAAAGGATCTAATTTATCATATTATGATGACATGAATGCTTTTTCACCAAACAATCCTTCCGGTAAATATGTTTATTATGGAGTGAGAGAATTTGGAATGTCTGCGATTTCAAATGGCATATACCTACATGGCGCAATGAGACCCTTTGCTAGCACGTTCTTGATATTCTCTGAATATGCAAAAAATGCGATTAGAATGTCTGCGCTAATGAAACTGCCTATAGTTTATATTTTTACACATGATTCAATTGGCCTTGGTGAAGATGGACCAACGCACCAAGCTGTTGAACAGATTTCATCACTTAGACTTATACCAGACTTGGACGTTTGGAGACCAGCAGACACACAAGAAACAGCAGTTGCTTGGAAGCATGCACTCTTGTCACAAGAAAGACCATCAGCTCTTGCTTTAACTAGACAAACTCTTAAAGAACTCCCCAAATCAAAAGTGCAAAGTATGAATATTAATAAAGGAGGCTACATAGTCTTTGGATCAAGTAATAAGCCAGATGGTATTATAATTGCCTCTGGTTCTGAGGTATCTATTGCACTTCAAGCCGCAATGGAACTTAAAGATAAAGACTTAGATATACGTGTTATTTCAATGCCATGCCAAGAGTTATATGAGAGGCAGACTGCAGCTTACAAAAGCAAATGTATTCCTATAAATTTTGATAATATACTTGCTGTTGAATCTGGTAAAGGTCAGAGTTGGTTTAAATATATAGGCAAAAAAGGTTCAATGATAACTATGGAATCTTTTGGGTTATCTGGCACTGGTAACGATGTTATGAGATACTTCGGCTTTACTGTTACTAACATAAAAAAACAAATGCAAAAATTAATCAAAAGAAAATAGGTGAGAATATGACAATAAGAGTAGCTATAAATGGATTTGGAAGAATTGGTAGAAATATATTGAGAGCTAAATATGAAAATAGTTCATATGAAGATATTCAAATCGTAGCCATAAATGATTTAGGCGATAGTAGTATAAACGCGCACTTACTAGTACATGATACAGTTCACGGCAAATTCAATACTCCTGTTGATGTTAATGGGGACAAAATTATAATAAATAATCAAGATGAAATTCTTGTTACATCTGAAAGAAACCCTGAAAATTTACCATGGAGCAAACTAAATGTTGATGTAGTTTATGAATGCACAGGAATATTTGTATCAAAAGAAAAAGCCGGTGGACATATAAAAGCAGGAGCCAGTAAAGTTATTATATCTGCTCCAGGAAAAGAAGTTGATAATACGGTTGTCTTCGGTGTAAATCATGAGACATTGACTGATAAGCAAGAAGTTATATCAAATGCATCTTGTACGACAAACTGTCTTGCTACAGTCATTAAAAATATTCATAAAAATCTAGAAATAACAAATGGTCTAATGACGACAATCCACTCATATACTAACGATCAAGTCTTAACAGATGTTTATCACTCAGATTTAAGACGAGCACGTTCAGCTACACAATCCATGATACCAACAAATACAGGAGCTGCAGCAGCGGTTGGATTAGTAATGCCAGATTTGAATGGTAAGTTAGACGGTTTTGCTATAAGAGTTCCAACAACTAACGTTTCTGTTGTCGATTTATGTTTTAATACAAGTAAATCTACATCTGTAGATGAACTTAATAATCTTGTATTACAATCATCTGAAGGCGACATGAAAAATATTGTTGGCTATAACAACCTTCCTCTAGTTTCTATTGATTTTAATCATTCATCTTATTCGTCAGTTTTTGATGAGAGTTTGACAAGAGCATCCGATGATAAGTTATATAAAATTTGTGCATGGTATGACAACGAATGGGGATTTTCTAATCGAATGTTAGATGTGACGATGCATTGGGTAAATTAAGTGACACTGGGAAGAATTGTATCGAAAAGAATTCTAGTTAGGTTTGACTTCAATGTTCCAATGAATCATGGAAATATTATAAATGATTTTAGAATTAAGCAGTCACTGGAAACTATACAAAAGCTACTAACAAACAAAAATAAGATTATCATTGTCTCACATTTAGGAAGACCAACAGAAGGTGTCTACGAAGAATCTCTCTCACTTAAGCCGATTTGCAAATATTTATCAGGACTGTTAGAAAGAGATATTAAATTTTTTAATTCTTATAGAGATAATATAAATTTTGAGAATTATGAAATTGCTATGCTTGAAAATGTGAGATTTAATACAGGTGAAAAATCTTCTAATTCAGATTTATCAAAAGCATATGCTTCATTAGCAGATTATTTTGTTTTTGATGCTTTTGGTGTATCACACAGGAAAGAAAGCAGCACATTCGGCGTGAGTGAATATCTCAAAACTTATCCTGGCTCAAATATTAGTAATGAGATTTCTACAATAAATCAGCTTATCAATGAAGACTCTAGGCCTATGACTATAATTATTTCAGGCGCCAAAGTATCAACTAAACTTATTGTGATAAAAAAGCTACTGGCAAAATGTGATTTCATGATTCTTGGAGGAGGTATTCTAAATACATTTTTAAAAGCAAAAGGTAGCGAAATTGGTAAGTCTCTTTATGAACAAGATCTGGTAAATGAGGCTAAAAATATATTAAGCTCTGACTTATCATCAAAGATTATATTTCCTATTGACCTGTCCTGTGAGTCAGAATCAAAACCTAAGAATATAGATGTTAGCAATATTAGTAAGAACGATATTATTTTTGATGTAGGGGAAAAGAGCCTCGAACATATTAAATCAATAATTAATAAATCATCTGCTATATTTTGGAATGGACCTCTCGGATATGTTGAAAAAAAGCCCTTTGATAGAGGAACTATAGAGTTAGCAAAAACAATTGCTGAGCATAATTGTTTTTCTATTATAGGTGGTGGTGATACACTACCTATCATTGAAAATTTAAATTTACAAAGCCAATTTAGTTGTCTATCCACAGGTGGAGGGTCCCTTCTTACTTACTTAGAAGGAGGCGATTTACCAATATTGGATAAGTTGGATTTATAAACTATGAAAAAAAGAACTAAAATTATTGCGTCTCTAGGACCATCATCCTCAACGGGAACTAATTTAGAAAAAATGATGCTTGCAGGTACAGATGTTTTTAGGATCAACCTCTCTCATACTAAAATTGAAGATGCAAAAATATTAATAGATTTGGTTAGAAGCAAAGAAAAAAAGATTGGTAGACCTGTTGCTGTGATGATTGACCTTCAAGGCCAAAAAATAAGGATAAAAGGATTTTCAAAAAAAACACACATAACGCTAAAAACTGGTGATAATTTTATTATTAATCCCGACCTTAATGACAATGGTAGTCAAAAACAGGTTGGAATAACATATAAGGATTTATACAAAAACGTAAATGAGGGCGATGAATTACTCCTTAGCGATGCTTTAATTAAACTGAGAGTTCAAAAAATACAGTCTAAAAAGATATTTACAATCGTAGAGCGTGGAGGTAAATTAAAACCTCACCAAGGATTGAATAAGAAAGGCGGTGGTTTGTCATTATCAGGAATTACAGCTAAAGATAAATCAGATCTTAAAAAATCTTTATCTTATGAATATGATTATATAGCTGTCTCTTTTGTAAAAGATGAAAAAGATATTCTAGCAATCAAAAATATTGTTAAGGATAAAGATATTAAAGTAATTGCAAAAATTGAAAGAAATGAAGCTCTAAAAAATATAGACAAAATAACTAAAGCTTCAGATGGTTTGTTAGTTGCTCGTGGTGATCTTGGTGTTGAAATTGGAATAGAGCAGTTGCCTGCCGCACAAAGGTTTTTAATAAGAAAAGCTATATCTTTTGATAAACTTGCAATAGTTGCAACTCAAATGATGGAGTCCATGATTAGTAATAGAGTACCAACAAGAGCAGAAGTTTTCGATGTTGCCAATGCTGTCACATCAGGCGTTGATGCAATTATGTTCTCAGCAGAAACAGCAATAGGGAAGTATCCATCGGACGTAATTAGTGAAGCTAGTAGAATTTGTGCTGAATCAGAAGGCGCTTATATAAGACCGTTATCAGTTGATAGAGTTGTACCTAAGACGCTTCCGGTTGATCAAGTAATTGCTTTATCAGCAGTTTACAGCGCTAAATTAACTAAAGTTGTTGCAATTGCTGCACTTACAGAGACTGGGTCTACAGCACTATGGATGTCTAGGGTGCAATCAAATATTCCTATATACGCCATGACCCAAAATGTAAAAACAGCAAGAAGAATATGTTTATATAAAGGTGTTCAGTCTATAAAACTTGATAAATTAGAGGAAAACCATGCACAGGCAAATATGCAAGTTATAGGACTTATGAAAAAGATTGGTACGGTTAAAAAAGGAGATTTGGTTATCATAACAAAAGGTGATCTTTTGGGGACTAGCGGTGGCACGAACGCAATGAAGGTCGTGGAAGTCGGTAATATGTTAGAAATTAATGACTAGGAGAAAATATAATGGATAAAAATATTCTTGAAGAAACAGCAAAAAAAATGATGACTCGACCAAAAGGCATTTTAGCAATGGATGAAAGCAGCCCTACAATCGCTAAACGTTTAGCATCAATAAGTACTGAAAATAATGAAATTAATAGAAGAAGATATAGAGAATTGATTGTTACTGCGCCGAATCTTTCTAACTACATAAGTGGAGCAATATTATTTGAAGAAACATTTGATCAAAAAATGTCAGACGGAACTCTTTTTAGAGACTACTTAAATACAATAGGTATACTTCCAGGCATTAAAGTAGATAAAGGGGCTAAGGATTTTTCATGTCATCCTAATGAGAAAATTACCGAAGGTCTAGATGGGCTAAGAGAGCGATTAGCTGGCTATTATGCTAACGGAGCAAAGTTTTGTAAATGGAGAGCTGTTATAACTATCGATCAGGGTATACCATCTGAAGCTTGCATCGAATCGAATACGAACGCGCTAGCAAGATATGCCTCCTTATGCCAAGAGAATAATTTAGTTCCAATAGTAGAACCAGAAGTTCTTATAAATGGATCCCATACTATAGAGCAATGTGACACCGTGACTAGAAAATCACTTAAATCGTTATTTAAAAATCTTGATATGCTAAATGTTTATCTTCCTGGAACTGTACTCAAGCCAAGCATGGTAATTTCGGGACAAGAAAACAGCTCGAGAGCCGATAATAACACCGTCGCTAATATGACAGTTGACTGCCTGTCCGAATGTGTTCCAGAGACTACTTCTGGGATTGCATTTTTATCAGGTGGGCAAAGTGATGCAGAGGCTGAAGAGCATTTGAATCTCATGAATAAAAAAAATAACCTACCATGGAGAGTGACTTTCTCATATGCAAGGGCAATTCAAGCGGCAGCACTTGCAACTTGGCAAGGAGATGATGCAAATTTAGCTAATGCTCAAAAGATTCTTATAGATCGTGCTAGTAGATGTTCAAAAGCATCTGTAGGTGAATTATAGAAACCTACTAATTTTATCTTGGATACTTTTAATATCAGCTGACTTAGTGTAGTTGATCATAGGAATGCTTGTATATTTTTTAATTTCTTTAAAGTTATCCATGTTGTTTTTATTTTGTGTATTTAAAATAAGTAAGTCTAATCTTACTTTGTATTTCTCAAAGGCTAGTATGTTTGATAGTGCTCCACTGATACATCCCAACTCATCTTTAATAATTAAAATATTAAATGAGCCAATCATCTTCATAAGATCTATATTCAAACCATCTAGAGCAAGGGGAGAAAAGGCGCCACCTGCACCCTCTACTAATACAGGATCATCTTTCGATATTATTTTGAGTTTTGCATAATAATCTTTTATGAATATCTTTTTTTTTGCTTTTTTAATAGCAAGATATGGTGAGACTGGCGGTATAAATCTGTATGGATTCAGCTCTTCTAAATCCATTACTTTATTTAAAATACCGTAATACTTGGTGGAATCTTCAGGAATTAGTAAATCCTTCTTTTTTACACAACCAGTTTCAATAGGTTTAAATGCGAGACAGCTGTATTTTTTATTTAAACCTTTTATTAGTTTTGTTCCTATGTAGGTTTTACCAACATCTGTGTTGGTACCGGTTATAAATAGATATTTAGGCATTAATAATCATATTATAGACTTGTTGATATCTAGTAATAAGAGTATTTTTTATTTTTTCTGGAATATTAATTTGTGTACCTTGCCAGCCTATTTCTCTTAGATAGTTTCTAAAAAACTGTTTATCAAAAAAATCTATATCTTTTTTATTTGTATCCTGTGCTAGACAATATCTTGAACAATCAGGTGTAAAAATTTCGTCAATCAATATAATGTTATTTTGATCATCATAGCCAAACTCAAATTTTGTATCTATAAGGCATAGACCTTTTGATAACGCATATTCATGTGCAAAGTTATAGAGCTCTATACTTTTTTTGTTTATGTAGATTGCCTCATCAGTACCTATTAGTTCTTTCATTTGAGTGAATGTTATATTTTCATCTTTATCACCGACTTCAGCTTTGGTTGATGGAGTAAAAATCGGAGCATCAAATCTATCATTTAACTTGAGACCAGGCTTTATAGTTATGTCTAAGACTTTTCCATTTTCGAGATATTCGGAATATGCAGAGCCTGATAAATAACCACGAACAATCGATTCTATTCTAATAGGGCGACATTTTTTCACAAGCATGCAAGATTCATATGATTTGGGTATTAAGTCTTTTAGATTTGTATCATCCAATAGATGATTTTTAATAATATGTTGAGTCTTATTAAACCAAAATTTTGTAATTTTTGTAAGCAACGATCCTTTTGTAGTGACTTCATCATCAAACACAAAATCAAAAGCAGATATTTTATCTGATGTTTTAATGAGAAGTTTATCTTGAGAGTAATTAAATACTTGTCTAATCTTTCCAGAGAATAGCGGACTATTCTCTAGAAAATAAGTATCATTTTGGTTCATTAATTATTCAAGCTCATTAATATATTTGGAAAACCTATCTTTATTTGTAGCAAACTTTTTCTCAGCATTAGCAGCATACTCACTTGCAGCAGACAAATTAGTTGTATTATTACCAACAGAAACAATTCCAACCATACCTAAAATATAATGGGGAGTGCACTTATATCCATAGACACCCTCTTTAGTGAAAGTAATTTTAAGTTCTTCATTGATCTTACCATCCCACTGAAGCGAACTGTCAGGACTCATTTCATTAATCGAGGCAGTATTATGCCCGGGGTTAGTAGCTTTCCATGTAACTGTATCGCCAGGGTTTATCTGAAGTACAGCAGGCTTAAAAACCATCATTTGCCCATTAGAAGAGCTCAGCATCTCTACAGTATGATCAGCAGAAAATGCTGGGATACTAATAACAAATATCATTAGTACAAGTAACTTTCTTATTATTTCCATGATTTCTCCTTTTAAATTCCTTATAAGTTTTGTAGATATATTTTATCATAAAAAAATTATTTTAATTAAGCCAATGAATGACTTATACTGATTTCACCACCACTACATAAAAATGAAAGATTATAAAATAGCCCCATCAATTCTATCAGCAGACTTTGCTAATCTTGGCAAAGATGTATCAGACGTAGTAGAAGCGGGAGCAGATTTTATACATTTTGATGTGATGGACAACCATTATGTGCCTAATTTAACGATAGGCCCTCTTGTATGTGAAGCTCTCCGTAATTATGGAATAAAGTCAATCATTGATGTTCATTTAATGATTAGTCCAGTTGATGAAATAATACCTGACTTTGCAAAAGCAGGAGCCAACTACATTACGTTTCATCCAGAAGCATCCAAACATGTAGACAGAACAATTAAGTTGATCAAAGACAATGGTTGCATGCCTGGCATAGTTCTTAATCCTGCTACTAATGTATCTATTCTTGAATATTGTCTTGATCAGATAGATATGGTTTTGCTTATGTCGGTAAACCCTGGTTTTGCAGGACAAAAATTCATTGAGTCAACATATGAAAAAATCATTGAAGTTAAAGAAATGATAGATGCAGTAAATCCAAATATTAGATTAGAAGTGGATGGTGGCATTAATCTAGAGAACATAGGAAAAGTTGCAGAGTGTGGTGCAAACACATTTGTAGCAGGGTCAGCAATCTTTAATTCAGATAATTATAAAAAAACTATTTCTCAAATGAGAGAAATTATTTCTAAATCATAGTAAAGATAAATGGACTTTACTGAGTTTTCAAATAAAGCCAAAGATGGTTTTAACTTGATACCTTTGATCAAAGAACTTGATTCAATAAAAAAAGAAGCCATTGATATTTATGGCGACCATTTTGATCAAAAAAAATCATTTTTCTTTGAATCTTTAGAAGGCGATAAAAATTGGAGTCGGTATACAATAATAGGATGTTCCTCCGGAGACTACCTAGAAGTATTTGGTAACAAGATAAAAAAATATAGTAACTTTTTAGAAGAAAGTGAGTATCATGATGATAACCCTATAAATTGGATTGAAAATTATTTTTCATCTTATAAAGTTTTCATTCCGAAAACTTTACCTTCTTTTTGTGGGGGCCTTGTGGGACATTTTTCGTTTGAATCTGTTTGTTATTTTGAAGAGAGTGTAGTCAGAGCAAATCAAGAAAATGATATTAATGCACCAGATATATCTCTAATTATCTGTAAAGAATTCATTGTTTTCGATAAAGTTAACAATAAGATATTTATAGTTGTTTTTTCAGATAATACATCAGAAGGATATAAGGAAAGTACAAAAAAACTTAATGAGTATGAATCATTACTCAACAAAAGCTCAGATAAAGCAAAAGATCAAAATATTTCATATGAAATGAATCTACAGTATGACTTTGAAAGAAAAGATTTCTTGTCTTCGGTAAATAAGATTAAAGAATACATTAATCAAGGAGATGTAATGCAGGTAGTATTATCTCAGAGAATGACGATTGATTTTCAAGAAAGGCCAATTGAATTTTATAAGGAGCTTAGGAAAATCAACCCTTCGCCTTATATGTATTACCTTAATATGGGCGATTATGTGGTTGTAGGGTCGTCACCCGAAATTTTAGTAAGGTTAGAGGATGAAAATATTACAGTAAGACCTATTGCTGGCACCAGACCAAGAAGTGATGATAACAAAAAAGATAAAGATTATGAAATAGACCTATTAAATGATAAAAAGGAATTAGCGGAACATTTAATGCTTATAGATTTAGGTAGAAATGATATTGGCAGGATTTGTAAAACAGGATCTATAAATTTAACCGACCAAATGATAATAGAAAAATATTCACACGTCATGCACATGGTTTCAAATGTAGAAGGACAAATCAAACCTGATTTATCTATGTTTGATGTACTTCGTGCAACTTTCCCTGCGGGGACGGTTTCAGGCGCACCTAAAATTAGAGCATTACAAATTATATTTGAGCTTGAGAACATAAGTAGAGGTATTTATGCTGGTGCTATTGGTTACCTAGGATGGAATGGAAACATGGATACCGCTATTGCTATCAGAACTTGTGTTATAAAATCAGAAAAGCTTCATATTCAATGTGGGGCGGGTATAGTTTATGATTCTGTGCCTGAACTAGAGTGGGATGAAACTATAAATAAAGGTAAGGCGATAATTAAGGCTTTGGAGAAACTTAGAGAACGGATATGATATTGATGATTGATAATTATGACTCTTTTACCTTCAATATAGTCCAATATTTAGGTGAGTTAGGGGCAGACGTATTGGTAAAAAGAAATAATAAAATTACCTTAGACGAAATTGATAGACTTAATCCAGAAAAGATAGTCATCTCTCCTGGACCATGCACCCCCAATGAGGCAGGTATATCATTAGAAGTAGTAAAGAAATATTATAAAACTACACCGATATTAGGGGTTTGTTTGGGCCATCAGACTATTGGGCAAGCTTTTGGAGGAAACATAATATCCGCTAAAAAAATCATGCATGGTAAAACATCTCAAATAATACATGATGGTGATTATATATTTAAAGAGATTGCTCAAGAATTCACAGCAACTAGGTACCACTCATTGGTCATAGAGAAAAAATCATTTCCAGATTCGTTGTTGGTTACAGCTACAACAAAGGATGATAAATCAGAATCTGAAATTATGGGTTTAAGACATAAGGAATATAATTTATTTGGAGTCCAGTTTCACCCTGAATCAATTTTGACAGATTCTGGACACAAACTTCTCGAGAATTTTCTAGATGTCTAACTTTCAAAAAATATTGGACAATCTAAAAAATAGTCAAGATTTATCCTCGGATGAAGCATTCATTGTTTCTGAAAAAATGTTTGAAGGATCTCTAGCTGATGATCAAATAAAAGATATTCTTTTGTTACTTAATAAAAAAAATATTTGTTCAAATGAATTAATTGGTTTCGCAAGAGCAATGAGAAATATTTCTACAAAAGTTGAAATCAATGACAAGGTTATTGATAGCTGTGGTACCGGCGGGGATGGTTTGAATACATTTAATATCTCCACATGTGCATCTTTTATAGCCGCAGCCTGTGGTGTTAAAGTTGCAAAACATGGTAATAAAGCCATTACAAGTTCATCAGGCAGTGCAGACTTACTGCATGATGCTGGCGCAAAGATTGACCTAGCTCCAGAACATGTAAGTAAGTGTATAGAGCATATGAACTTTGGGTTTATGTTCGCCCCTTTGCATCATCAGGCTATGAAAAATGTAGCAAATACTAGAAAAAGTATTGCTCCAGCTAAAACTATTTTTAATATGTTAGGGCCTATTACAAACCCCGCTAATGCAAAAATTCAGTTAATAGGTGTATATAATAAAGAAGTGATGCATTTAATCGCTAATGCTTTACTCGAGTTGGGTACTTCAAGAGCACTTATAGTCAATTCAAGAGATGGTATGGATGAGGCAAGTATTTATACTGAAACAGATGTTTTGGAAATTAAAAATAATAGTATTGATAGCTATTCAATAGATCCTAAGGATATTGGAATAAGGGGCAATAGTATTGAGGAAATTAAAACAAACTCTGAAAGGAATAGTCTTGATATTATTTATACTGTTATTAATAACATAGATTCGGATGCTAGGAAGATATCTCTTCTAAATGCAGCCCTTCTAGTTATGTTATTCAAGGAGATTAGTTTGAGAGATGCATTATCAGAATGTAATGATGCTCTGGAAAATTATTTAGTTAGAGATAAATTTAACCAATATATAGATTTTACAAATCAGGTTTCAAAAGATGTTAAATGAAATAATTAATAATAAGCTAAAAGAGGTCAATCAGCTTAGAGAGACGCTAGACATATCTAATATAAATATAAACTCTAGTCAAAAAAATCATTTCTACAAGAAACTATTCAATAACCAAAATAATAAAAAAAATTCAATTATCGCAGAAATAAAAAGAAGATCTCCTAGTAAAGGCATGCTGGCTGAAAACTTAAATGTTTCAAAAACTGTTTCTGATTATGCATCTGGAGGAGCTGCATGTATCTCAGTACTTACAGAAAAGGACTACTTTAATGGATCTAATGAGGATTTATTAGAAGCTAAAAATTCCATTAACCTTCCTTTGCTTCGAAAAGATTTTATGCTCGATCCTATTCAGATATACGAAAGTAAAATGTTAGGAGCTGATTGCGTACTGTTAATAGTTTCTGCTTTGTCTCAATCAACTTATAAAAAATTGTTTGAATTGGCTTCCCAACTAGATTTAGATGTTCTCACAGAGGTACATGATATATATGAATTAGATTTTGCCTTATCACAAAATGCAAAACTCATTGGTATCAATAATAGAAATCTCAAAACATTTGATGTGGATATTAATACAAGTATAGATCTTGCAAGCACCATAAATGATAATGACATAGTCCTTGTCAGTGAAAGTGGAATTAGTTCTAGTAGTGATATCATTACACTCAATAGTTCTGGAATTTATACCTTTTTAGTAGGTGAACATTTGATAAAATCAAAAAACATAACTAATGAACTTGGAGTATTGATTAATGGAAAATAATTTAGGTATAAGACACCTAGCGTTAAAGGTTAAAAACTTCGATCTGTGTTTCGTTTTCTATACAGAAATACTTGGGATGTCAATCGACTGGAAGCCTGATGATAATAACGTTTATTTAACAAATGGTTCTGACAATCTCGCACTACATTATGACAGTAATGTATCTTGTAATTCGGATGATTCAAGACTGGATCATTTTGGAATATTTGTGAAAAATAAAGATGATATTGATACTTATTTGAAGCACATGAAAGATAACCAAGTAAAAATTCATAAAGAAAAAAAAGTCCACAGAGACGATTCTATTAGCTTTTATGTAGAAGATCCAGATGGTAATATTTTGCAGATACTATGGCATCCTACATTGAGCAATGAAACCTAATATAACAAATACTAGTCAAACTCTCATTGTAAATTCATATTATGGTTTCTCATGTAGTGAGGGTAATAGGTATGATGTAAATAAAAAAATAGAAGAAAAATTCAACCCAGTATATCTTATGTCTATATTAGAGGGCATATCAAAAACTCTAGAGACAAAAATATTACACACTTCAAAACATACTTTTAAACCATCTGGAACTAGCCTTAGTTCAATCATAGAGTCTAATGAGACAGTATACGGATCATCTGGCGTTGCTCATCTAAATGAAAGTCATATTAGTTTTCATTCATATTTTGAGAACTCTATAAAGAATATTATAATTATGAGACTCGAGCTTCATATTTCTTCATGTAGCAGAAAGAGCGTTTATTTTACTCTAGATAACTTAATGGGAGAACAACTATTCAATACTTATGATGGATTGACATTAGATTTCTTTCATAGAGGAATTGATCTAGAACAAAATCAAGAAAATCACTCTATCATTACCTCATTTTTAGAAAACAAATCTAAAGAGTTTAATGTAAAGGCACATGACCAAACAGAATCATTTAGTCATTATAAAATAGTAAAACATAAAGAAAAAATAGGATTGCGCGACCTTTATGATTATTTTTACAATTATCTTATTTAGATATAAAAGCTCATCTTTTTCATAATCTTTGAAGAAATCCTCATAAGTTTCTTCGCGCTATCATTGAGTTCTACCGAGCCATGATCTTTTGCAGTGTTTTTATGTTTAGTCTCATCTATTTTAATATCATTTAATATTTCTTTGCTTCTTTGGTCATTATCAGGAAGTTTTTCTGTATATTCATCTAAATGAGCTTCAACTTGATCTTCTGTTTCGTAAATAAAGCCAAAAGATTTATTTTTCTCTAACTTACCAACAAATGTTCCGATTGCGAACGAAGATAAATACCATAGCGTGTTTAAATAACTCGTATTCCCTTCGAGCTCATTCATTCTGAGGTTTAACATATTTAGATGTTCTTTTTCTTCCTCACACATATCTAAAATAATTCGCTTTTGTGAAACATCATTAGTTGTATACGCTTGGCCTCTATAAAGAGCTTGAGCACAAACCTCACCCATATGATTCACTCTCATAACTCTTTGAGACACCTTTTTATCATTGGATTTTAAATCAACATCTCTTATGTCTGTTTTGACTGGTTCAAATAAAACATTAAGAGCATAATCTATCTCTTTAAGTATATTATCTATATTAGGCATATATCAGCTTCCTTTTGGTATATTCTCAAATAATTACTTGTATACATTTAGTTAAATGAGTAAAATCTCTATCCGTGAGTATAAATGATAGTAACAAAGATTGGTATGTAATAGACGCCACAGATGTGGTTTTAGGGCGCTTAGCGTCAAAAGTAGCTCATATGCTAAAAGGTAAACATAAACCCCAATATCAGCCACATACCGATGAGGGAGACTACATTATTGTGATCAATGCAAAAAAAATAAAGGTTACAGGCAATAAGCTGTCAGATAAAATTTATTACAAGCATACTGGCTATATAGGCAACATGAAAGAAACGCCGCTAGGTAAAATGCTTGATAAAAAGCCTGATTTTGTAATAAAGAATGCTGTTAAAGGAATGCTACCAAAGAATCCACTAGGTAGATCAATGATTAAAAAACTCAAAATCTACGAAAGTGACACCCATGGTCATGGGGCACAAAAACCAACAGCTTTAGAGGTTTAAAGGAACTATGCACAAAACATACGGTACAGGTAGAAGAAAAACATCAAGTGCAAGAGTTTATATAAATAGTGGGACTGGAGAAATTAAAATTAATTCACAGGGGGTAG